>WNFO01019723.1_pt1 | contig 11464 bp, 7 predicted proteins | sample 5400251 | NCBI WGS metagenome assembly WNFO01 (sample SAMN13153354, study PRJNA577476) | soil metagenome | isolation source: 100 cm saprolite under Madrone tree | place: USA:California | collected 2016-06-14
GCAGAGCGTAATCAGATTTTGCGTGACATCCCCGCCGAGTTGACTCCTCGGCTTCATGTGATGAACTTGCAAGTCCTTCGCGGCACCGCAGTCTTGGCAGTGCCAACCATCTCGCTGAAGCACCTGTTTTCGAACCACGCTGTATTCTTCCGAGTTCAGTTTGAATCTAGGCTGCTTTTGGCGCAGGCGCATCCACTCGCTGGGGTCCACAATAAATCCTACGGATGAGGTTCTTCTAGGTTGGCGCCCGCGAGAAAATCGGCGCAGATCATCTCCAGGCAGTAGCCTCGAGACTTATCGGTTCCAAGCATCAGGCCGACGGTTTCAAGAGCCTTCTCGACCACCGGCAATTGGCTCTTATAAAGCTTGAAATAGACGATCTCCCAGGGCTCAGTTTCTTTGCCTGTGAGGTGCCGCTCTACCTCTCCTTTAAATCCCTCCTTCGGTAGTTCCTTGGCTTTGTGCAACCAGGTTGCACAATCGAATCTCTCCCCGTCTTTCCTAGCCACTTTGACCAATTCCGTCGCTTTGCTCCAACCTACCTCGCGAAGCTGTTGTTTTGGGATCTGGGCCAGATTTTCGTGAATGGCCATCAGGTAGTACGCTTTCCTGCGCGAATCGGGGAAGCGCTTTGCCAGGAATTCATCAAACGACTTCAATCTCTCTAACCTCCAGTACTGCTTCGACCTCACCTCGCACAGATATTCCCCCAGCTCGACAAACCTTGCGTCCTTCTCTTGTTCCTTGTTCTTTTCCCAACTCAAGATCTCATCGATCCTGCCCAACACGAAGACCGCGCGCCGGTGGTTTAGTTCGGGTGCCACGGCAGGCCGTCCGTTAATCCACAAGCTCGTCAAGCCAATCAAGGTCGCTCGCTCCTGGCTTACGGATGAGTTTAGCCGCTACTAGCTGCTCGTTGTTCAGGCACAGTCCCAGATGGGAACAACCGACGCATCCGTTCTGAGGAAACCGAATGCCACTATGCGGATTAAAGTGACCCTCTTCGATCTGATTGATGGTGGTCTCTACAAGCCGGCCAAATTCCTGCCGCTGTTCCTCGGAGATCGATGTCCTCAGGTATTGAATCTCGGGAGCGTGTTTCCGCACAAAGACGACCAGTGCCACCTCCGGAATGCCACTAATCCACGAGTAGCAAATGAGCTGCGGATCGAGTGAAAGCAGACCTTCCGGCCCATCTGGGTAGCGACTGGTTGTCGTTTTCCAATCGATCAGGTAGCGCACACCGTCTATCTCACCGATCGCATCGAGATAGGCGACAAATTCGCTGCCTCCCGCCAGCATCCGAAGAAACTTGATCTGGAGGTCTTTGCGCGGGTTGCGGACGCAAACCCGATTATCCTGTGCGAACCTCTGCAGCAGATGGACTCCTTGATGTACCAACCGATCCCAAGTCTCTCCTTTCTTGAATTCGAAAGGAGCATCGCGGTAGGCCTCCCATTCCTTGAACAACACCGCACCACAGTCCTCCTCACGGAAATACGCTCCCAGGGCGTTTTCAAAGCAGCGGCCAAAGGCCATGGCAGCGCGAGTTTCCTTATCCCGCCAGCCATCGAGGTAGCGATACCGATAACTGCGAGGGCAGCGGAGATATTGGCTGATCTGCGTGTAGCTATAGACCATCGGAATCTCCCCGCCCGTCATGCGGATCGACTTCATCGATTGACGCGCAAGAGAGCACTTCCCACTCGCCAGCGGGTGCAAAGGAATCAAGGTTCTGGTAAGAACGTCCATTCACAATCTTGTGCGAGGTGCGAACGACCCCCCGAAGGTTTAGGAGAGCTTTTTCATCGACTTGATCGCGATGGAGCAGGTCGGCATCGTAGCCAAAGTCTCGAAGAAACCAATGGAGCCTCCAGAGGGCCCGCTCGGTGCAATACAGCCGGCTGAAAAAGGCCCGGTCTTGGAAGGACTGCGGCTCCAAAATGACAAATCGTAATTCCACGAACGGTTTTTGCGAATGCCGCCGATACCACGCTCTTTCCACACGCACCAGAAACACGCCATCGAAACTAGTTTCGGAATCTTGGTGTCGCGAATGCAAGCCGGGAATCTGGTGTCTCATGACTTAGCCTCCGCTGGTTGTGCATAGGAATTGAGCCGGCACACCAACATGTCCCTGTCTTCCTTTGCGCACGCGGCGAGGTGCGAGACAAAGGACTGGACCAGATCTCGATTCGCTTCTTTCAGGGATGGTGTGCCGCAGAAATCGGCGGCATATGCCTTAACGAGAATGGGATCGAGCTTGTGCTGGCGGATCAGCAGGCAAAGTTGATCCCGTAAACGGGGCTGGCCGTTGGTGGAACCGTTGGTGGACTGGTTTGCTGACGCATCGTGATCACGCTTATGGCCAGAATTGCTAGAGAGGGACCCTAGTTCCTCGACCGAGCAGAGGCCGATCCCGTATGCCTTGCGCAAGGCGCGGTTGACGGCTCGCGTCTCAGCGATGCGCATCTCAGCGCCATGGACCAGCGTGGACACATTGGAGGGATCGGCGTCCCCGTAGCCAATGAAGCCTCTCGAACCAGGGGTCTTGTATACAGTTGCCTTGAAGACCCAGCGGTTGTTCGTTGCATCGCTCAAGTTGCTAACGGCGTGCGTATGAATTCCGTGGCAATGATTTTCCTTCGCCACGCGTAACAACCCTCCGGCCGTCACGTACCATCCGCCGTTCATCCAGAGAATCTCGCGAGCTGCCACCGCGAGCCCGGACTCGTGTGTTAGCTTCTTCAATGCAGAAAGGTTGGAAGGGTCGAGCTCGCCGGACCAAAGGAACTTCGCGAACCTAGTATTTTCTCGTACAAGCGACTTGATCTTCTGAAACTTCGTTCTTATCCGTGGCATCGTCGGCTCCTTGTTAATGCTTAACATTGTTTAGCAATGTACAGCACTAGCACGCATATTGTCAACCGTTTGTATTTGCTCTCGCCTAGTCAACGCTCTAAAATCCTGGTCGCATGCAAACCAAGGATGAGCAACTTGGATTTAGGGTTTCGGCAGATCTCAAGAGGGAACTGCAAACTGTGGCAAGACGTGAAGGGCGAACACTTTCACAGTTATGCGAAATTCTTCTTGCTGGAGGGCTGGAAACCTACAAGAAAGAAGGACCCAAGTATCTGCAGCGGATGCTGTCTCACTACAAGAAGGAGCCTTCCTAATAGATTGGCTCTGATGGAACCTCTAACAGCACATTTTTCTTGACTCTGGCAGGCGCTGTGCGTACTTTAACGAAAGCAGGCAGATTTCTTGAGACGGCGCGAGTCGTGCACCCGGGTGCACGTAGTCTCGCGGAAGGATCAAAACTGAACGAGTCTATCTGGGGTTGATCGGAACATAGGCATCGCATAACTCGCAGTGCCTAACGATAGGTACAAGGCAGACTGATCAGGCAGGCTGAGATCAGATCTGCCTTTTCTTTTTTTTAGGAGATTTTTCGATGGCAAATGCAAACGAATTGTTGCGTAAACACGCACCTGCTTAATCGTCCTGATACGCCCGGAGATGATTCGGGCACCGAGATCGATTTTACCGAACTAAAGGACGGAACACTCGTTGAGCTGGCGGAGGATTCAAAAGACCCCGACCGCGCATGCCTTGCGGTTTGGAAAGACGGTGAAGCCCGTTTAGTCGACCGACTGGAGAGAGATGGGCGAGTATTCATTCCCTCGCCTCGAAAGAACGAGATTCTCAGGCACGTTCGGCTTCCTAAAGGTGTGCTGCCCTATGAATCCGTGCAAGCGCTGCTGTCCCGCTTGGAATGCCTAATTTCGCAATGTGTCGATGTTGACGAAAAGTATCTGCCAGTTCTCGCAGATTTCGTACTAAGTACGTGGTTTGTGGATCAGCTCCCGGTGGCGCCCTATTTGTCTGTTGTTGGGCTGCCGCAATCTGGAAAGACGACGTTACTAAGAGTGTTGAGCTTGGTCTGCCGCCGAGCCTTGCTCATCGCGGACATTACCCCGGCATCCTTCTACCATGCTTGCGCCCGGTTCATGCCCACCATGCTCATCGATGAAGCGAGATCAGTCAGCTGTGATCGCATCTTGCGCCTCCTGCGCTCCGGGACTACTAGGGATGTTCTGGCCGTACGAAACAACCGCACTTTTTATCCCTACGGAGCCAAGGTCATCAGTTGGTTAGAGCCACCCGATGACCCTGCGTTGAACAGTCGCTGTGTTCTGATTTCGATGGCCGAGGGCAAGAACGCCGCTCTAGTTAGTGTAGACGAACCACAAGTGCAGCAGTCGGCTGCCGACCTTCAGGCGCAGTTGCTGAGATTCCGGTTCGAAAGCTACAAGAAGCTACAGCTCGGTCGCATTCCTGGAGACGAAATCCTTCGTCCTCGTACGCGAGATATTCTCTTGGCGCTTTCCGCGGCTCACGCGCATGACGCTAAACGCAGCGAGCGTCTGCTCGAATTCTTTCAATCCGGCCAGGGTGTTCCGCCGGAACCCCTCGGCCCCGAACAGAATGCTGTTCTGGGCGCGCTTTTTGCAGTTACCCACCTTCAGAAGGGCTTCTCTTCCATGCGGGTCGGCGATTTAACCCGTATAGTGAATTTGTTTCTCGCGCGGGCGGGTGAGCATTTGCGCTTGCCGCCACGAAAGGTCGGAGCGGTCCTTACTTCGCTGCACTGTTGCACGCGTACACGCACGAACTCTGGTCGGGCTATTTCCGTGAACCGTCAGGATGCAGAGAAGCTTCACCAATTGGCGGCACGCTATGGGCTCGACGGATTTGCGGACGAATGTCTCAGTATTTCTCCTAACGACTGCCGCTTATGCCAAAAAGCAGGCTTGAACAAAAGACGAGTCGACGCTGCGACTCCGCGCCGACCCGATCTCGACCAGGAAACGCTTAACATTTTGAATTCTGTAATTAAATATCGTTATAGTAATCTTACGGAACCTCAGGGGAAAACACACCGCGTGCTGCGTACAGGGGAACTAGAGGTCAAGAAGAAGGTCTTTGCGCGCCAGCGGTTCTCTCCAGGGAAGGCACAGGCAAGGCGCGATGCGGGCAAACGGAAGCATGCCGCCTGAGGCTGCTTTCACAGCAGGAGCTTTGAAGCATGCGTTCGAAGATGGGATGACTGCAGATGTCTGGTGGGCCTTACCCGTTCCAGCACGAAGGCTGAACGGAGAGTTAGGAAATCGCGACGAACTGGTAGCTGGAATAGCACCGCGTGACGGTAGTGAACGTTGTGAACGTTGACACCAGCATCGCTTGTTTCGGCTCGGCGGCAGATATTGAGCTACTCTCGAAACCAGCGGAGGCGCATCCGTCGCATTTCGGCAGCCTTCTTGAGCAACACCGCGCTGCGCGAGATTCGGTTGCGAGGTCGCCAGTCGCCTCTAAGATCAACGTATTCATCCGATTGAGTGTCGAACGCGGACACGCCGGGCGTGAAATCCATAGATTCAACGACGGCACGATCTCCACTTCCTCGAATCCCGTATCGTGATACACCGTAGGTGAAGGACAAATGAAATTGAGCGCGCCAGAAATAGCTAGGTATGGTGTCTGCCGGTCGATTTCTCTGGCCTCAGCAAACAGGCCGGAGTATTATCGTGGGCCGTCGAAACCCGCTGATACACGTAAATTGGTATCGAGGTCTTCCGAGGTCCGTCCAGACGGAGTTCGGAATCCTTACGAACTTGACCATCGGCGTTGAGAAAGGCTTGCAGCCATGAACAAATCCCCTACCGCAATTACCGTCAAGGAGCTGAGCGCGGTGTGGTGTGCGCTTCTGATTTCGCTCGCCGCGATGGTTTTCTCTGGTCCGGCAGCGCGGGCAGAAACCGTAGACGAGATTATCGCCAAATACGTCCAGGCCCACGGAGGCATGGAAAAGATCAAGGCGATACAGGCCATCCGAATCAGCGGGAAGCTGAATTCCGGTGCTTTCCAGGCGAAGGTATTGCGCGAGAACAAGCGCGCGAGCAAGGTGCGCGAAGAAGTAACCATAAACGGAATGACGCATGTACGCGCCTACGACGGGAACAGTCCTTGGCAGGTGAACCCCTTCATGGGACGCAAGGAACCCGAGCTGCTCTCCGAGGATGATGCCAAAAGCCTTGTTGTGGATGCAGACATCGATGGCCCGCTGGTGGACTACAAGCAGAAGGGCCACAAAGCGGAGTTTGTCGGGCATGATTCCGTAGAAGGAACCGACTGCTACAAAATCAAACTGACGCTGAAGAACGGCGATATCCAAATCTACTACCTAGACGCAGACTCATTCCTAGAATTGAAGCTGGAGAGGCAGATCACGATTCGCGGGGCTGTCAAAGAAAATGAGACCTATTACGGCGACTACGAGGAAATCAACGGCATGTACTTTCCGTTCGCTGTAGAGACTGCCCAAAAGGGCGATCCGGACCGGACGAAGATCAGCGTGGAAAAAGTTGAGCTGAATGTGTCGCTCGAGGATAGCCTCTTTTCGATGCCGGCCGCCAGGCCAGAGACAAAGGCGGCTGTGGCCCCCAAATGAACATCGCGTTTCGACTTTTCGCGAGGACGGACCTCGGTCTCCTCGTGCGGACCACCAACCTTACTGTGAGGGACTCTTGGCGATGAATATTTTGAGGAGCCGTTCAGCTTATCTTTTTCTTTTGCCTGTCTTGCTCATCTTCCCTGCTCGAATGTCGGCACAGGAAGTGAAATTCGATTCGGATACGATCTCGGGACTCGGGGCGCGAAACATCGGTTCGGCAGCCATGAGCGGACGGGTGTCTGCGCTCACCGCCGTGAAGGAAAAGGGAAGGCTCACGGTATATGTGGGGGCGGCCAGCGGGGGTGTGTGGAAGTCGATGAACGGCGGCACAACTTTCAAGCCGGTGTTCGACAAGCAGCCCGTGCAATCCATTGGCGCGATAGCCATTGATCCCATATCTCCGAGGACGCTCTGGGTGGGCACGGGAGAGTCGTGGACGCGCAACAGTGTTTCGATCGGCGACGGGATCTACAAATCTACGGACGGCGGCGATAACTGGACCAACATGGGCCTGAAGGAGTCCGAGCGAATATCCAAGATCCTGATCGACCCCAAGGATACGAACACGGTCTACGTCTGCGTGCCGGGAAAGCTCTGGGGCGACGGCGAAGACCGCGGCGTCTACAAAACCACCGACGGGGGAAAGTCTTGGGCCAAGATCCTAAAGGGCGTAAATCCATCGACCGGGTGTTCGATGCTCTCGATGAGTTCTCGCGATTCGAAGATTCTCTTCGCCGGCATGTGGGACTTTCGTCGGAAAGGGTGGACATTTCGTTCCGGTGGGGAAAACTCGACGGCGCCGAGTGGTAGCGGGCTCTTCCAAACGGCGGACGGCGGCGCAAGCTGGACCGAGCTGGACGAAAAAAATGCAAAGGGTCTTCCGCCCAAGCCATGGGGGCGCATCGCCGTGAGCCTCGCCCCCTCGAATCCCAGCGTCGTCTATGCATTGATTGAGTGCACCCAAAGCGCCTTGTTCCGCTCGGAAGATGGCGGCAAGACCTGGCAAAAGCGTGACGCCAGCCAGTGGATGGTATGGCGTCCGTTCTACTTTGCCAACCTCATTGTGGACCCCAAGAACGAGAACAAACTGTATAAACCCGATGGGGAACTGATCATGAGCAACGATGGCGGGAAAAGCTTTAGCGTGATTTCCGGTGGCGCCCACGGCGACTTCCACGATGTTTGGATCGATCCGGACGACACCGAACACGTTATTACGGGCGATGACGGCGGAGTTTGGTACTCCTACGACAGCGGCAACACATGGTGGAAAGGAAACAACCTTCCCATCTCGCAGTTTTATCACGTGAGTGTGGACATGGCGGATCCCTATCGCGTTTACGGCGGGTTGCAGGACAATAGTACGTGGGTCGGCGATTCGGCGTACCCGGGCGGAATCACGAACGGCCGCTGGGAAAATCTTTATGGCGGCGATGGTTTCTGGGCGTTTCTGGATTCCTCCGATGCGAGCTGGGCTTACGTTGAGTATCAAGGGGGGGAAATCGCTCGCGTCAACCGCATCACCCATGAAACCCGGAACATCAAGCCTCAACCCAGTTACGGGGAAAGTAAGTTTCGCTTCAACTGGAACACGCCCATCCACATGAGCCTCAGCGAGCCCGGCACCGTTTACATCGGGGCACAGTATCTATTCCGCTCGCGAGACCACGGCCAAAGCTGGGAACGAATCTCCCCGGACCTGACCACCAATGATCCCGCGAAGCAGAAGCAAGAGGAGGCCGGCGGCGTTACGGTGGACAACTCCGACGCTGAGGCACACACGACGATCTATTCCATCAGCGAGTCCCCGCGGGATGCGCAGACAATCTGGGTGGGAACAGACGACGGTAACTTGCAGCTCACTCGCGATGGCGGCAAGACGTGGACGAATGTCGTCGGAAATGTGCCGCAGCTCCCCAAGTCCTCCTGGGTTTCATGGGTGGAGGCCAGCCGCTTCGATGCTCCTACCGCCTATGCTGTTCTCGACCGGCACACTTTCGGCGATATGCAGCCGCATGTTTTCAAGACGACGGACTACGGCAAAACGTGGACACCTCTCGTTGACGGCGAAAGTGGCGTGCGCGGCTATGCCCATGTGATCAAGGAGGACAGCGTCTCTCCAAATCTGTTGTTCCTGGGTACAGAGTTCGGGCTCTGGATCTCGCTCGATGGAGGCAAGCATTGGGTGCAGTACAAGGGCGGCGATTTCCCGGCCGTGGCTGTGCGTGACGTTGTGGTGCATCCTCGCGAATCGGACCTCGTCCTGGCCACGCATGGCCGTGGAATCTGGATCGTGGACGACATCACCCCGCTCCGCAAACTCGCTCCTGAAATACTTTCGCAGGAGGTGGCGTTTCTGGAAGGAAAAGCTTCACAGCAGCGAATCAACGCGTGGGGTGGCTGGTCGGAAGGGAATGCGGCGTTTACCGGGACAAATCCCCCAGGCGGGGCTCTGATCACTTACTACCAGAAGAAGCGGCACATCTTCGGAAAAATGAAGATCGAGATCTTTGATGACCAGGGCAAGCTGGTGGATACGGTTCCCGCCAATAGCAGACGCGGTCTGACTCGCGTGGAATGGCAGATGCGGCTCAAGGCTCCGCGCATTCCTCCGGCAGCGACGGCCTGGTTCTCGCCCGGACCCCGAGTGCTACCCGGAACGTATACGGTCAAGATGACGCGGGGGAAGGACACCTACTCGACCAAGCTTTTGATTGACATGGATCCCCGCGCCAAGCACTCGCTCGAAGACCGTAAGTTGGAATTCCAAGCAGCCATGCGCGCATACAACCTCTTGGAGAGCATGAGCTTTGAAATGGGCCGCATTACCGGCGCTCGCGACGCCTTGCAGGACCGCGCCGCCAAGCTTAACGCCGACGATCCGCTGCGTAAGCGCCTCACGGACTTGGCCCAAAAAACCGAGGATATGCGCAAGAAGATCGTTGCCACAAAGGAAGGCGGCGCTATCACCGGGGAAATTCGCATTCGTGAAAAAGCGGCGGAGGTCTATGGCAACCTGGCGGATTACGAAGGCAGACCAGGCGACTACGAAGTGACCCGCTCTCTCGCGAAGACTGGAATAAAGCCGACCACGAATAAACCTATCGGCGCTCGCCGATGTTTTCGGGCCTTTTTGCCCCAAGCGACACTACGCCTCCTCCAACGGGACTTCTGGGAAGCCAGAGGGCACTTGTCCAGTAAGCGAGTTTAGAAGTGATCCGACCGAGCGAAACGCCCTGTGGGAACAGACACTGCGCGAAATGCACGGCGGTGTAGCCTTTGCATGCTTCACGCGCTAGTGTCCGAACTCCTGCAAGCCGCGGTACTTCATCATTGGCTCGACGCTCGGCTCCTTGCCGCGCCAGGCTGCATACATCTTTGCCAGGTCCCCAGTGTTGCCGCGCGACAGCACCATCTGCCGGAACCGGTCACCGTTGGCGCGGGTCAGACCGCCATGATCTTCAAACCACTGGTACGCGTCGTCATCGAGCATCTCCGACCATAGATAGGCGTAGTAGCCAGCGGAGTAGTCTCCACCCCAGATATGGCTGAAATAGCTGGAGCGGTAGCGGGGCGGCACAGCGCTGAGCAGTAGATGCATCTTCTCGAGCGCTTGTTTCTCAAACGCGTCGGGCTGCTGCAGCGGTGCGCTGGCCGGAAGCGTGTGCCACTGCATGTCGAGCTCGGCGGCCGCGACCAACTCTGTCAGCTTGTATCCCTGGTTGAAGGTCGCAGCTTTCCTGATCTTGGCTACTAGCTCGGCGGGCATAGGATCATTCGTCTTGTAGTGCTTTGCATAATGGTTGAAGACCGCGGGATAGAGAGCCCAGTGCTCATTGAATTGTGAAGGAAACTCGATAAAGTCTTGGACTGTCCAGGCGCCAGAGAGGCTTGGATACTCGGTGTTCGCGAACATGCCGTGAAGCGCATGGCCGAACTCGTGAAACATCGTCGTCACGTCGCTAAAGCTGATGAGCGCCGGGTCGCCCGGCGCGGGCTTCGGCAGATTCGCGACGTTGTAGACCACCGGCTTCGTACCCAGAAGCTTTGACTGGTTCACGAAGACATCCATCCATGCGCCACCGTTCTTGTTGTCACGTTTGAAATAGTCGCAATAGAAGAGCGCTAGCGGCTTGCCGTCCGCATCCGAGACCTCGAAGACACGCACATCCGGGTGGTAGACCGGGATATCCTTGCGTTCCTTGAAGGCGATTCCGTAGAGCTGATGAGCGGCGTAGAAGACGCCGTTTTCGAGCACATTGTTCAGCTCGAAGTACGGCTTGACCTCTGCGTCGTCCAAATCGTACTTGGCCTTGCGCACCTGTTCGGAGTAGAAGTCCCAGTCCCAGGGTTGGAGAGTGAAGCCGCCCTTCTGAGCGTCGATCACATCCTGGATATCCTTGCCTTCCCTCACCGCCTTTGCGGTCGCGCCGGGAACCAGGGCATCCATGAACTTCAAGGCGGCGTCAGGTGTTTTCGCCATCTGGTCTCCCAGCTTCCACGCCGCGTGGTTAGGATAGCCGAGCAGTTGTGCCCGCCGCGCACGCAGTTGTGCCAGGTGTGCGATGTCGTCGCGCGTATCGTTGGCATCGCTGCGCTCCGTGCGGTTCCAGGATTTTTCAAAGAGGGCTTCGCGAGTCGCCCGGACACTGAGAGAGGCAAGATCTGGCTGCTGCGTCGTGTTCTGCAGCGGGAGCAAGTAGCCTTCCTGTTTGCGGCTCTGCGCGGCCTGTGCGGCTGCGGCGATCTGCGCGTCGCTCAAGCCGGCAAGCGCACTCTTGTCCGTTGTCCAGTAGGCCCCGTCCTTCGTGGCGGCGAGAAGCTTTGTCGAAAAGGCATTCGAGAGCGTGGAGATTTCCTCGTTCAGTTTCTTCAGCTCGACTTTGTTGGCGTCCGAAAGGTTTGCGCCAGAGCGGACGAAACTGTCGTAGGTGACCTCGAGCAGCCGCA
>WNFO01015619.1_pt1 | contig 11462 bp, 12 predicted proteins | sample 5400251 | NCBI WGS metagenome assembly WNFO01 (sample SAMN13153354, study PRJNA577476) | soil metagenome | isolation source: 100 cm saprolite under Madrone tree | place: USA:California | collected 2016-06-14
GGATGTCGCGCGTGTCCCGTCGGATGTCACGGCGATCTTGGTGAATGTCGAGGTTGTCCGGCGAGAGGTCTCGCCGATCGTGGCGGATGTCCCGCGTATCCTGCCGGACATCCTTCCGGTCCTGCTGAACGTCCTGCGCGTTTGCCGTCGACGGTCCAAATGCGAACGCGACGATTGCGCCGGCCACCACGAGTGCGAATCGCGTCATGACATGTCTCCTTGTCGAGCGGGGATTGTGCTCCTATTTCTTTAGACGAGTCGATCGCTTGATCCGCGTACATGCCGCGCCTCTGCGCCCCTCCGTTTCCGGAACATCGGAGCGGCCCCCGATCCTCATTGTTTGGTTGTCTACGTGTCGAGGCATCGGAGCGCGATTGTGACCCACGGGGAGCACGGGCGTACTCCCCGTGGGTCACACGGTAACGTCGACCGTTACGGTAGCGAGACGGTGACGTTGTCACCCGACGCTGAGATGTTGAAGGTTCCGGACCCCGTGTTGGCGGCGTACGTATAGCTCGTCCAGTTGGCCGGCGGCGCCGGAATCTGCGCCATGAACGGACCAGCCGACTGGCTCTGCTGATTGACCGCGACGCTCGTGAGCACGGCGAGGTTGCCACCCGCCGGAACGGTGCCCATGTGGGCGGCATAGATCGACACCGCCGACGCGAGCGCGCGCGAGTCAGCCTGGGCCTTGGCGATCCGCGCCCGCGCCTGGACGTTAGCGTAGAGCGGGATGGCGATGGCCGCCAAGATGCCGATGATCGCGACGACGATCATGAGCTCAATGAGAGTGAAGCCGCGCTGGTTGCGAATGTTCAGATGGCGTTTGTTCCAAAGGCGAAGCATACGTTCCTCCTTGAATGTTTGAAGTTCCTCCCAGATATTCCTGCCCCAGCGCCGCCGCCTGGTGGCGGAGCGCTGCTAAACGTGGGACGGGATTGGGTGCGGAGGAGCGCGACACTCCGAGAGCCGGATGGTGATGAGAGCTAACGGGCACGATTCGAACGGAATGTACGTGGCGTGACAGGCATCGCCGACCGCAGGCGCGATGGGTTCAGTCGCGTCGTCGACAAAACAAGCCGGTTGATGATCTCGTCGCCATCGGGCTTATCGTTGTTCTCGATCCGCACGACGCCGGTGGGGTCGAAGTCCAGTTCGGCCAGCCGGCGCTCCGCAAACGTGAGGAGCACCAGACCGCATAACAGGACCGCGAGATGCACCCGGCGGCGGCGACGGCTTGAGTCTTCCATGACGTTGAACCACAGTGCATGACGCCGGCCACAACACGAGTCGCTTGATTTTCGAGGCATTGACGTTCAATCCTCTGCAGAGTCTTTGCCGGAAATTACACAAGCGTGCAGGCGACCGACAAATTTTGTCACCGGCCGCGCCGTCTGGTCGCCCACGAGCGCGCCGGGCACGGGATGGGAGCGCACGCCCTGGCGGGCGGTGCAGAGTGCGGCATGGGAGGCGTTGAGGAAAGTGGAGGCGACATGATGAATCGAGCCCTCCTGTCCCTCGGCGCGGCGGCGGTCGCGGTCACAGCCGCGCAGGCCGCTCCCGTCTCGGTAAGCGAACTCCTGTCTGATCCCGACCGTTTCCGCGGCCAGCCGGTGGCCGTCAGCGGGACGATAAGCCGTTTTCGGGAACACGTCACGCGCACGAGGACTCGCCATTACACATTCGACTTCAGTGACGGCACTCAGACCGTCCGCGTGACCTCGTATGAGAAGCCGCAGTGTCAGGCTGGGGCCGCGACGGTCGAGGGCACCTTCGAGCAGGTGAAATGGCGGGTGAAGGTGAACTACTCCTACGAGAAAATTACGGCCTGGAACGTGACCTGCTTCCGCGGTGACGAACCGAAGATAGAGTGAGCGTCAATGCCGGCCGGCATCGGATGCGATCCCCGAAGGAGGCCGTTATGAAGCGCTCTCTATCCCATCTGGTCCTCGTGGGTGCTATAGCCGCCACGGTAGTCGTGGACGCGCCCTCGCTCGCTTCCGCTGGCCACCATGGCGCTCATGTCGTCGTGCCGCCGGGCCAGGCCGGGCCGCGCGTGGGGCCCAGCTCCCTGTATCCCGATCCCACGCTCACGCCCCGGCGCCACGAACCCCAACATCAACGCAGGCGACCATCGCCGCCACCATCTGCAAGCCGAACTGGTCGACCAAGACCATCCGACCACCGGCCAGCTACACGAACACCCTCAAGCAGCAGCAGCTCGGCGCCGCCCGCTACGTCGACAAAACACCGTCGCACTATGAGGAAGACCACCTGATCTCGCTAGAGCTGGGCGGCAACCCGAGAGACCCGAAGAACCTGTGGCCGGAAATGTGAGGCACCATCGCGCAGCCGTTGACCTCCCGGGACCCGTTCCCGCCGGAGATCATCGGGGCCAAGGCCAAAGATGCGACGGAGAACACCCTTCACGCCGAAGTCTGCGCGGGCACGCTCACCCTCAAAGCAGCGCAGACCATCATCGCGACGGATTGGTTCAAGTACTACAAGGAGAAGGTTTTGAAGTGACCTCGAGGGCCCGCGAAGCGACTGGGCATGCGGTCCAGCGGGCGGCGTGTCCACACTATGGGCTCCTGTCAGACGACACTCTGCTCATGCTCCTCCAGGTATTGGAATCGTACCGGCTCCCGAGAGCTGAAGTCGCAAGTAGACCGAGGGCAAAGCCGGAAACATTCCTCAGAAACTGAAGGGTTAACGCCGCCCCGTAGTCACCGTCGCGAACGTCGACAACGACGACGTCAGCGCGAAGACGGGAGACCGCCGCTCCGTGCCTGCTGTACTAGCGCCTGTGACGCCGGCTCCGTCGCCGGGGCCAAGTCCCGAGAGCGGCCCTTGGATTCAGCGGGCTCCCTCTTCTCTCGTGCGATCGCTCTCTGCACGCCCCTCGCACGTGGCTCGACTCCTCGCGATGCTTCAGCACCCTCTCGGGCCCGTCTTGCTTGAAGTGCTGACGTGCGCGACGTATTCTGCTCGCACCCTCGACGATGAGGGTGTGCCGAGGCCGTGGGTGTCGTCGAGGCCGGTCGGACGCAAAGGAGAGGCGCGAAAAGGAGAGATCGGTGGCCAAGCTCAGAATCGTGCTTGTCGGTGGATCATTCCTCGCTGCGTTGATGCTAGGACTGCTCTCCCCGTCTCCGATCAATGTGTTCGCCCAGGCGACGAAGAGCGCCAAGGTGGACATCAACTCCGCGAGCGAGGCGGAGCTCGAGAAGCTGCCTGGCGTCGGAAAGGCGACCGCCAAGAAGATCATCGCCGGGCGCCCCTATCAGTCTATAGGCGATCTATCCAAGGCGGGCGTGCCGACGAAGACCGTCGAAAAGATCACGCCTATGGTGACTGCGGGACATAGCCAGGCGTCCACGCCGGCGATTCCGCCATCGGCCCCCGCGCCCGCGGCAACTCAAAAGGCCGCCGCCCCGGAGAAGACGAAGCCCCCGCAGGTCGAGGCGAGGACGCCTCCTACCGCGGGCATGGTTTGGGTGAACACACAGAGCAAGGTCTTCCATCGAGAAGGCGACCGATGGTACGGCAAGACCAAAGAAGGCACGTTCATGACGGAAGCCGACGCCCTCAAGGCGGGGTATCGCCCTTCAAAAGAAGGCGAAGCCAAGAAAGGCGCCAAGCAGTAACGCAAAGAGTGAGAGCGACAGCGACCCCGCCATGCTTGTCGGTGGCGTGCTTGAGAGCAAGGCGGGGCGTTTATCATTCCGGGCGACCTTCTCCTGATGCGTCACGCAAGCCAGATTACCCAACTTGCGACGAAACACAGGCTGCCGGGAATTACGGCACGAGAGTCTTCATGGACGCCGGGGACTCATGTTCTATGGCCCCAGCCTGGCTGATCTCTGGCGGCGGGCAGCCATCTACGTCGACAAAAATCCTCAAGGGTGCCGAGCCCGCCAATCTTCCAGTAGAGCAGCCCACCAAATTCGAGCTGGTGATCAACATGAAGACTGCCAAAGCCCTCGGCCCAACGATCCCGCAATCGCTTCTGTTCCGGGCCGACGAGGTCATCCGGTGATCCGCCGCGCCCTCCGGTCAAAGCTCTTGCTCGCTGTCTCGTTGCTCATGGCGGTGTCCGTAATGCCCGCGAGGCCCGCGTCGTATCAGTCTGGGCTCTCGTCGGTCAAGACGGTCTTCGTTATTCTGTTTGAAAACACCAATTGGGCGTCGATTACCCCTTTGGTAGCGCCCTATATTCGTACCACTATCGTGCCCATGGGAGCCCATGCCACGCAATACTTCAATCCTCCGGGAAATCATCCGAGTGAACCGAATTACATCTGGCTCGAGGCAGGGGATAACTTGGGCCTCACCACGAACAATGACGCCAGTGCGTCGAACTCAACCAGCACTGGGGATCATTTGGTGCGGTATCTTCAACACGCCGGCATTTCGTGGAGAACCTACCAAGAGGACATGGACGGAACCATCTGTCCATTGACTAGTGAGGAGTTGACCGGCCGATATGCTGCCAAACATAATCCGTTCGTCTTCTTTCGCGATCTCACCGCCAACAACAGCCCGACTTCGTCATACTGCATCGCCCACAACCGGCCCTTCACAGAGCTGGCGACGGACTTGCGAAAAAACACCGTCGCCCGCTACAACTTCATCACGCCAAACCTCTGCAACGACATGCACGATTGCGGGATCACAGCGGGGGATACGTGGCTGTCGCAGAATCTTCCGGTGATTCTCAACGCGCAGGCCTACCAAAACAATGGGGCGGTCTTCATCACGTGGGACGAGGGGGCGAATGGTAGCGATGGACCAATCGGCATGATCGTGGTGTCGCCCCTCGCGAAGGTTAATTATGCGAACTCTATCTACTACACGCACAGTTCCACGCTGCGCACGATGCAGGAGATTTTCGGAGTCCGTCCGTTCCTCAGAGACGCGGCGAACGCAACCGACTTGAGCGATCTCTTTGCGAACAGTGGAATTGGTGGGCCCGCTAAGGGCCACTAGGATATGCTCTTTCTCGCCGATCTTGAAGAGTTCGTCCACGTTCAGCGCCGCCACGGCCCTCTGACCGCCCATGCCACGGAGCAGGTCTAGACAGGGTGGTCATGGCGTCGTCGCACACGCGTTCTAATCGCGCGCCACGCAACCAGGACGACGACCACTAGGAGCGCCAAGAGCAACACCATATGGCCGAAGCTTCCCAGCGCGTGCTGGACATGGGCCATGTACGGCCCCAGACCGTACCCGATCGCGTAGCCAATCCCGACCGCGTAGGGCACGAAGAGTACCGCCCCGAGTAAGTTCCCGCGCAAGAATGAACGGAATGGAAGGCCGACTGCTCCGGCTAACGGGCCAGCCAGAAAACGGAACCCGCCGACGAATCGCGCGACGCAGACCGCGAGAGCACCATACCGGGTGACGAAAGACTCCGCCACCATCAGACGTCCCGGCTTCAGCAAACAACGGGCGTAGCGTTCGACCGCCGCCCGCCCGTAGCGGCGGCCGAGCCAGTAGCCAAAGTTGTCTCCGGCTACTGCGCTGACGAGGCTCACGATAAGCACCGGAAGAAGCTGAAGCCGGCCAGACCACACCAAATAGCCAGCGACCGCCAACACGGTTTCCTCGGGGACTGGCAGTCCGATATTCCCGAGAATGACCACGAGGAAGATCCCCGCGGTGCCCCAGTCCGTGATGAGTTGATTGATGTCGGGCATGATTACCACGCGTCCCGCACACCGGCCTTCTGTGCTGTCAACGGGGGCGATCTCTACCAGGGCACAGGGAGTAGTGGGAGCATCCCGGGTGTAAGAAACTCAAGCACGAGCGCCACGATCACGCTCAAGACCCACAGGCCGTAAAGCCTAGCGGTCATTAGAATCTTCCTCCTGTTACCGCGCGGGACATGCCTACCAGGCCACTCGCGAGTACAACCACGCACGAATGGCGAGCCATGGCATCAGAAGAGCTACCAAGAATGCTGCGCGGGCGACGACCCTGATCACTTGCTTGATCCTGGGGCGGGATTGGAATACCAGGCGTGCCATCACCTGCGACACCCGCTACGCCCACGCAGCATCGGCTATGCCAGGGTATGGATGGCGAGGGCCGATGAGCACTTGGGACAGTTCCGGAATGCGGAGGCAGTCCTCAGCGGACAGTTTGCGCGACTGCGGCTCGCCAGATCGTCACGCCCGATCCGTGCGCGGCGGTCATCAGCCAGAGTCCCTCAAGGGGAATCGTTTAGAAACGAAGCGTGAGGGTTCCTGAGACGCCCCAGTCCGCCGACCCGTTCGACAACCCGCGGGTCACCGCCCCGGTCAGCTTCAGCGCCTTGATGACCCTGTACTCCGCGCCGACTCGAATGTCGAGCGGATCAGCCTGGCCGGGTGCGATAGCCGTGGCGCCCTCAAGGAACGCGAAGACGGAGAAGGGTTGGACGATCGCATAAGCAGCGCCCACGCTCCAACCGAAGGAGTTGTGGAGCGTGGTCCCCGACGGCTCCCCGATGAACGTATAGGCGAGTTCGACATATCCGAACAAGCTGGCGATGAGAAGCTTGCTCACGTCGACCCCGAGAGTTTCATCAAATTCGCCCGTGCCGAGGCCGCGATCCTTGTCCGCCGTCGGGAACTTCACCTTGAAGTACGGCGTGACCTCGGGAATGAATTCCTTCTCCGGGATCAGGACGAAGGAAGCCTTCGCCAGCACGTCACCGAGGCCGCTCTCCGTGGTGGAGGTCGCGGGACGAGTCAGTTTCCCGTTGCTCTTTTTGCCCTTCACAGCGACGCCGCCGCCAGTAAGGACGACGTTCTGCCCGGTCTGATAGATATAGGGCACCGTCACACTCAGCCAGAAGCGGTCGAACGGTCGTACGCCCAGCGTGAACGGAACGTACAGCAGGGTGGTGTCTTTGCCCGTCCCGTAGTCGCCGACCGAATAGTCGACCGTCGTCGAGAGGGAGACCCGGGGCTCATCCTGGGCGAACGCCGGCCGGACGCCGACGATCGCCAGGACGATCCCGAGTAGCGCGGTTCGGACGCACGCCGACGATCGCCAGGACGATCCCGAGTAGCGCGGTTCGGACGCGCCGACTCGTCATGCTGCGATCAGCGGCCGGGCTTTTCTGGCCGCGCCGGCTTGTCTATCTTCTCCGGCTTGTCGGGCTTCTCCATCTTTTCTGGCTTCGAGTGGTCCGGCTTGGCCGCGACCTCCGGATGATGGCGCTCGAAGTTGCTGACGGCCTGACCGAGGTTCTTATCCGCCACCAGGCCCTGCGCCTTCATTTGCTTGAAGATCTCGCCCCAGCCCGTGTGCTTCTTCTTCGCGGCAATCTGGTCGAGCGTGAGTGGCGTGGCCCCTCCGCTCGTGCTCTGCGCCTCGAACAGTGCCCGGGCGATCTTCTGATCCCCTGGCGAGAGCTTCTCGAATGCGCCAGTGCCCGTCGTCTGGCCCCAGGCGCTCACCGCGACGCCGAGCGCGGCAATCACGGCGAGCACCACTCGCGAAGCGTGTATGGCATTTCTCATGTCACCCTCCTGTCGCGACTGACTGCAAGGCTGAGCGTGCATTCGGCGTACCACAAACACGGCGACACGAGGGGTGGAGGATTCTGCCGATCGAGTAATAACTTGGCGCCCGCCTGAAGGAAACGTTATCCAGGTCGCTCGTCCGATCCTTGACAACGCGAGTGCCAGCCGTGGCAATCAGACCGGTGAGCCAGCCGGAGCTGACCGAGATACGGACGCGGAGCGCACACGAACGCGCCAGTGTGAAGCAGGCATGACCCTCACCGACGTGGGTGCGCCGGCGCGTGCTCTCATTTGATCCTGACGCCCCCTATCTCGCCGACGAACCGGTAGCCGATTCGGAGTTCCATCGGCAGGACCCCGAACGTCTCCGACGCGGGCGGCTCCCGTTTTTCTAGCGCCTGGGTCTAGCCATTGTCTCCCTCCGATCGCACTGATCGGCGCGGCCGATGAGCCCTAAAGGTAATCACCTGATAGACAACCGACACCTCACGAACAAGAATCCACGCTGAGCATGGAGCCGCTGCTCGTTCGGTGGCTGATCCAGGTTCGGCTCGAGGACGGTCGGCTCCCGCGCGGCCGCCTTACGGATCTCATGGACCGGCCCGGCGACGGACAGCCCTGCGACGGATGTGGCGCAATCATCACGAAGGCGGAGAAAGCCGTAGCCGGGATCGTCGTGGACGACTGGCGAGAGATCCGTCTGGGAGGTCGAGAGGCTAAGTAGTCACAATCGGGCGGGACGTGACAACGATGAAGGTTTCGACCGCCAAAATTCTCGTGATCGATGACAACCCCGGAGTGCTCGACGTCCTGGTCACCTGTCTCCGCGGGGAGGGGTACCGGGTCTTCGGCGCGTCGACCGGCGATGAGGGCCTGAAGGACTTCATCCTGTCCCGTGCGGATCTCGTGCTGCTCGATATCGCGCTCCCAGGCGCGATGAACGGGATCGAACTCCTCAAGCGGATCCGCTCGGTCGATCCGACCGGCAGGGTGATCATGGTGACCGGCAACGCCGACCCCGCGCTCGCCCGCGAGGCCCTCGAGCTTGGCGCGATCGCCTACGTCGACAAGCCGTTCGATCTCGCCCACCTCAAGCGAGTTGTCGCTATGGCGCTCCAGCCGGGTCGTCTCGAAACCCCGTCCTAGAGGCTTACCGCGTCGGCGGATCGTGGGCGCGAATCACGTAGCGGATCGTCGCATCCGCCCCACGCGCTCGCCGCAGGCCAGCGCCGACTGGACGACGGTTCTCCGCGTGAAGGCCCGGATCCCCGAGAGGGATCGAGACCGGCGCCGGTCAACGCGGCGCAACCCCAGGCCATCGCGGTGCCTTCGTGTTGCCTCCCGGCGTCGCCGTCCGGGCCGCGACCGAAGGCCGCGAGACCGCGGGCCGGCGAGCAATCGCGCCGCCACGGCGTCCGATCCCTCCCCAGTCGGCGTTGCCACACTCCGCGGATTTCGGCCGCAGGGCTCGGTCAACGCGATGCTGGAGATCCTGCTGCCTCGCTGTCCGGCCAGGAAGCGCGGTCAACGACCCGCAGCTCGTGCACAACGCGATCGCTGATTCGAAGCGAAGAAGAGAGCCACATCGGTTGCACCTCGCCGCGGCCGGCGTGCGCCCGTCGTTCCCGGCCGCCGCGGCGGGCTCAGTCACGTGGCTGCGATCATCCCGAACTCTCCGCAAACCCGCAACCCTTGCAACGCCGATCCGGTTGATCGTGACGGATCCAGCCTGACCGCCGGTCTAGAGCGTTCACGCTATTCGGGGTCGCCGAAGGTTCGGTCGAGTGTGCCGTCTGCATTGCAGCGGGCGACGGTGAGGCGGCGCTGCCCGTCGACGTCGTTCGATCCCCCCAGAAGGATCCGGCCGTCGGGCTGGAGCACGGGCGCGCCGGGCCGGAAGTTGCGACCGACGCTAACGGTCGCGACACCCGCGAGACCAAAGCTCGGGTCGGGGCGCCAGTCCGGTAGATATCGAGCAAGGCGCGCGAGCGAGGCGAGGAGAATCTTGCCGTCGGGCTGCAAGACGATGGAATTCGCTGACGCGATCGGCATGATCCCGGCCTCGCCGAAGGTCGGATCCAACTGCCCGTCCGCCAGGTAGCGCAAGACGATCCCGGCGGCGAGCACCAGGATCTTGCCATCGTTCTGGATGGCTACCGAAAAAGCACTGTTGCCACCCTTCCACTGAGTGACGACCCTGCCACCGTTGCCGAAGCTACGGTCGCGACCGCCGTCGGCCTTGAGACGCAGCACCCCGATGTCGGCCGGGTAGCGAACGTGGGCAGAGCCCACCACGACAATTTTCCCGTCCGGCTGCACGGCCATGTCGGTGGCGAAGTCTTCCGAGACGTCGCCAACGGCGTGGACTGCCATCCCGCGGCTGCCGAAATTCGCGTCGAGCCGCCCGCTCGGCAGATAACGCACCACCGCAAAGTCCCATCGACGCACCGGAATGGGCCACCAGTGCTGGGTGAGAGAGCTACCCGCCACGAGGATCTTGCTATCGGCTTGGAGCGCGACGATCTTGGCCTGGCTCAGATCGTCCTGCGAGACCTGGGTGAGAACCTTACCTCCGTCGCCGAACGCCGCGTCGAGCTGGCCGGCCGCGGTGTAACGCACGAGCGAGAAGTTTTCCGGGCGCCCGTGGTTCTTGCTCCGAGCACGCGTCGCGGTGGCCACGGCCACGATCTTCCCGTCAGGCTGCGCCGCCACCCCGTGCAGAACGTCACCGACCTCTCCGAGTGCTGTAATCACGGAACCGCCGCCGTTGAACGCGGGATCGAGGCGCCCGTCCGGCGTTAGCCGCAGGAGAACGATCCTGAACTTGTCTCTGCCGAATTGGTCCTTGCCGTTTTCCTGGAAGCCCCCGAGCACGATGCCACCATCCGGCTGCAGCGCGACCATGCGTCCCCAGACTCCACCGGACTCGTGGGTGACCGTGTAGCCCTTGCGCCGCGCGGCCGGCTCCTGCGCGCCGGCTGCGACGCGGAGACCCACGAGCAAGAGGAGGCACATCAAGAGCAGGATCCAAAGGCGCTTTGTCATGGAGTCACCCCCGGCAGACTCATCTGAGGAGGAGATGGACAGCAACATCGCTCCATTAACTTCCATAGCCGTGGTGTCACGAATAAGGTCGTATCAGGACGCACAACACCGCGAGTATCGTCCGTCCGTCTGCGCTAATCAGCGTTCGCCTTCCGGTGGTAGTCTCCGCGCCGAATTCCCAAACCGATTCTCCATCAGGACCATACGGAGGACGAAGCTTCGGGAGGCGTTCCGAGGTTCAGGGAGAAACGCTCGTGTCCTGAAACACGGAGTGTCAGACATCAACAAAATCACAATGGTGGCCCCAAGGGGATTCGTGCGGTAGTGGGCCTGGATCTCGCCTTCTCGATTCGCGGCGTGGCCATCCGCGACTAGCAAATACCGCCCCAACAGGATTCGCCCGTGGGGCTAGTTGCTTGCTCCACCTGCCCTCCAACCAATGAGGCGAAAGCCCGATAACCCGTAGTTCCTGAATCTTGGCGGTCTCACGGACCCGCAATGCACAAGGCGACACAATGCCCGAGGTGTACCTGACCGAGGACGGAGACGATATCGGCTGACGCGCCAGCGCTGTCTCAGCGACGAGGGGCGCGCCGGCGCGCCGACGCCTGGCTCCAACGCGCCCGCAGCATCGCCAGGAACTCGCGTGCGGACGGCGTCAGCACGCCGTCCCTGGGGCGGACGATCGAGATGGTCCGGCGCACGTTCCAGCCGCGGAGCCGCAGGAGCGCGAGCGAGCCCCGGCGAAGCTCCGCGTCGACGGCGAACCGGCTGAAGCCGGCCACGCCGTCGCCGCGAGCCACCGCCAGCTTCACCGCCTCCATCGTCGGCAGCTCGAGCCGCCGGGCCGGGGTAATCCCCAGGTCGGCCCACGCGGCCTCCACGGCCACCTGGAACGCGGAG
>WNFO01005059.1_pt1 | contig 11461 bp, 7 predicted proteins | sample 5400251 | NCBI WGS metagenome assembly WNFO01 (sample SAMN13153354, study PRJNA577476) | soil metagenome | isolation source: 100 cm saprolite under Madrone tree | place: USA:California | collected 2016-06-14
CGTCGGTAACAAGCCTTGCCTATTTAATGAGTTGAGTCTTCTAGAGGCCTGTCCTTGGTTCGACTAGAAAATAGTTTGTTGAAGGCAGCGGCGTCTGAGCGACCGCTGGCTCGAATGGGGTAGAGCGAACGTACACATAACCGACCCTTCGCACCCCGCGGATGCGCTCCGTGCCGTCTGGCAAGGGTCCAAGTTTGCGTCGCAAGTTGCAAACGTGAACATCAATGCTGCGGTCAAACGGACAGTATTCGCGGTCCGAAACCTTTTTGAGCAGGTCTCTTCGATGAAGGATGCGTCCGCTGCAACCCAAGAAAACTGTTAGCAAATCAAACTCGACTGTCGTGAGGTCGATGAGTTCGGCCTTGCGGCGACACGTACGCGACCCTCCGTCCAGGGAAAGATCATCGACTTCCATGTGTTCTGGCGTCAGGCCGGAGTCGCTTGCCAGCCAAGGTGTCCGCCGCCGGGATATCGCACGGATTCGCGCGACGAGTTCACTCGGATTGAAGGGCTTAACCAAGCAGTCATCCGCTCCGAACTCCAGTCCGATGATGTTGTCTACTTTCTCGCTTCGGTCGCTAAGGATCAAAATACCGACTGTCGAATGAGCGCGAAGCCGCTTGGTCACCTCGAGCCCGGTCAACTGCGGCAGTTTTAAGTCCAGGATCACAAAATCGTGCTCGCCAGAAAGACCATGCATCAGCCCTGACTTGCCGTCATGAGCAAGATGAACCGTCATTCCTTCCCGCGCCAAATGCTCTTCGAGCAACTCGCACGTGTCTCGGTCTTCGTCGATTACAAGCACGCGAGGCTTCAGGCTGAGTTCCCTTCTCGTAGCCATCTTCCCTGGTCCCGGCACTTACTTGTGCTCTCAGGAGAGCAGCTCTCAATGAGCCAAGACGCGCACATGGTTTGAATCGTTGTCTCTGTTTTGCAAGGTTGAGGTAAGAAGTGAACTTACAAGTGGCTTACAACAAAGTTGGCGGCAGCGAGTCCGGAGCCGTCAGAAGCGCTACAGCGCCAGATTCCATGCCCTCAGTCGTTGTTGTGAACTCTCTAGAGGCTGCTGGCCTTTTTCTGGACAGGAAGGCTTTGTAAGATTAAGGAAACGGGATGAATTTGTAGCCCGACCGATGGGCGGTGAGAATGTGACGGGGGGATTTCGGATTAAGTTCCAGTTTCTGCCTCAACTGGGCGACGTGGACGTCCACAGTTCGCGTATTCGGAAGCCCTTGTTGATAACCCCATACCTGTTTGAGAAGCGCGTCGCGAGAAATGAGCTCATCCGGGTGCGAAACAAAGTACCTTAACAGCTCGAATTCTCTCGCAGTCAGTTCGACAGGTGATCCTTCGCGAAGAACCTCTTGTTTGCGAAAGTTCACTACCACGTTTCCAAAACAAAAGAGAGAATCGATCAGTTGCGGCGGCGAATTGTTCGCGCGACGAAGCAACGCCTCCATTCGCGCCAACAATTCCGCAACCTCGAAGGGCTTAATGAGGTAATCGTCAGCGCCCGTCTTTAGTCCCTTCACTCGGTCATTGACATGGCCGCGCGCCGTAAGCATCAACACCGGCACATTCATGCAGTGGCGCCGCAATTCACGGCACACCTCAAATCCGTTTCGACCCGGTAGCTGAATATCCAGAAGGAGAAGGTCATACGCTTCTCGAAGGGCCTCCGCTAGACCCTGTTCGCCGTCCTTACAGGCAGCGACGGAGTAACCCTCTTTCTCCAAACGTTCGCGCAGAAGAAGGGACAAGGTGGCTTCGTCTTCGATGAGCAGGATCCGATTCATACGCTGGGTGTCTTCTGGACATCGTGTTGGCCGCGATGCGCAGGCAAGAACAGAGAGAACGAGGTGCCCGTGAGTTCCGAACTTTCCACCTCGACGATTCCCCGGTGGCTTTCCACTGCACGTTTCACCAGTGTAAGACCAAGACCGACACCGGGTATTTGCGAAGTCTCACTTCGTCTTCCTCTATAGAACGCCTCGAAAATATGGGGCAGGTCAGGTAAAGGAATGCCCGGACCTCGGTCCTCGACGGAGATCTGTACCCACTCCACCTTGGCCTTTCTTAGCCTTGTCACTCGGATGGCCAGCCATCGTCCCGCTGCAGCATACTTGATGGCATTTTGGATCAGGTTTTCGATGCACCTATTCATCAAACGACTGTCCACATCCACGAGGGGAAGAGCCGGCGCAATCTCGAGCTCCAGCTCCATACCGGCATCCTGCAAAGCTCGCTCGCAGTTTGCCAGGGAAGTTCTCACCACTTGCTCAGGAGAAATCGCGGTAGTGCGCGGAGCGAGTCCTGTCGATTCAATTCGCGCAAACGCTAACGTCTCCTCAATCATTTGGGAGAGTTCCGACGCGTGAGTGCTCACGATTTCGCCGTACCTGCGCGCCTCTGCCGAACTCTCGACCATTCCTTTCTTGAGGTTGTCAGCCGCCAAACAAATAACCGCGAGAGGGGTGCGCAATTCGTGGGATACGCCGAGAACAAACTCTGTTTGCATTTGTGCTAAAGCGCGCGCCCGCTCCGTGAAAGCGATCAGCGCGAGAATTCCCAGCGCGAGCACGAGAAGAACGCCTCCGCCCAAGAGAAGATTCCTCTGACGAAAGATGGCCATCGCCTGGTCGAGCGACCCCGCCCTGTATTTCACCAACATCTTCCACAAACCGGCCGGGTCCGCGACCGGCGGAAAGCTCGTGGCGCAAGCCTGCGGCCTTTGAGTCAAGAACTCGGACAAACCGTTTGGGCTCGTTAGAATGTTGACGCCCGAAGTTCTTGCTATCACCCTGGGCTCGTTCATGGATGAGGAGGGCGAGAAACAGTCCATACGAAGCTGAAGAAGGTTGATACTTCCGTCAGGACGAACAAATTTGCCTTCTGGCGGCGCGGCCTCCGAGCGAAAAATAACTCGCGATTCCGCATGGGCGGTTTCATCTAGTATGAGGATGTCGTAATCCGAAGAGGCCTTTGGGAAATGAACTTTCACGAGTCTTGGCAACAATGTGGTTTGGATGTAGGCGGCATCCAGAACTACGAGACCCCATCGCGGAAACGGGACCGGACCACTGTCACGCGTTAACTTGAACGACCCGGAAGCCGAAGCCGGACCTCGGACTGCTTCCGGGCCTGGAAACTCGGGCGGAATCGGAAAAACAAACGCGGGGTTCCCGTCAATCATAACCTCCGGTTTCACCACTCGTGCAGCGCTTACAACTCCTGCTTGCGAAAAGATCTGCAAACCAGCCTGGGAACGGACGGGGCCCGACACAGTTGTCCCCACGAACGGCAGTGTCAACTTGGCTAAATCTTTTTGCCATTCTCCCGAACTGATTGAGGGTTCGCCAGCTACAAGGGGTTTGGGGAGTCTGTCGGAATTTCGTTCATCAACAATATAGACTCCGCGCACCAGGTCAGGATAGGGGGCGAAACGAACCCACTGCCCATATCGGTCTGAATATTCGGAAAGACTCGCTGCCGGAGCTTCGAAAAACGCGAAAGCGCGAGTTATTTCTACATCAAAATCACTTTCCACACGAGAAAGCGCCGTGGTCAGGTTGGCTCGTTCGCGCTGACGCTCCGCCTCAGCAACCTGATTGATCCAGTGATACTGAATCAACCCCAAGACAGTAAGGAGGCTCAAGAGCACGCCGAAAGCCCACCATCGGCCGGACCGGTACGATCTCCACGTTTGCCGTAAGTCGCTGAGAATGGTCAAACTCGAGCCTCGACGTCTGCTTTCCCTTCGACGCTCTCGGACCCGTAGAGTTTGCTTGCTAAGTTTGAACGCGTACCGAAAAATGCCCTTGGAATCCGGGATCGGTTCCTTCCTATCTCAACTGTATTGAGTTCGGTACTCTTTTTTCCGTTGCTCCTTCCTGCTTGTAAAAGTCAACCGGATACGGCACCCGATTTGGTCGATATGCGTACATCAGTTCCATCGCGAAACTTCGAAAGTGTGGGTTTTGAGAGGCTGTACGTGCTTTTGTTCGAGAATCCCAGACATTGCTAGTTGCACGAAGATCGTGTACACTACTTTCGTATGAAAAACATTACCCTCAGTGCGGATGAGCAACTGATTGAGCGAGCGCGCCTGTTGGCCAAATCGCAGCATAAGACGCTCAATGCTATGTTCCGCGAATGGCTGGAACAATTTACAACACGAAACGGCGGCACGCAGGAGTTCGACGCCCTGATGAAGCGCCTGAAGCATGTACAGGCGGGGCGGCGCTTCAGTCGGGACGAGATGAATGAACGGTAGGTTCTTTCTCGATACAAACATCTTCGTATATTCCTTTGACGCAAGTTCGCCGAAGAAGGCTGCGCAAGCTAGGAAGCTGATCAGAAGTGCAATCGAGAGGGGCGGCGGCATTGTCAGCTATCAGGTGGTGCAAGAATTCTTTAACGTTGCACTGCGCCGTTTCTCAAAGCCCATGAGTAGCGTCGACGCAGAACAATATTTGTCGACCACGTTTCGTCCACTCCTTTCAGTGCACTCTTCGCAAGCTTTGTATGGAGAGGCGCTACGAATTGGAGCAAGGTTTCAGTTGCCTTGGTACGATTCGTTGATCGTCGCTTCTGCAATCGAGGGTCAGTGTGGAGTTCTTTACAGTGAGAACTTTCAGGATGGGCAGCAGATTGGAAGCGTCACGATCTCGAACCCCTTTGCCTGACAGCAGAACATGCTTGGGAATCTCGAATCGCTTCGAAGAGAACAACGGCTCAGAGGGAGCATCCATCAGGCCGTTTCAAGTCATTCAAAATTGGTTGCGGGGTCACATTTGAACTGACGACCTTCGGGTTATGAGCTTGAAGGTCAGCCTCTAAGTCCCATTGATTCGGTTGCCCTTACAGCAATCAGACCCCCAAAAAAGACCAAAAAAGCATGAGTTTTGGACCCCAGTTGGACCCTCATGAACGACGCCGGAATTGGAAAGCCCACTTACAGTTCGCTTTCAATTCCGGCGAATCTTTTATTCGGGAATTGCCAAGTATGGTACCTACGAATCGAGGGTCGGTGAAAATCGCTTGTCCGTTCACGATCGAACCGCCAGACTGGCCGCGATTGCACCTTGAAGAATCGCTTCGACATCTCTCGCTTCGCAAACAACAGCGCTGCCAAATGTCAGCGTCTCATCGTTGAAGACGTTGTCATTGGTGGATAAAATCTACATCGATCCGCTGCCGATTTAAAAGGTCCAGAGTTCCCTGCACAAGGTCGCTTGGTTTTCCCTTACTATGATTATCTACACGTCTTATTGTAGATAGGGGAACTGCCTAAAGCAGCTGAAAAAAACAGTCGTAGAGCAGAGTAAGGGTCAAATAGCCCGAGACAAGGCTTGGATCCGTTGATGTTCGACCGGAGTTGCGAACATTGCCAGCAGCCCACTACTTGGAGTTCGGGACTTGGCTTTCAAGGTTTGGTAGGGGCGGGTCCGTCGCTTCCTTGGATCTGAGTTTGGCACTAACTTCCGCTGGTAGCTGTTCGGCCTTGGCCAGAAGTGCGCTCACCTGCCAAATCTGAGTTTCAGATAGGGAGTCCTTAAAGCCGGGCATTCCGGAAAGGCGGATGCCATTCTTCACCTTCCAAAAGGATTCCCCAACTGGATCATTGATGACCATGTCATCTTTATCGAGCAGTTGGGGCGCGCGCGGAAACATTCCTTTGGCGGCATCCGGCTTAGGCTGATTCGGCAGGCCATGACAGAACGCACAATTTTTCTGATAGATGTCGGCTCCCGCCTCCAGATCCGCGGTGCTAAATGTGGAAAGATCGCGTTTCGGTTGTTCAGCGCGGATCCTGGACTTTCTCCCCATCTTGGCGAAAAACGCTTCCATGGGCATCGATGGATCGGCCGTGGCTACAGGCACATGGCCAGTTGCCACGTACAAATACAAAGCAGCGGGAAGAATCAATAATCCAACGAGCACACCGAGCGAAAATCTCACTGTGGGACTCAAGGTAAGCTAGCTCCTCAATTTCTTGTCAGCAAATCTGAATAAACCGAGACGTGGTCGCGAAACAATTCACGGAACCACGTCATAGACGTGCAATGCCAACTGCGCATTGGGTTTGCCTTTACCGGAAACCGCCACATAAAGACGCTTCAGTTCCGGCACAAAAATGGAGGTCTTGGCTCGGAAACCGGTCGGCACATCCGCCACACGTTTGTAATGATCGGCGTCCACTTGTTCGAATACCGTGGTAGTTTCCGTTCCCGTGGCATAGATACGTTGGTGGGCCGCGTCAAACCACATATCGTCGTTCAAGCCGGAAATCGAGAACGATGCCACCGCCTTGCCGTCTACCAAGTTCAGAACTACAAGTTTGGGTGGCTTGCGCCCGGTGATAAATAAACGCTGATTGGGCTCATCTAGAACCAGAGAATTTGTTGTTTGCGTCTCCGGCACCGGCCAAGTGTTCACCACTCTGCGGCTCTGCAGATCTACAACGCCCACCTGATTCACTCCGGTGAGATTTACATAAAGCTTATTTCCCTCGTGATCGATGGCCATGGCTTCGGAGTGGTTGCCGGGCAGCGTGATGTCGCCGACATGATTGAAGGTCGTTGTGTCGATGATGTTCAGCACGTGCGTCTTCACATTTGCGTCATCGCTGCCGCTTTCAACGTAGTAGTAATGATCCACGGGGTTGTATACTGCGCCGTCAACGCCGCTGGGCAACTTAATCGTGCGCAGAATTTTGTAATTCGTTCCGTCCACTAATTCGACCATCCCGAAATCGTCACCATCGGTAACGATGAGCTGGTTGACGTCGGGCAGAAACAGCGCGGCGTGGGGTTGACCAAACCCCGTGATGCTATGAACGCGATTGCCGTCCAGATCAAATACTTCCACGGTCTTGTGGTCCTCGGCGGTTAGGAACAAGCGTTTGCCCCTCAAATCAATCGCGAAATGATCGAAGTCGCCAGTGAATCCTGGCAAAGGTGTGGTCTTAATCAGCTTCAGCGGCCGCCTTTCTTGCGCGTTCACTGTAAGAGTGAGGAACATAATGAGCGACAATACGACGGTCGAATTTCTTTTCATTCTAAAGCTCCATGGAAATCGCCGGGCCAAAGCGACCGGTAGGAAGAAGCCAGCGACATATCCGATCAGGGCAGAGCCACAACATTGCACTTTTCGCGACCAAAAGCTTTTGATAACGCAGTAGATCCACTGCCCGAATTCTGTTTGGTGGATAATCGAATGAATATGTTTAGGTCTAGGTCGGCTCGCAACCATTTTTCTTTCCGTGAACCGGCGGAACGGCCGCGCACGTCAGAAGATTCCCTGTTTCCTTTCCTGCCATTTGTTGTTCAAGCGCATCACGCCTAAAGCGGGACGCAGCGCAACTCCGAAATACTTCTCGCCTCGCACGAGCGATCAGCTAAAAGATCACCTTTATCGCGAACTGGATTTCCCTTGCCGTGGTGCTTGTTCTGGTAAGTAAGCCAGCTACACCGGTCGGTGTGCCTGTCGCATCAAAGATATCCGTATTGTCGGGAGTTACTGGCGGCGCAAAATTAGCGTGATTGAACACGTTAAACATCTCGGCACGAAACTGCACGTTGAAATTCTCGGATATTTTGCGAATATAATTGTTCTTAAATACCGAGAAATCAACTTCTGTCGTGCCGGGTCCGATAGCAATATTCCGGCCCGAGTTACCCTTTAAGTTGAAGCAACGAAGATCCCCAGGAGCAAGCGCTGCTCCGAGAGTTGGCGGTGCTGGGTCACAATTAGCATCAAAAAACGCCTGATCAGGGGCTACGGGTACGTTGAAACACTGGGTCTTAATGTAGTTGTTGGGGTTCCCGGCACTGGTCAACGACCGACAGCCCGAACCACCCACACGGTTCGGATACGCCCAGTCATCCGCAGATAAGGTACCTAAGGGATCGTTACCCGTCCCGAACGTCGGTGTGAACGGTACTCCGGTACTCGCCGTGAATATGACTCCAAGTTGCCAACCCTCGGTCAAAAAACGAGCGGGCCCAGAAATGGACTTAGGTGAAGGAAGTTCCCAAAGGCCGTTGATCACTAGGGTGCGCGCTACGTTGAAATCAGAGAGACCGCGACTGGCTCTCGGATTGAAGAAAAAGCTTGGACTGGCGATGGAGTTCCCAAATGCGTCGCCCGCAACCGTTGCTGAAGTGGTGTCGATGCTACGGCCCCACGTGAAGGTGCCTTGCACCTGAAAACCGTGGCTCATACGCTTCGCCAGTTGGGCCTCCAGCGCGTTGTAGTAGGACTGACCTTCATAGAACATCCCGCGCATCGAGCCATAATTCTCGTTGATTCGCGACGGCGGCGCGCACGTGTCAGGATCCGAGCCTTCAGGATCGGTTTGATTACACACAGGCGAGAATATGTTACCGAGGACGTCCACTTTAGGAAAAAGATATCCTGCAGAAGTGAGCGTCGGAAGCACAATGTCGGCATCATCCGGGCGGTACGGTTGATGTATTCCTCGCGATCCTACGTATGCGATCAGCGATGTCAAACTGGGCGTGAGTTGGTACTGGAAATTTAAGTTGTACTGCATGACGTAGTTGCGCTTCGGCTTGGGATCGATGTACGTTGCACGCAGCTTGTTGGAAGGAAGCGCCGGAAGATTATTGAAGAACGAGCCGGTTCCGGGGCTATTGATCGAAGTGTATTGAAAAAAAGGCGCGGCCAACGTCGTCAGAAGAGTAAATTGGTAAGGTAACGGCAGAACATCAAACATGCCGAAGCCGCCGCGAATCGCCATTTTCCCGTTGCCGCGGGGATCCCACGCAAAGCCCACGCGTGGTTCGAAGTTCCTCTTCGTAGGATTGCTGAAGAAAGGATCGCCCAAGTGAGGCGTAGCGTCGGAGAGATTTCTGAGCACCGCAAGCTTACCTGAGGTCTCCGTGGGAACAGTGGTCATCTCGTAACGGAGCCCAATATTCAAAGTAACGTTGGATTTCCACCGCCAGTCGTCCTGGATGTAACCGCCAAAGAGAGTTTGGCGAAGGTTGCGAGGTGAAAGAGTGCTGGCGATGCCGCCTTGAAAGCGACTCGGCTGGTTCGCGTAGAACGCTTGGAGATTCTTGAACTTGAAAATTCCGTTGGGGTCCGAAAGAGCCCTGATTCCAAGCTCCATGCGCTCGGCTGCAAATCCGAATTTGATGGTGTGTGTACCTTTATTGATAAAAGCGTCGTCGTAAATCTGAAAGGTATTCCAGTGATAAAAATACGCGGATTCTCCGCCAACACCTCCGAGGAACGTGGTCAGGCCGCCCACAAATAGTTGAGGCGCGGTTCTTCCTGGAAAAGTGCCCAGCGAGGTGTCTGCTGCCTCCGGCACCAGTGCTGAGGCACCCTGATTGTTGTCTACATTTTCATAGTTGTAGCCGAAGCGCACGCTGTTCGCGAAGGTAGGCTTGAAAATGTGGGTCTCTTCCAAAGCCGCAATCTGCCTTGAAGACTTAGTTGTGAGCAGGACATCGTTGACGCCGTCGGGCGACGTGTACGGGGTCTTGTCGAAGAGATACGTGCCGGACAGAGTATCTTTCTCTGAGACCTTATGATCGAGGCGAGTGGTGAAGAAATTCTCGTTGACCACCTGCTGGCCGGCAAAACTATATTCGGCGATGTCCGGATTGTCGGTGACGGGCCCGTTCGGCAAATGATAAAAAGCCAGGAATTTTTGGGCGTTTGGATCTATGGTTACGGTCATCGGATTTCCGTTCGAGTCGTGAATCAAACCGTTACGGGCATCGAGCGATGGAACGGTAGTGAGCGCGGTGATGCCCTTGGACTGACGAATTCCCTCGTAGTCGGCAAAGAAAAATGTTCGCTTTGGAATGATTGGCCCACCGATCGATCCACCAAATTGGTTGCGCTTGAAAGACGGGATTTGCGGGCCGTCGAAGAAATTCCTCGCGTCCAGCGCGCTGTTGCGGAGGAATTCGTAAGCGCTCCCGTGAAAAGCGCCCGTACCCGACCGCGTGATAGCGTTAATGACGCCGCCTGAGGTCTTGCCATATTCCGCCGAGTAATTACTTGTGAGGACTGAGAATTCTTGAATGGCGTCAACTCCGAGGCTTCCTCCCAGAACACTCCCCGGCGCTCCGTTGGCGTAATCATTCAAACTGATCCCGTCCAAGCGGTAGTTGTTCTGCTGCGGGCGGGCGCCGGAAATAGTCAACTGTTGACCAAAACCACGGTTGCCGCGGTCTGCGCCCGAGGAAAAGCTTGGCTGAGTCTGAATTGTATCGACACCTGGTTGCAAAGCGGCGAGATCGGTCCAACTACGACCGTTCAAGGGAAGCTCCCGAACCGTATTGGCCAGCACTGTGGCACTCAGGTCGGAACTGGCGAGTTGTACCGCAGGCGCCTCGGCAGTGACTTCCACCCGGTGAGTCACCGTTCCGACTTGCAGCATCAGGTTGAATTCCTGTTGCGCTCCAACGTTGATCTTGATTCCAGTTTTAATTTCGGTGTTGAATCCGTTTGCCGAGATGGTGACCTGATATTCAGCGGGCAGAAGATTCGCGGCGATATAGAAACCATCTTTATTAGTGGTAACCGTGCGCTCGATTCCGGTCGACAAATCCCTGATGACGATCTGAGCATTCGGGATTTCAGATCCGGTTCGATCGGTGATGGTGCCTGTCAACGTACCTCCCGCTACTTGTGCCAGCGACGGAGGCGTATTGATGGACAGCATAGTTAACGCTACAGCTGCCATATACACGAATACGATCGGACGAATTCGAGGAATCATGGATACCCCCTAGTTGCGTGGGAGGCTAATGCAATGTCAACTTCCATGCCTTAATGGGGAATTAATAAAAATTTAGATGTTGCGGTGCAGTTTCTCAAATCAGCTATTCACTGTGACGGGCACAGTACTAAAAGGCAAAATCACTACGAAGGTCGATCCACTACCGGGTGTGCTTTGGCATTCAATCGAGCCACCCAAAACCTCAACGACAGCGCTGGCTATTGCCAAACCCAGTCCACCACTTTGATGCGGACCTCCATTACTGGAGGAACCGGCGCGATAAAATCGCTCGAAAATGAAAGGCAAATCCTTGCTAGAAATACCGATGCCCTGATCCTCGAAGTAAACCTTGATCACTCGAGCGTCTTTTTCCAAGCGCACTTTGATCGATGTACCGCTGCTGGAATATTTGATCGCGTTATCAAGAAATATCAAAAAGAGCTGACGCAAAAATGCCTCGTCGCCCAAGTAAGGAATGTCCGGCATGAGTTCGCGAGAAAGGGAAATATTTTTGGCTTCTGCCCGCGATTTAACGAGTGCACACGCTTCTTCCAGCACCTCGTCAAGATAAAGTGGCTCCCGAGTCAGACGCAGCTGCCCTGCATCCGCGACCGAAAGCGTGAACAACCCTTCGACAATGTGCGTGAGCTTCTTGAACTCTTCGTCAAACTCGCAAAGGGTCTTACGATATTCTTC
>WNFO01008446.1_pt1 | contig 11461 bp, 10 predicted proteins | sample 5400251 | NCBI WGS metagenome assembly WNFO01 (sample SAMN13153354, study PRJNA577476) | soil metagenome | isolation source: 100 cm saprolite under Madrone tree | place: USA:California | collected 2016-06-14
GCCCGGCGAAGAGCGCGCTGATGGCACGGCCAGCCTTGACAGGGCCGGCCGCAATCGTCGTCTCCTGCGTCTGGGCGCGCCGTTGCAAGGCGATCTGGTCGAGAACGCGTAACGGCTGTTTAGGCAGCACAAGGTCCCGGCGCGTGGCACAGGGTTCGAATCGTTGAACCAGGTTGGTGAAGGCAGAGGCGAGCGGCATTGCCCAAGGCTAGCGAACCGATCTTAGGAAGTTGTTACCCGGTCCGGCGATGGCCGCAATCAGGCCGCATCGCGACGATTCATCATTAAGTTACCACGATGGCGCTTTCCTGGATCAACTTGCCCCGCCGCTTGCGATCAACGGCGAAGGGCGCCATGCGATCGTCGATCTGGCCTGTCACGATGGCCTTGGCCAGCAGATCGCCGCCGGCCGGGGCGCCCGCGATGCCGTAACTCCAGCCGGCGGTCACCCAAAGATCCCGGCAATCCGGATGCGGCCCCAGAAGCGGCGCGAAATCGGATGTCGCATGGATATGCCCCGCCCATTGGCGCAAAATCCGGAGCCCGGCAAGCGAGGGCATCATCGCCACCAGATGGCGGGCGTAATGCGCCAGCACGGGAAGGTCCGAGGCAAGGGTCAATCCGGCTACGTCGCCATCGACCTCGCAGCCGCCCACGATCTCCCCCCGCGCGGTCTGATGCAGATAGACGGTGCGGTCCAGCATGGCGAGCGCCGGTCCCAAAGCGGCGCGGGTCGGCTCGATGGCGCAGGCTTCCAGCCGCCAGGGGCGGCCTTCGAGCTCGACGCCGGCAAGCAGCGCCACCCGCGGGCTATGCGCGCCGGCGGCGATGACCACGTTGTCGGCCCCGACCAATTCCTCGCCCAGACGCACCCCCACCGCGCGATCGCCCTGGCGCTCGATGCCGGTGACCGGGGTCTGATAGCGGATGGTGACGCCGCGGGCCAGACAGGCAGCCAGCAGGCCCTTCATCACGGCGTGATGGGGCGCGGTGCCGCCGGCATCGAAAATGATGGCCGACTTGACTTTGGCATGCGTAATGGCGGGCAAGCGGCGGCGGAATTCATCGCTTGGCAAGGCTCGTACGGCAACGCCGCATTCGCCGTTGACGCGCAGCACCTGCTCGCAGATGGCCGCCGTTCGGTCGCTTTCGGCCAGCACGACGTAGCCCCGGCGCGACACCATCACATTGTGACCCAGCCGCCGGGAGAGGCCGAGCCAGAGGCGGTGGGAATGGCCGAAGAGTCGCGTCCATTCCGGGGATGAAAAACCCGGTCGCACCAGCGTCCCGTTGCGGCCCGAGGCGCCGCCTTGCCAATAGCCCGCATCCAGGACCAAGACGTCGCGCAAGTCCCGTTCGGCAAGGCAAAATGCCAGCATCAATCCCTGGATGCCACCGCCGACGATGGCAACCGAGGCTTTCACCGGCTGGTCTCGGGCCGCACCAGATCGGCAAGCCCAGCCGCCTGCCCCAGGGTCAACGCGCCACGCGGCGGGCGATAGCTGGGATGGCCGAATGATTCGGCAGAGCGGCGCGTGATAGCAGCCAATGCTGCGGCCAGCAGGTCCCAGCAGGGAAAACCTTGGCAGGGGCCCATGCCGCAGCCGGTCAGCCGTTTCAGCTCTTCGACATGGTTGTGGCCCGCGCCCAGCAGATGGCGGATTTCCTCTACTGTCACATCCATGCAGGGACAGACCATGGCCTGATCGTCAAGCTTTGGCCCATGGACGATTGGCTCGCCGGCCTTTGCCGCGGCGCCCATGAGTTCGATATGCAAAGGCAGCTCGCCCGCCGTCAGGCGAAATTCTCCATCGGCGCGGGCTTGAAACGGCAAAGCCGGATCGGGCCGCCAGGGTCCGGCATGAATCAGGCAATCGCAGTCCAAGGCGTTGCCATTATCGTTGCCGGCGCCGAAGACAGCCCGCTCGACATGCCGAGCGCCGGTAATCCGGGATAGCGCTGCAGCCGGACGAGTGGCAACGATATCGGCGCCCAGACTGCCGAGCCGCACGCCGAGCGCCGCCAGATCGCCGGTTCCGATCAGAATTGCGCGACCCAGCGCGATGCCGCGATTGAGCAGCCCAACCGCTGTCCGCAGGTCGAGTACACCGGGCAGATCGGCGCCGGCCACCAGAGGCGGAACGGAGCACCGGCCGGTCGCCAGCACCAGGCGTCCGGCCTCGACGAGCTTGGCCGGCCCGCCATCCAGTGGCGCACAAACCAGCAGACGGCCATGGCGATAAAGCGCCGCGGCCTCACAGCCCGCGAGCAGGCGAACACTGCTTGGCAGGGGCGGCAGCTCGGCGCCGAGAGCCTTGGCGATCGCGCCGGGTTCGCGACCCCGCGAGATGAGCATGACCGACCGGCCGGATGCGGCCGCCGTGGCCGCGGCTTGTCGGCCCGCTGGACCGCCACCGACGACGGCGATATCAACGGCCAAACTCTCGCCCGGCAGAGCCGATCCGGGGCGGTCGGCGGCGACCGCATCGCCGCCGCCGGCCATCATGCGCAGCAAGGATTCCCAGATCTGGAAGCGCCGGCTGCCGCCGGGCAGCCAGGCCGGGTGTTCGAATCCCCCGCGCAGCCAGCGCCGCGGGATCAAACCCGCCAGGCGCAACAGATCGAGGCGCCCGTTGGGCCAGACATTCTGGGCCCGGACCTTCAGGCCGGTGCGGACGGGAATCTGATCGAGGCGCTGATTGGGCAGGCCATCGACCTGGCCTTTGACGCCGGCGAGAAAGCTGCCGGCGAGGCCAAGCGGACGATGGAACTTGCGCGAGCGTCCCAGGACATGGATGCCGGCGGCGAAAAGCACCGACGCCACATCGTCGCCGGCGCAAGCCTCGACGGGTCGGCCTTCCCAATGGATCGTGATTTTCTCGGCTGCGGCGTGCCGCTCGCGATCCATCGCCACGTTCCTTCGTCCGGCCTCGATCGGTCGGATAGTCGTCGATCGGGCGCCTTGCCTCCAGGGATTTTCCGCCGGGGGAGGCAGAGCCCATGATCGGCCCGTTTCCCCGACCGTACGCGCCTGCCCGCGGGAAATTGCGACGCGCCGGGCGGGAATACCGTCGATATCAAATCAAAAAGCCCACGGATGGGTGATATCCTGAAAGGCGGCAGGGCCCGGCGCCTGCGCGAACACGAGGAAAATCGCTGACATGGAGAGTTTGCGACCGACCCGCCGGCCCCGGCGGATGCGAGAAAACCATCATCTCGGCATGCCCATGCTGGGCTCCCCACCCTTGCGCAACCACCTGAAACCCATCGAGATCCTGAGCCACGACCAATTGATGTCGATCCACGAAGCCTCGCTCAGGCTGCTCGAGGAGACCGGCGTCGAATTCATGGGGCCCGCCGCCCGACAGAAATTCCGCCAGGCCGGCGCCGGCGTCGAGGATGCCACGGGGCTGGTGAGGATTCCCCGGGAGTTGGTGAACCGGGCCCTGCAGACGGCACCACCCTCCTTCGTATTGACCCCGCGCAACCCGGCGCGCGCGATCCATGTGGGGGAAAACCATATCTCCTTCGGCCTCGTGGCCGGCCCGCCCAACGTCCATGACCGCATCGCCGGCCGGCGCTCCGGCAACTACAAGGACTATATCTCGCTGATCAAGCTCGCCCAGAGCTTCGACATCATCCATTTCATCGGCAACCAACCGACCTCGCCGGTCGAACTGCCCGCCGGCACGCGCCATCTCGATTGCTACCTGGCGAACGTGACATATTCCGATCGGATCTATCACTGTACCGCCATCGGCCGGAATCGCGCCCTCGACGGCATCGATATGATGGCGATCTCGCGCGGCAAGACCCGCGAACAGATCCTCGACGACCCATCGGTTCTGACCATCATTTCCGTCAACTCGCCGCGCCGCTTCGACGAAGCCATGAGCGACGGGCTCATGACCATGTCGGAGTTCGGCCAGGCCGTGGTCGTGACCCCCTTCACCTTGATGGGCGCCATGACGCCTGTGACATTGGCGGCCGCATTGATCCAGCAGAATGCCGAGGCGCTGTCGGGCATCGTGCTTACGCAGTTGGTCAGACCCGGTGCGCCAGTGGTCTATGGAGCCTTCACCTCCAATGTCGATATGCGTAGCGGGGCGCCCGCCTTCGGCACGCCGGAGAATGCCCGGGCGACGCTGGCCGCCGGCCAATTGGCCCGCCTCTACAATCTGCCCTATCGGGCCAGCAATTCGAGCGCCAGCAATGTGGTGGATGCCCAGGCGGCTTATGAATCGGAGATGTCCATTTGGTCGGCGGTGATGGGCCATGCCAACCTCGTCTATCACGGCGCGGGCTGGATGGAGGGCGGACTCACGGCTTCCTTCGAGAAGGTCATCCTCGATGTCGAGATGCTGCAGATGATGGCGATGACCATCGCCCCCATCGACATCAATCCCAAGGAGATCGCCGAGGGCCTGGAAACCATCGCCAGCGTGCCCACCGGCGGCCATTTCTTCGGGTCGCAGCATACGCTGGCCCGATATGAGACGGCCTTCTATCAGCCTCTGGTCTCCAACTGGCAGAATTATGAGAACTGGGAGATTGCCGGCCAGCTCGATGCCACCCAGCGGGCGACGGCGATCTGGAAGAAAGCGCTGGCGCGCTACGAGCCGCCGCCGCTGGATCCGGCGGTCGTCGAGGCCCTGAATGCCTTTGTCGCCCGGCGCAAGGAAGAACTGCGCGGCGTCGATCATTAGGATTCTTTCTCGCTCGGCCATAAGTATGGCATTGCTATCCTCGGGGTTCGGTCACGGGAGTAGACGCCTTTGCGCATTCTGAGCATCGCCGGTTATCGCCTGGACCAGCCCTTCCGCGACGGACCCTATGTCTGCTCCGGCGGGCGCTCGGCGCTGGGCTTCGATTCCCTCGTGGCTCGCATCGAAACCGACGCCGGCATCACCGGTTGGGGCGAGATGGCGCCGCTGGGCGCTTTCTACGATCCAGCTTTTGCCGCGGGGGCGCGGGGCGCCTTCGCCGAACTGGCGCCGGCCTTGATCAGCCAGGATCCCGCCCAGTTGGTGGCCGTGGATCACCGGATGGATTTCCTGCTGAAGGGTCATCCCTATGCCAAGGCGGCCATCGACATGGCCTGTTGGGATATTCTGGGCAAGGCGGCGGGATTGCCGCTCGCGGAAATGCTCGGCGGGCGATTCGGCCAGCATGTCGATCTCTATCGTTCCGTCTCCCAGGATCGGCCCGACAAGATGGCCGCCCGCGCCAAGGCCTATGTGGCCGAGGGCTATCGAAGGCTCCAGGTAAAGGTCGGTCTCGACCCGGATGAGGACATCGAGCGCTTCGAGGCGGTGCGCGCGGCCATCGATGCCGACATCGTGCTCTTCGCCGACGCCAACGGCGGGTGGGTCACCCACCAGGCGCGTCGATTCCTGCGTGCCACGCGCGACCTCGACTATTACATGGAACAGCCCTGCGCCACCTATGCCGAGTGCCGCGCGCTGCGCGCCGACTGCGACCGGCCGCTGATTCTGGACGAATCCATCGACAGTCTGTCCGCCTTGCTCCAGGCCCATGCCGACCGCGTGGTCGACGGGATCACCATCAAGATCGCCCGCGTCGGCGGGGTCACGCGCGCGCGCCTGATCCGCGACGTGGCGGTGGAACTGGGCATTGCCGTCACCGTGGAGGATACGGGCGGTGCGGAAATCGATACTGCCGCCATGGTCCATCTCTCGCTCTCGACGCCCGAGGCGCTGCGGCTTCATACCGTCGATTTCCACAATTGGGTGACCAGATCCAATGCGCGAGGCATTCCGCCCACGGCCGATGGCAAGATCACCATGGGCTCGGCGCCCGGCCTCGGCGTCGAGGTGCTGGTGGAGAGTCTGGGGGAGCCGTTCTTCAGGGCCGGCACCTGAATTCCCCGCCCCCTTTATGGGGCGGGAGAATTTAGAGAGGGCCGGGCGCGCGCTATTTCACGTAGCCACCGATCGGCTTCTGGCAGGTGAATCCCTGGCTGGAACAGGTCGCCACGGCCCTGTCCGCGCTCGCCCCGCTGCGCCAGCCGTAGACGGCCGCGCCATTGTTTCCGGTGGTGATAAAGATCCCCAGGGCTCGTGGCGACGCATAGGGCACCATCGACGACCCGGCGAATGGCCGCCCAGCTTGTCGACCTAGAATCCCGTCTCCGCCAGTTGCGCCGGCCGCCATTTGATCAGCCGGTTTTCCAGCAGCGTGATCAGGGACTCCGCGGCCAAGGCCACCACGGCCAGCACGATCATGGCGGCGAAAACCCCGGCCGCGTTGAAGCTGCCCTGGGCGGTTGCGATCAACAGACCGATACCCTGGCGCGAGCCCAGAAATTCGCCGACAACGGCGCCCACCAGGGCAAAGCCGAAACTGACGTGCAGGCTGGCGATGATCCAGCTGAGCGCCGAGGGGATGACCACGGCCGTGGTCACCTGCCGGCGCGAGGCACCCAGGATGCGGGCATTGGCGATCAGGTTGCGGTCCGCCTCGCGCACGCCCTGAAACGCATTGCCGAAGACCACGAAGAACACCATCACCACCGCCAGGGCGACCTTGGAGGCCATGCCGAGCCCGAGGGAGATGATGAAGATCGAGCCGAGCACGACGCGGGGAATGGAGTTGGCAATCTTGATGTAGATGCTGAAGACGTCGGCCAGGAGCCGGTTTCGGCCCAGAGCGACGCCGCAGATGATGCCGAGCACCGCGCCGATCAGGAAACCCAGCACCGTCTCCTCCAGCGTCACCAGCACTTGCTGCCAGAGCGGCCCCTGCGAGGTGCCTTCGGTCAGCCAGGTCCAGATCTGCTCGCCGATCAGCGAGGGCATGGCGAAGAAGAAGGGGTCGATCCATTTGAAGCGGCCGGCCAATTCCCAGCCGCCGAGCATGACCACCACCAAACCGATGCGCAGCACGTTGACCAGGATCCGATGGCGCCGAAGCCGCACCTGGCTTGCCCGGGTCTCGGCGCTCTCCGCCATCCGGCGTGCCTCGTCGCCTTCGATCGCAGAATTCGTTGGGGATTCGTTCATGGCCTGTTGTCCGTCGATGTGGGTTTCCTTGCCCGCTCATAGCTGATGAGCACTTCATCGCGCAGGTCATTCCAAATCACCCGCGATATTTCGATGAAGCGCGGCTGATAGCGAATCTCCGCGGTCAGGCGCGGACGCGGCAGATCGATATCGTAGACGGCCTTGACCGTGGCCGGTCCCGCGGTCAGGACGAAGACCCGGTCGGCCAGCGCGATCGCCTCCTCCAGATCATGAGTCACGAAGACGACCGAGGCCGATGCCGTGGACCAATGCTGGAGCAGCTCGTCCTGCATCAAAACGCGGGTTTGCACGTCGAGCGCGCTGAACGGCTCGTCCATCAACAGAATTTCAGGCCCGTTGATGAAGGTTTGCGCCAAGGCGACGCGCTTTCGCATCCCGCCGGAGAGTTGATGGGGATAATGCGATTCGAAGCCAGTCAAACCGACGCGCCGGATCCAATCCTTGGCCAAGGCAATTGCCTCGCCCTTCGCTCGCCCGCGGAAGAGGGGGCCGGCAACGACGTTGTCGAGCACGCTCCTCCAGGGAAAGACAGCATCCTGCTGGAAGACGAAGCCGACGCGGGAATCGATGCCCGTGACCGGTTGGCCCATGATCCGCACGGCGCCGGCACTTGGGCGAGCGAGCCCCGCGATGAGGCTGAGGGTGGTCGATTTTCCGCAGCCCGTCGGTCCGACGACGGCGCAGAACTCACCCCTGCGGACCGTCATGTCGAAATTACGCAGAGCGGTGAGGCTCCTGCCGTCGGGCGTCACGAAGCGCTGGCTGACGTCGCGCAGCTCGATCGCCACTTCCCGATCGGCGACCGACGCGGGCATCTGACTCATGTCCCGCGCCGGCTCCGCATATTGCGCGCTCAGTTAATTCGCCACCGGTGCGGCGCTGACGAAGGTCGTGGTGTAGGTCTTGGACAGATCGATCGTCCGGCCCTTCACCGTCTTGTCGAATGTGGCCAGCACCTTCAGCACGGTCGGCGGTCCATCGGCCGGCATCACGCCATCGGGTGTGAACATCTGCTTTCCGGTCGCCAGCGCGTTGACGTAAAGGGTCTTGTCGCCAGCGTAGTAATCCTTCGGCATCTTTGCCGCGATTTCCTCGGCGCTGTGGGTGGCGATATAGCGCAGCGTCTTGACGAAGGCATTCGCCAGTTTCTGCGTTTCATCCTTGTGCTGCTCGACCCATTCCGTCTGCATATAGAGGCAAGCCGCGGGATAGACGCCGCCCAAGGCTTGGCGAGTCAGCTCGGCCGAGCGCATGTCGATCAAAATCTTGGCTTCGCCGGTTTTCAGCAGGCGCGAGATCGTCGGCTCCGTGGTCATGCCGGCGTCGATCTTGCCCTGTTGGAGAGCGGCGATGAAGGTGTTGCCGGCGCCCACGGGAACGCTGGTGAATTCGCCCAGCGCCACGCCGTTCTTCACGGCGAGATACTGGGTCAGGAAATTGGTCGAGGAGCCCAGGCCGGTGACGCCCAGGTTCTTGCCCTTGAAATCGGCCGGTCCCTTGATCTGGTCGGCCAGCTTGGCGGACACCAGTTCGACCTCGCCCGGCGCCTGGCTGAACTGGACCACCGATTCGACGAACTTGCCCTTGGCCTGCAGGTCGATCGTGTGGTCATAGAATCCGACGACGCCCTGGACGGCGCCCGCCAGCAACTCGTTCTCGGCCTCCACGCCCGCGGGCTCGGAGAGCAGTTCGACGTCGAGCCCTTCATCCTTGAAATAGCCCAGCTGCTCGGCGAGTTTGGCGGGCAGATAGATGATCTTCTCGATGCCGCCGACCATGATCGAGATCTTGTCGGCAGCCATGGCGGCGCCGTTCGCCCCGATCATGATCGCCACGACGGCAACGCCTAGCAGAAACTTCATATTCTTGAGCATGTTGTCTCCTCCCAGTGAGGTAAACCACCTTGTCCGGACGATCTTGCCGATCATCCGTCGGTGGGCTCTGCGGCCGTCATGGTCATCCATGAGGGAGCGTGCCCGCAATATTAGGGACGGCAAGCTTTCAACAAGCTTTCAGACCGGGAAAAACTTTACTTGAGTTAGGTCCCGCGATGGCACCACCCTTTGCCAGCTGAACAATGCAGGGTTCCGACCGGTCGCGATGCGCATTCTTCTTGTCGAAGATTCTCGTCAGCTGTCGGACTGGCTCGCCAAGACGCTCAGGCGCGAAAACTCTGACGATTATCTGGCAAAGCCCTTCGACCTCAGCGAGCTGGAGGCGCGAATCCGGGCCCAGCTTCGCCGCGCGGGCAATCTCAAGAACCCCATGATCGAATGCGGCGCGCTGGTCTTCGACACCAACAGCCGGCAGTTCGCGCTGGCCGCCGTACCGCTATCCTTGACGCCGCGCGAGCATGCCGTGCTCGAGGCGTTGATTCGCCGCGTGGGCAAACCCGTCGGCAAGACGGCGCTTGCCGAAACCGTCTTCGGCTTCGAGGACGAGGCCAATCCGAACGCCATCGAGATTTATGTGCATCGGGTACGCAAAAAGCTCGACGGCAGCGATGTCGCCATCACGACCTTGCGGGGCCTTGGCTATGTGCTGCGGCGGAAAAATGGCAGCTAGGAGCCTGCGCCTGCAGTTGCTCGGCTGGCTTCTGATTCCGCTGGCCGGGATCGTCCTGGTCAATACCTGGATCACCTATGACAGCGCCAGCGTTACCGCAGGCATCGTTACCGACAGGACGCTGCTGGCTTCCGCCCGCTCGATGGCCGAACAGATCCAGACCAGCAACGGCGTGATGGAGGCCGTGATCCCGCCCTCGGCGCTGGAGATGTTCGCATCGGGCGCCGCCGACCGGGTCTATTATCGAATCGCAAGTTCGGATCCACCGTCGGGCAGCGCGTTGATTGCCGGATATGGCGATCTGCCGACCCCCGCCCGGCCGCCCGACGGGCTCTCCCCGCGCTACTATGACGCCCGCTATCGCGACAGCGATCTTCGCCTGGTCGCCATAAGGCAGCCCGTGGCGGGCATCGCCACCTCGCATTCGGCCGACATCATTGTGGGCGAGACGCTGGGCGGCCGCGCGCTCATGATCAATCGGCTCTGGACCGCGGGATTTCTGCAGCAGGCAGCGCTCGTCCTGATCGCAGCGGTTTTCGCCTGGTTCGGATTGCAGCGGGGCCTGGCTCCGCTGATGGAGTTGGGGCGCGACGTGGTCAAGCGCCGGCCCGACGAGTTGGCGCCATTTTCCGATACCGCCCTGCAGTCCGAATTGAAGCCACTGGTCGGCGCGCTCAATCAGTATACGGAGCGATTGCAGGGTTGGAGCGCCGTTCAGCGGCGTTTCATCGTCAACGCGGCCCATCAGCTGCGCACGCCGCTGACCGTGCTGTCGACCCAGACCGCCTATGCTTTGCGAACGACGAGCCCGGCGGAAAAGGACGAGGCCCTGCAGGCCATTCGGGCCAATACCCGGCAGATGGCCCGTTTGGCCAATCAGCTGCTGACCATGTCACAGGTGGAGCCCGGCGGCCGGCCCATGAAAATTCAGCCGGTCGATCTCGTTGCCGCCGCGCGTCGGGCTCTCGAATCGCTGGTCGGCCTGGCGCTCGGCCGCAACATGGATCTGGGATTCGACCCGCGCGCCAAGGAGGCCATCGTCAGTGGCAACCCGACGATGCTTCAGGAACTCGTGGTCAACCTCGTCGACAACGCGTTGCGTTACACACCCGCGGGCGGGGTCGTCACCGTCGGGATCGAGCGCGCCGGCGCCGATTGGCTGCTGAGCGTCCGCGACAATGGACCGGGGATCGCCCCGGAGGAGCGCGAACGGGTCTTCGAGCGGTTCTATCGCGTGCTGGGCAGCGGCGCCGAAGGCAGCGGTCTGGGACTGGCCATCGCCAAGGAGATTGTCGAGTCCAGCGGAGGCACCATTGCGTTGGCCGATACGGAGGCGGGCGCCGGCTTGCTGGTCGTTGTTCGCTTGCCCGCCGCCGAAGCGGCCGACGTCCATGGCCAGACGAGCCCTTCTGAGCGTTCTTAAGCCTCAAATCTCTTCGGATTGTGGAAAGCCGTCGGTCTTGCCTGCGCCACGGCAACCGCTTTGCAGAGATTGCGGGGCGGCCTATGTTTATGGGCTCGGTTGGATCATCAGGTTCGCTCTGCCAGGTCTGGAAACGGGGCCGGGCCGCTGGAGGAGAAAGGCGATGCCGGTGACGCACGAGCCTTGGCTCGTCGCGCTCTCGCTGATCGTGGCCATACAAGGCGCCTATGTCGGGCTGAGCCTTGCGGTCCAGATCGCCGACGCCCGGGGCTTGCGACGGCGCCTGTTGCTCGCCGGCGCCGCCATATCGCTGGCCGTGGCCATCTGGTCGATGCATTTCGTGGGCATGCTGGCCGCCCGCCTGCCTTTCCCCGTCGACTATCTCGTCTTTCCCACGCTGCTGTCGTTTCTCGTCTGCGTCATCGTCGTG
>WNFO01011696.1_pt1 | contig 11458 bp, 7 predicted proteins | sample 5400251 | NCBI WGS metagenome assembly WNFO01 (sample SAMN13153354, study PRJNA577476) | soil metagenome | isolation source: 100 cm saprolite under Madrone tree | place: USA:California | collected 2016-06-14
GCCCATGGCCGGAAGATTCTTCGACGGGTAGAACGAGAAGGCCGCGGCGCGGCCGAAGCCGCCGACCCGCCGCCCGCCCCACTGGGCACCCTGCGCCTGGGCACAGTCCTCGAGAAACCAGAGGCCGAGTCGCGAGGCGAGGGCCTCGATGGCGGCGAGATCCGCGGGCTGGCCGTACAGGTGCACGGGAATGATCCCGACGGTCCGCGAGGTGGCCTTCGCCCTCGCGTCGACGGCGTCGATCGTGTAGAACTGGTCAGCGTCGACGAAGAGCGGCTTCGCCTCGGCGAGGCAGATCGCTTCGACCGTCGGGAACGCCGTGTGGGACGGCACGAGGATCTCATCACCCGACTCGACGCCGAGCGCCCGCAATGTCAGCCAGAGCGCGGCGGTCCCCGAGCTGGTCAATACGGCGTGCTCCACGTCGGTGGCGCGCGCCAGCTCGGCTTCGAGCTCGCGGCACTGCGGGCCCAGGATGTACTGGCGCGAGTCCATGGCGGCCAGCACCGCGCGCTTGAGCTCGTCGTCGACCGGGGGGCGCGACAGCGGAATTGGAGTCGCGACCGGATCGGGCGGGGCCGGCTTCGTCGAGTAGCGGCCTGGCGCCGGCGTCACAGCTGAACCGTCCGCCCGAGGCGCGCCGCCCGCGCCGCGGCTTCGACGACGGCAAGGGCTCGCAAGCCGTCAGAGGCCGGAACGAGGTTCGGACCCCGACCGGCGCACGCGTCGAGGAACGCCTGGAGCTCGAGCCGGAGCGGCTCCTCGTGTCCGGTCGGAAGCTCCTCCTTCCCGGTTTCCACGGCCTCCAGGGCCCCGCCGCGGTCGAGATGCTCGCCACGATGGAGCGTGACCGTCGAAGCGCCGTAGTCCGCCACGAGTGCGCCGCGCTCGCCGACGATGGTGCAGTCGCGCCAGGTGCCGGGCACGAAATAGTTCGCCTCGATCGCCGCGGGAATGTCGCCGTAGTGCACGACCGTCCACGACATGTCGTCCAGGCCGCGGCCCAGATAATCCCGCTGGACCGCGCTCACGCGAGTCGCCTCGCGCGCGAAGAGGTGTGCGAAGAGGTCGAAGTAGTGGATCGCGTCGGTGTGGGTGACGCCGACGTCCGCGCGCGGCCGCTTGAACCCCGCGAACCGCCCGGTGGCATAGCGGACGCGGCCGATGAGCCCGCCCCAGAGCGCCTCGCGCAAGGTCGCGGTCACCGGATGGAAGCGAAAGATGTGATCGACCTGCACGAGTCGCCCGGCAGCCCGCGCCGCCGCGGCGAGCGCGCGCCCCTCGGCGACCGTGCAGGTGAGCGGCTTCTCCACGAAGCAGAAGAGGCCGGAGGCCAGGCACTCATGCGCCACTGCGCCATGACTGTCCGCGGGGGTGACGATGTCCGCCGCGTCTACGTGAGCGAGCGCGACCCGGTAGTCGGCGACCACGCGGCCCGGCTCCACGCCGCTCCGGGCGGCCCAGTCGCGCCGCGCCGCGGATACGTCCGCCACCCAGAGCGTGACTCCGAGCTCGCGGAGCACGCGCAGGTGGTTCTCACCCCAACGGCCGAGACCGATCAGCAGGACGTTCATCGACGCCCCGGTCTCGGGCGATCTGACGACCAGACGAACACGATCGAAATGTCAGTCATCGTCACCGTCCACCCGCCGGCGCCCACGTCGCGGGCCCCGGCGAAGGCAGCCCGAGAGCGCGGCGCTCAAACGATCGCTGTGTCGACCCTCAATCGATGCTTATGCGTCGAGCGGGAATATCAGACGAGGTGATTCGGGGCGAGCGGCGGGGCGCGTGACTCGGCGGCTCCGAAGACAAAGGCCGCGATCTCGGATCGCTTCCCGACCACGACGAGCGGATCGATGACGAGGAACGTCGCGAAGCGCGGCGGCGCGTCGGCCATCCAGCCCGGGATCGCCAGGATGGCGATGACGGCATTGTCCTGGTCGTCGTCGTCCCAGAGCCCGGCGATCCAGGTCGGGTCGGGAGGATCGGCGCTCGCCGTGACGACGAGCCCGAACGAAGCGACCGCAGCCACGAGGAGGACCAGCGCGCGCACCATCGGCTAGAACTCTAGCACGGCCTGCGGGGAGTCAAGCGCGATCCCGCCGCCTCAGCGGAATGCCTGGATGAGCTCCTCGAGCGCGACCATCTGACCGCCGCGCGTCGAGGACGACACCACGATGAGCGTCCGCACCCCGGTCGCGAGCCATGCCTCGACGCCCCCGCGAACGTCCTTCACGCTGCCGAAGAGCGTGACGTCCCGGAGCCAGCGATCGGACATGAGCTCCGGCACGCGCTGGGTCTCGCCGCGCGCGAGGGCCGCGCGGATCGCCAGCATCTCGTCCTCGTAGCCGGCCTCGATCCAGTAGTTCTGATAGTTCGGCAGGCGCACGTAGGACGCGAGGGTGCGGCGCATCACGGCGGCCGCCGCGGCGCGGTCGTCGTCGATGCAGGTGGGCACCATGTTGCCGATGAAGAACGCGGGGTCGCTGCGAGCCTGCGGCGGGAGATGGCGAAGCGAGGCCGCCATGTGCGACCGGGCGCCGTTCGCCCACACGGCCCCCTGCGCGATCTCACCGGCCAGCTCGACCATGCGCCAACGGAGCGTCGCGAGCACGATCGGCGGCAGCCCGCCGACCTGAGGCGCCAGCTCGGCCACCTCGCCCACGAACTTCCGGATGTCGTCGAGGGGCTGTCCCGGCTGGAGCCCGAGACGCTCGTGGGTGGAACCATGGCTCACGCCGATCCCGAATTTGAACCGGCCGCCCGACAGCTCGTGGATGACGGCCGCGGTCTGCGCGTAGTCGAAGGGATGGCGCGTATAGATGTTCGCGATGCTGGTCCCGAATGGGATCTCGCGCGTGGAGAGCGCCAGCGACTGGCAGAGCGCCAGACCGTCACCCGGGCTCGGACAGTAGAGTCCGGTGAACCCTTCGCGCTCGAGCCGCTGGGCCATCTCGAGGGTCGCGCGACGTCGACCGGCTACCGCGACGAGACCGACCGCCGGCTTCGTGGCCATTTGCGGGAGTATAGCCGCTCCCGGCACGCTTGCCACGCGTCCGCCGCGTCATTATCATCGGCGCACCCAAAAGGAGGAGACGCTCATGAAGATCCATCGGCTCTACGCGGACAAGAACGGCGAGTCGCATTTCCAGGACGTCGAGGTCGAGTATGCGGAGTCGACCCGGGCCGGCCGGCTCTCGAAGCGGCTGCCGGCCACCGGCATCATCTTCCGCGAGGTGCAGCCCGACTACGATCTCGACTGGCATCCCGCGCCGCGCCGGCAGTACATCATCAACCTCGACGCGGGAGTTCAGATCACCGCGAGCGACGGCGAGTCGCGGCGTATCGGCGCCGGCGAAGTCCTTCTGGTCGAGGACACGCACGGCAAGGGACATCTGTCGAAGGCCCTCGACGGCAAGCTGCGAAACTGCATCTTCGTCACGCTGGAGTAGCGTGCGGAACGATCACATTCGAGGAGCTCGCGACGCCGCACGACAGTGCCAGAATGAGCAACATCGCGCCCACGCGCGACTGCTTGTCACACGAAGTCGCCGATTCGCACGCGTGAGAAAGGCGTTTGCGCGCGACGCGCCGTCGGCGCGCTGGCTACGCGATTTCCAGATTTTCTGTCTCATCACCCACTCGAACGACGATGGAAATTTGTTTTTGGCCCGGCGATCGCGGTCCTGCTACTCGGCGCGGCGCCGACGTTCTCGGCTCAATCTCCGGAACGCCCGCGAGTGTTCCTCGACACGACGTACGTCGCGCCGACGGGACGACAGACCAGCGTTGCGGCCGGCGGTGATCTCCAGGGGGCCCTCAACGCGGCGCAGCCCGGAGACGCGATCATTCTGCAGGCGGGCGCCACCTACACCGGCAACTTCACGTTGCCGGTGACGAGCGGCAGCGGCTGGGTGTACGTCCAGACCTCGGCGCTGTCGAGCCTGCCCGCGGCGGGCACTCGCGTGGGCCCGGGTCAGGCGAGCCTCATGCCGAAGATCGTCAGCCCCAACACGGCGCCGGCGCTCAGCACGGCCGACGGCGCCCACCACTTCCGGTTCGTCGGCGTCGAGATCACCACGACGTGGGCGTCGACGAGCGCGACCAACTACGGCCTGGTCGCGCTGGAAGCGCCGAACGGCAACACCGCGCTCGCGCAGGCACCGACCGACATCGTGTTCGACCGCTGCTACATCCACGGCACGCCGACCGGCAACGTCCGGCGGGCGATCATGATGAACAGCGCGCGGACGGCGGTGGTGGACTCGTATCTGTCGGACCTCCACGAGGTCGGCGCCGACAGCCAGGCGATCGCCGGCTGGAACGGCCCGGGTCCATTCAAGATCGTGAACAACTACCTGGAGGGGTCCGGCGAGAACGTGTTGTTCGGCGGCGCGGATCCGCGCATCGCGAACCTGGTCCCGTCCGACATCGAGATCCGTAAGAATTATCTGTTCAAGCCGGCCTCGTGGCGGGTGGGCACCGCGAGCTACGCCGGCATCCGCTGGGCGGTCAAGAACCTGTTAGAGCTGAAGAATGCCCAGCGCGTGCTGATCGACGGTAACCTGCTCGAGAACAACTGGGCGGACGCCCAGAATGGATACGGCGTCCTCTTCACCCCCCGCAATCAGGACGGTACGGCCCCCTGGTCGGTCGTGCGAGACGTGACGTTCACGAACAACATCGTGCGCCACAGCGGCGGCGGCCTGAACCTGATGGGCACCGACAACATCTACTCGAGCCAGCCGACTCAGCGCATCCTCATCCAGAACAACCTCTTCGACGACATCAACGGCCCCGCCTGGAGCGGGACGGGTACCTTTTTGCAAGTGATGGACGGCGGAACCGACATCGTCGTCGATCACAACACCTCGCTCCAGAGCGGCAACATGATCACCGCGACCTACGCGACGGCGCTGAACCCGGCTCCGAGCTTCGTGTTCACGAACAACATCCTGTCCTACAACCTCTACGGGGTCTTCGGCGATTACGGCGTCGGGCTCGGGATGACGGCGATCAACACCTACTTCCCCGGCGCGTCGTTCGTTCGTAACGGGATCGCCGGCGGTCTGGCCTCCAATTTCCCCGCCGACAACTATTTCCCGTCGACGCTCTCCGCCGTCGGCTTCGTCGATCTGGCCGGGCATAACTACGCGCTCGCGGCCGGAACTCCCTACGTCCGCGCCGGGACCGACGGCAAGGACGTCGGCGTCGACTTCACCGCGATGGCGGCGGCCATGGCCGCGTCGTCGGCTCCGGCGCCCGCACCAGCACCGGCTCCGGCGCCCGCACCTGCACCGGCCCCGGCACCCGCACCTGCACCAGCGCCGGCTCCGGCGCCCAGCTCGGCTCCGGCACCGGGCGACACCACCAGCGCGAGTCAGAGCGCCACCTGGATCAACCTCGTGAACGCGACCGCGAATGGCAACTCGGTGTCCAAGACCAGTGGCTGCGACGGCTGCAATGACGCCGGTGCCATCTCTCAACAGCGGATCACCGCGGGGGACGGCTTCGCGCAGTTCACCGCGGGCGCCAACGGGCCCCTGCGTATCGCCGGTCTCACCCAGTCCTTCTCAGTTTCGAATCCCGGCACCATCGCGTTTGGCCTCCGTTTCCAGGGTACCTATGCGGAGGTTCGCGAAGGGGGAGGCTACCGCGCGGATACCTCGTTCGCAGCCGGGGACGTCTTCCGCATCGCGGTCCAGTCAGGCGTCGTGCGCTACTCCAAGAACGGCACCGTCTTCTATACGAGCCAGGTCGCCCCGGCGTATCCGCTCATCCTCGCCGCGGCGCTCGCCGGTCGGAACTCGACGGTCGGTGGCGCCGTGATCACGGGCACGGCGGCGGCGGGCTCGCCCAGCGCCGGATCCAGTTCGCCCGGCGCCGGAACCGCGACGCCCGCGAGCATCACCTGGAGCAATCCGATCAACGTCACCGCCTCCGGCACGTCGCTGACCAAGACCGCGGGTTGCGACGGCTGCTTCGACGCCGGCGCGCTCTCCCAGCAGCAGATCGCGGGTGGGAACGGCTACGCGCAGTTCACCGCCGGCGCTTCCGGCCCGCTACGGATTGCCGGCCTCACCCCGAGCTTCAGCATGGCGAATCCCGGCACCATCGCCTTCGGCATCCGGTTTCAGGGCAACATCGCCGAGGTCCGCGAAGGTGGCGCGTACCGCACGGACGTCGTATTCGCGGCCGGAGACGTCTTCCGCATCAGCGTGCGGTCAGGCGTGGTGAGCTACGCCAAGAACGGCACGGTCTTCTACACGAGCGGAGCTGCGGCGGGCTCCTCGCTCGCCTTGGGGGTCGCGATCGCCAACATGAGCGGTACGATCGGCAACGCCGTTCTCGCCAGCGGCCTCTAGGACGCGGTCGCCGGACGCTCCGCTTCGGGGCGTCCGGCGGGCCTCTCGTTCGGATTCGAGCCGGTCGGACGTGGCGCGCTCTGGGAAGAACACCCCTCGAGCCGACACGTCCGACCCGCCCGACGGCTAGGTGACCCAGCGGTCGATACAGAGCGCGACCAGGACGTTTCGGAGCAAGGACGACGATGACCGGAGCCAGGAGCAGCCACCGCGAGCCGAGCACCTGCTGATAGAACGACTGTCCATGCACCCACGCCCGCGCCCCGGAAAACACGCAGCGGATGGCAATCGAGTCCGCGACCGTCTCGAACCGGGGGCTCACGCCATCGCGAGCCGACGGGGAAAAGTCCTGAGGTCGACTGCTGACTCGCAGCCAACCTCGCCGCGCCACGCCGCGATGCCAGTTTGAGCATCGTTACGCGCCGTCGAGCGACGCGCTGTCACGTCCGGCGGTACGATCCCTCGTCCGGCCGAATCCGACCGCGCGCCGCGCCCGCCGGCCACCACGACGCGATTTCCAGATTTTCTCTCGTAGCGCCGGCCCGCGACGCGTCGGTCGTCACGCGGTGGTACGCGCCGTGCACGTCCGCTGCGCCGAGACGAATCGGATGACACGGCGTGCCTGCATCTACTGCTGTCGAGAATTCCAAGGCTCCGCGCTGGCCGCGGAGCCGGTCCTACCCACGGCGCTCGGCGGGCGGCTCGCGCTGAAGCGGGCGACCTGCTCCGAGTGCGCCACTCGCGTCCGGCGACTCACCGACGATTTCCTCGCGAGCGGATTCCCGCCGGTCGCCGCGGCGATGGCGAAACGGGTTGATCGCGGCGGCCCCCCGGCCGCGACGCCCCCGGCATCTCCGGCGGGCATCTCCCCGGACGACTGGCAGCGTGCGCACCGGGCCGCGGCGAAGATCCTCTATTGCTACCTCCTGCTCGAGCTCGGTCAGCCGGTGCTCTCGAGCCCCGCGTCCGAGATGCTGCGGCGGCACCTGAGCGGCACCGAGATCGAGCACTGGGAGCCGCGCTACGAGGTCACCCAGCCGCGCTACTCGCCGTCGCCGAACTGGCACGTGCTCATGTTCGACGCGGCGCCGCCTTCACACGCCGCGGTCGGGCTCTTCGGAACGATCTGGTTCAGATTCCGCCTCGACCTCGAGGCGCTGGCGCCTCACGGCCGGCTCGCGGCGTTCGACGCGACCCGAGGCGCGCGAGGCATGGCCGCGCTCAGACACCGCGGAGCTTGGCACTACCGCTCGGCGGTCCGGTGGGGATGGAAGGGGTAGCCGGCGTTTCCGCCGGCTGCTGCGCGAGGAGCGCGCGTCGGACGACGCGCTTGACGTTTTCGACCGTGAACGGCTTCTCCAGCTGAGGAGCCCCCGTCTTGGCCAGGAACGCCCGTGTCCTCGGGTTGAGGATGTCTCCGGTGACGAAGACGAAGCGCCGGGTCAAGCGCGGCTCGCGCCGCTCGATCTCGCGATAGAGCTCCCGACCGCCCAGCTCGGGCATCCCGCTGTCGCTGATGATCAGGTCGTAGTCGCGCGCGCCGAGCATCCGGAGCGCGACGGCGCCGTTTGCGGCCATGTCGACCTTGTAGCCGTCGCGTGACAGCGCCTCGGCCAGGAGCGAGGCGACGGCGGGCTCGTCGTCGACGACCAGGATGGTCTTCCCGGCCACGGGTCGCGCGGCTTGAGAGTCGTCGGCGTCGTCACGGGGCTCCGGGGACGTTCCGATCGGCAGCTCGATGACGAACCGGGCGCCCTCGCCGGGAGGGGACTCGACACCGATCGTCCCTCCATGCCCTTCCACGATGCCGCGGGCCAGCGCGAGTCCGAGTCCCGTACCCTCCCCCTCGGGCTTGGTCGTGAAAAAGGGGTCGAACACCCGCGCGCGGATCTCCGGCGGAATCCCGGGGCCACTGTCGGTGACCTCGATCCGGACGCGCGGGTTCTCTGTGTCGTGACGGGTCGCGATGCGCAGTCGACGGGGCGGCGCCGCGTCCTGCACCGCCTGCCGCGCGTTCGTGACGAGGTTCACCATGACCTGTTTGAGCTGGTGTCCATCAGCCCACACGAGCGGCAGGTCTTTCTGGAGATCGAAGCCGACCTCGATGTTCGCAATCCGCAGCTCGAAGGCCAGAAGCTCGACCGCATCCCGCAGCAGGGGGTTCAGCGACACGTGCCCGCGCTCCGGCGGGTGGCGGCGGGCCATCGTCAGGAAGCTCCGGACGATCCGCACGCAGCGCTCGGCAGCCTCGCCGATGTCCTTGACCCGGGCGCGGGCGTTCGGATCGACGCCGCTGGGCGCGAACAGCCCGACCTGCCCGAGAATGACCGATAGGGGGCTGTTGAGCTCGTGGGCGACGCCGGCGAGCAGATTCCCCATCGTCGCGAGCTTCTCGGCCTCGAGCAGCTGGTGCGTACGCTCCTGGATCTGTCCCTCCAGGGTCTCGTTCTGGCGGCGAAGGTCACGGTGGAGGAACCGCATCTCGATGAGATTGCGGACGCGCAAGAGCAGCTCGGTCTGCTCGAAGGGCTTGGTGACGAAATCGCTCGCGCCCGCCTCGAGGGCGGCGCGCTTGCTCTCGCGTGACACGTCGGCGGTGAGGACGAGCACCGGCATGTACGTCTCCGCCCGCCGTCGCTTGAGTTGTCGGAGAACCTCGACGCCGTCCAGGATCGGCATCCGCAGATCCAGCAGGATCAGATCCGGCTGGAAGTCGTCGCAGAGCCGGAGCGCCTCGCGCGGGTTGGTCGTGCTCCGCAGATTCTGGTAGCCGGCGTGCTCGAGCAACTGCTCCAGGAGGCGCACCAGGGGCCCCTCGTCGTCGACGATCAGAATCCCGGCGCCGCGAAACGGTTCAGGGATCAATCAAGTCTCCTCGGGTTTACTCACCGTGAATCACGTCGAAGGTGGCGACCTTCCGGGTGACGCACCAAGCATCGCTGATGCCAGGCCTCCCGGGCGCGACCGCCCGAAAGGGCTGAACATCTGGAAATTGCGCCGCATCAGACCGAGACGGAGCACCGGACCCCGCACCACGACGCCGAGCGACGGGACCGACCGGAGTCGACAATGTGACAGTGCGATTCAGGAATCTGACAGCGCCGTTGGCGCCGTCGCGGCTCGACTACCGCAACACCAGCACCCATCCGCGCGTCCGCAGATCGACGCTGATGTCGCGCTGACGCCGATTCTCTCGCCGTCGTCCGCCCGACGCGTCGGGCCCCGCGCGACGCCGCTCTCCCTTTCGCCGGTCGAGGATCACCTCGGAGGCGGAGCCGGCGAACATGCTGTGGAGACTCTCGTAGCTCGCCGGGCCCTCACGCGCGACGATGACGAGACCGCCACCGGACGGCGGCGGCTCTTCGAGCCCCGCGGCGGATCCGGCCTCGAGCTCCGGGTCGCTCGACCTCCTGAGATCGAGCATCGGGGGCAGACCAGGGTACGGATCCATCAGCTCCACGCGCGTCAGGTGTCTCATGCGGGCGACGATCGCGCGGATCCGATCGATGGCCTCGAGAATGTCCGGGATCCGCTGACGCTCTGTCTCGGCCATCTCGCCGGCCAGGAGCTGGACATGACCCAGGACCACCGTCAGCGGGTTGTTGATCTCGTGCGCCGCCCCCGCCGCCAGGCTCGCGACCGACCGCAAGGTATCCCGTTCGCGCGTCGTCGCCTCGATCCGCTTGCGATGGGTGATGTCGCGGGTAATCGACGAGGCGCCGATGATCCGATCGCTCGCGTCCCGCACCGGTGAGACCGTGACCGAGACGTCGATGCGCCGTCCGCTCCTCGCGACCCGCGTGGTCTCGTAGTGTTCGACGCGCTCGCCGCGGCTGAGCTGGCCGAGGATCGCGGGCAGCTCGTGGCCGAGCTCGCGCGGGATGATCAGCGAGATCGGGCGCCCGACGGCTTCGGCGGCGGAGTATCCGTAGAGCCGCCCGGCCCCCTCGTTCCACGAGGTGATCACGCCGTCGAGGGTCTTGCCGATGATCGCATCGTCCGAGGAGGCCACGATGGCGGCCGAGCGCGCGAGCGCCGCTTCGCTCCGCGCGTGCTCGCGGACGACGGCCGCCAGAGGAATCGTCACGATCGTCAAGGTCATCATGAAGGCCTGGAGCAGGAGCAGGGACACGTTCTGGGACTCGCGCTCGAACGGGCCCTCACCCGCCAGGGTCCCCAGGATCGCCAGTGCGGCGAGCAGCGCCACGCAGGTCGCCGCCTCACGCTGGCCGAACCGGAACGCCGCGAACACGAGCGGTGGGATGCAGAGGAATTCGAGAGGATAGCCGCTCATCGCCGCCGGTCCGAGCCCGCCGAACACGACGCCGCCGACGAGGACCACGGCCACGAGGACGAGCGCGAGCTCGAGTAATTCCGACCGCGTGAGCCGCCGGCTTCGATCCATCGCCCACAGATACAGAACCGGGGTCACGACGAGCGCGCCGGCCATGTCACCCAGCCACCACGTCAGCCAGATCTCGGCCACGCGCGACCAGCCCGCGTGCCCACCGAGCACCAGGCTCGTCACGCCCACGGTCGCGCTCACGGCCGTGGCTGCGACCCCCGCGAGCACCGCGAACGCGAAGAAGCTCTGCGCGCGAACGAAGACGTCACGGCCGCCGGCCCATCGGCTCACCAGCCAGACGCCCAGGACCGCCTCGAGGGTATTGCCGGTGGCGATCCCCAGCGACGAGGCGACCGATCCGGCCGTCGTCACGTTCACGAGGAACGCGCCGAGGAAGATCGCGGGCCACAGGTGATAGCCGTACAGCAAGAGCGCCGCCAGCGCGATCCCGGTCGGTGGCCACACGGCCGTGGCGCTGGCATGGACGAAGGCGAGCGAAAGTCCGAGTTTACCGGCGACGAAGTAGACGCCGGTAAGCGCGACGAGCCGCGACGCGATCCAGAGCAGCGAGGACCACGCCAGGCGGGAGGCCTCGCCGACGTCGACCGGGGATTCAACTCGCCGACCGGCTGCCGTCGCCACCAAGGCTACACTCACCCCGTTGTCACGATATCCGCCGATCGCGCGGGCCCTCAATCCGGAGAAACCCCGGCGTCGGCCCGGGAAAGTCCTGACCGGGCTCAACAGG
>WNFO01005066.1_pt1 | contig 11457 bp, 8 predicted proteins | sample 5400251 | NCBI WGS metagenome assembly WNFO01 (sample SAMN13153354, study PRJNA577476) | soil metagenome | isolation source: 100 cm saprolite under Madrone tree | place: USA:California | collected 2016-06-14
CGGAGATCCTCGCCCGTGTGCGTGCCGGCGACGTCACGATCGACGTCGCGCTCGAGGCGCTGCGCGATTGGCCGTTCGCCGACCTCGCCTTCGCGAAGCCCGATCTCCACCGCGCGCTCCGCACCGGGCAAGCCGAGGTGATCTTCGGCGCCGGCAAAACGGCGGTCGAGATCGCCGCGATCGCCGAGCGTCTCACCGCGCACGGCCAGAACGTGCTCGTCACGCGGCTCGATCCCGCGCCCGCCGCCGACCTGCTTCAGGTCGCGCCGGCCTTCGTCTATCACCCGGGGGCGCGCGTCGCGGTGCAGCAGGTGCGCGAGGTGCCGATCACGGGCAAAGGTACAATCCTCGTCGTCACCGCCGGCACGTCGGATGGTCCCGTCGCCGAGGAAGCGGCGTGGACGGCGGCGCTCGCCGGCAACACGGTCGAGCGTCTCTACGACGTCGGTGTCGCCGGCATCCATCGCCTCCTCGACCGTCGCGACCGTCTCGGCGCGGCGCGGGTGCTGATCGTCATCGCCGGCATGGAGGGCGCGCTGCCGAGCGTCGTCGGCGGGCTCGTCGACAAGCCGGTCATCGCCGTGCCGACGAGCGTCGGCTACGGCGCGAGCTTCGGCGGCGTCGCCGCGCTGCTCGCGATGTTGAACTCGTGCGCCGCCGGTCTCACCGTGGTCAACATCGACAACGGCTTCGGCGCCGGCGTCGCGGCGAGCAGGATCAACCATCTGTAGTCTTCCGAGTCTGGACGTCGGATCGAGACCCTAGACGCCATCGTCACGCCCGCTGCCGGCGTGCGCGCCAGCGCCGCCATGCGCGCCGCGCGTGCCAGAGGAGCCGAGTGGCGACGCCCGCGCGCGACGGCATCATCGGGAAGAGGCGCGGGAAGGCGAGGAAGAGCTCTTTCCTGCCGTCGAGCCGTATGCCCCCGGTCAGCAGCTCCTTCACCGGGTTCACGTCGCCCTGCTGGATCCCGAGGTACGTCCGGCCGTCGCAGCGTACGGTCAAGTCGGGCGCGTCGATTCGCCCCGGCCGCACGTTGCAGCGCTCGTCGGCGATGCGCATCGCCCATTCGCCGCCGCCCTCGCCGCTGAGCTCGAACTGGCACGTGAAGTCGAGATCGCCGGATTCCTCGGGGCGAAACATGTACTGCATCATGCGCATCATCGTATCGACGTTCGTCGCGCGCATGCGATGCAGCTGCACGAGGCGGACGACGCCACGCTGCCCCGGGGTCGCATCGTTGGTCGGCGTCCGGTAGCGGCCCGGCGGGATGTCGTAGCGCTCGCGCGCGCTCGGCGTGTCGATGACGAAGCGCTCCTCGACCTCGGTGCGCGTGTACGTGAGCGGCTTCAGCGTCTCCCTCAGGTAGCGGGCGCGCTCGGCTTTGTCGGAGTGAAACGCGTCGTGGATCTCCGCCGGACAGGTCGCGACGCAGTTGAAGCAGCGGTACTCGACGCGGAACGCCATCGATTGCCAGAGCGCGGCGATCTCGGTGTCCGACCAGCGGTGCTCGAAGCGCCGCGGCTTTCCCTCGGCGAGGTCGCGCGCGAGGTCGAGAAACCCCGGAATCGAGTCGCGATAGGTATGATTGTAGCAGGCCATGAAGTCGAACTCGCCGTCGGCGCGAATCGCCTCGGTCGGGCACGAGGCGACGCAGAGGTTGCACTCGAGGCAGGGATTCCAGTCGAGCGGTCGCTGCGACTCGACGTAGTCGCGCGCGTCGAACTCGAGGTTCGTGACCACGGTATCGATCAGGCAATAGGCGCCGAACTTCGGGTGCAGGAAGTTGCGGCTGGTACCGATGACGCCGAGGCCCGCCGCTTGCGCGACCAGCTTGTGGCTGAGCGGCCAGATCTTGTCGGGCCAGCGCTGCGACACCTCTTGCGGCCAGCCGATCGTGGTCGTGAGCCCGTCGCCGCCGAGCGACTTGAGGTACCGGATCGTCTGGTGGTCCCACTTGAAGAGGCGGTCTTCGGTCTCGTAGAGCTCATGGTTCGCCGTCGGCAGGTAGCGCGACTGCATGGACGCCTTGTTCGACTCGGCGATGAGGACGATGAGCGAGCGCGCATGCGGATAGACGTAGCGGATCTCGTCGAGCTCGTGGGCGAGCGCGGGGTGGTCGATCGAGACGATGCCGACGTCGTCGGCGAAGGTGAGGAGATGGTGTTTGACCTCGGCCGCCGAGACCGGCGAGCGCACGAAGCGCGGCGGGATCTTCGTGGCGTCGTAGGCGTCGACGTCGACCCACGGCTGGCGCATCTCGGTATTGGCCGGGAGGCGCTTCTTTCCCTGCCAACGCCCGGGCGCCGGAAAGGGAAAGCTCCAGTCGGCGCTCGAGTTGCGGCGACCGTTGGGAGTCGCGGGACCGACGGGGACGCGAGCAGCCCGCTCGGCGGCGTCGGCATTCCGACCGTCGGCGTGGCCATTGGCGAGCGGAATCATGAGCGGCCTCCTTTACGGCGTTAAGTACACCGTCGCATCGGCCAGTCAAGGTTGGGAAGGCGGAGCATGTTCCGGTGCCGCCAGTGCGGTAGTATCGTCGGTGGCGCTCCGCGGAGCCGCTTGCTTGACGCCTCCGAAGCGCTCGCTTATCGTTGCTGAACAGTGTCAACCAAGCGCGTCGTCCGCCTCAGCACGCGCCTCGCGCGCCGTAAGGCGACCCCGAAAGAAGCGGTGCTCGATGCGGCGCGCAAGCTCTGCTTCGCCGCGGGCGTCGACGGCGTCTCGGCGCGGAAGATCGCCCGCGAGGTGGGGTGTAGCGCGACCGCGATCTACCTGTACTACCGCAACATCGACCACGTGCTGCACCACCTGCGCATGGAAGGGCACGCGCTGCTCGCGGAGTACTTCCGTCGCGTCGATCGCGCGTTACCCGCCATCGACCGCCTGCGCGAGACCGGAAGCGCGTACTACCGATTCGGGATCGAGCACCCCAAGTACTACGAGCTGATGTTCCTTTCCCGCTTCAAGGACGCGCCGCCGCGGGAGTTCATCCAGCAGGAGGTCTTCACGCTGCTCCTCGTTCGCGACGTCGTGAAGGACGCGATGGACGCGGGCGCGATTCGCACGGACGTCGATCCGATGACGCTCGCCAACGAGCTCTGGTCGCAGGTCCACGGCGTGACGTCGCTCGCAATCTCCGGGCTGCTGATCTTGACCGCGCCGGGACGAGAGCACGACCTCGTCGAGGTCGTGCTCGACGGCATCGTGAACGCGTGGCGCGCGAGCGCGCCCTCGTAGCCGCTGCTCGACAGACGAGCCACCCGGTGGTAAATCCCGCGTTTCGCTGCAGGCCCGCATGCGGCCGGTAGGGCATTCACGAAGCGGAGTGCGCTGAAGCGTTCGGTGACGCGGGACGGCCCGTCCCGCCTCTTCCGTGCCGGGCGGCCAACCACTCGAAAATCATGAGGCGTCGCCTTCCTCGCCGACGGTGCGCGGGGGCGGCGTTTCGCGTTTGGAGAGGGTGCACGCATGAGAACCATCCGCAAGCTCGTCACGTCGGTCGTCGCGGTCGCGCTTGTCCTCGTCGCCGCGCTGGCGCGCGCGAGCGAGGCCGAGCTGGTGCTGCCGGATCTGCATTCGGTGGGGTTCCTCGGCACGGACGGCTGGACGCTGCTCTTCGGGCTCGGCGTCGTCATCTGTGGTCTCGGCCTCTGCTTCGGCCTCGTGCAGTACGTGCAGCTGAAGAACCTCCCGGTGCACCGGGCGATGCGCGAGATCTCGGAGCTGATCTACGCGACGTGCCGCACCTACCTCGAGACCCAGGGCCGCTTCATCATCATTCTCGAGGCGTTCATCGGCACGATCATGGTCGTCTACTTCAAGTTCCTCGTGCTCGATGCCGAGGGGCACCACTTCAGCTGGCTGAAAGTGGCGGTGATCATCCTCTTCAGCCTGATCGGCATCGGGGGGAGCTACGGCGTCGCGTGGTTCGGGATCCGCGTGAACACGTTCGCGAACTCGCGCGCCGCGTTCGCGAGCCTGCGCGGGAAGCCGTTCCCGACGTACGAGATTCCGCTGAAGGCCGGGATGAGCATCGGCATGCTGCTGGTCTCGATCGAGCTCCTCATGATGCTCGTGATCCTGCTGCTCGTCCCCGTCGACTACGCCGGGCCGTGCTTCATCGGGTTCGCGATCGGCGAGTCGCTCGGCGCCTCGGCGCTGCGCATCGCGGGCGGCATTTTCACGAAAATCGCCGACATCGGCTCCGACCTCATGAAGATCGTCTTCAACATCAAGGAGGACGACGCCCGCAATCCCGGCGTCGTCGCCGACTGCACCGGCGACAACGCCGGCGACTCGGTCGGACCCAGCGCCGATGGCTTCGAGACCTACGGCGTCACCGGCGTGGCGCTGATCTCGTTCATCCTGCTCGCGGTGCCGCACGGCCACGATGACGTGAAGGTGAAGCTCTTGGTGTGGATCTTCGTCATGCGCCTCATGATGGTCGTCGCCAGCGCCGGCTCGTATCTGGTGAACGCCGCGATCGCGCGCGGCCGCTACGCCGACGCCGACAAGATGAACTTCGAGGCGCCGCTCACGTTCCTCGTCTGGCTGACGTCGATCGTGTCGGTCGCGCTCACCTACGTCGTCTCGTATCTCCTCATTCCGGACCTCGGCGACGGCACGCTGTGGTGGAAGCTCTCGACGGTCATCACCTGCGGCACGCTCGCCGGCGCGATCATCCCCGAGGTGGTGAAGGTCTTCACCTCGACCGAGTCGCGCCACGTGCGCGAGGTGGTGACGGCGTCGCGCGAGGGCGGGGCGTCGCTGAACGTGCTCGCGGGCCTCATCGCCGGCAACTTCAGCGCCTATTGGATGGGGGTGGCGATCGTCTCCCTCATGGCGGTCGCGTTCGGCGTCAGCACGAACGGCCTCGAGCAGCTCTTCATCGTCGTGAACGGCGTCACCCCGGCGGCGGTCTTCGCGTTCGGCCTCGTCGCCTTCGGCTTCCTCGGCATGGGCCCGGTGACGATCGCCGTCGACTCGTACGGTCCGGTGACCGACAACGCGCAGTCGGTGTACGAGCTGTCGCTCATCGAGAACGTTCCGAACGTGCAGCAGGAGATCAAGCGCGACTTCGGTTTCGCGCCCAACTTCGAGAAGGCGAAGCACTACCTGGAGGAGAACGACGGCGCCGGCAACACCTTCAAGGCGACCGCGAAGCCGGTCTTGATCGGCACCGCCGTCGTCGGCGCGACCACGATGATCTTCGCGATCATCATGCTGCTCACGGACGGGCTCACGAAGGACATGGGCAAGCTCTCGCTCATGCACGCGCCATTTCTCTTGGGCCTGATCTCCGGCGGCTCGGTCATTTACTGGTTCACGGGCGCGTCGATGCAGGCGGTCTCGACCGGCGCCTACCGCGCCGTCGAGTTCATCAAGAAGAACATCCGCCTCGAGGGCGTCGAGAAGGCGTCGGTCGAGGACAGCAAGAAGGTGGTCGCGATCTGCACCCAGTACGCGCAGCGGGGGATGTTCAACCTCTTTCTCACGATCTTCTTCTCGACCCTGGCGTTTGCCTGCATCGAGCCGTTCTTCTTCATCGGGTATCTCATCTCGATCGCCCTCTTCGGCCTCTACCAGGCGATCTTCATGGCGAACGCCGGCGGCGCCTGGGACAACGCGAAGAAGGTCGTCGAGGTCGAGCTGAAGGAGAAAGGGACGGCGCTGCACGCGGCGTCGGTCGTCGGCGACACCGTCGGCGACCCGTTCAAGGACACGTCGTCGGTGGCGATGAACCCGGTCATCAAGTTCACGACGCTCTTCGGGCTCCTCGCCGTCGAGCTCGCGATCAAGATTAAACCCGACGGGCTGCGCGTCGGTCTCGCGGCGGCGTTCTTCCTGATCTCGACGGTGTTCGTCTACCGCTCGTTCTACGGCATGCGCATCGGCGCCGCGGACTGAGGGGTAGTGGAGATGGGCCAAATTCGGTGCTAAGAATGGACCCATGCGCGCTGCCAATGTTCGTTCCATCAGCGACCTGAAGACCCGCTCGGCCGCTTTGGTCCGCGAGGTGTGCGAGGGTGGCCAGCCCGTGGTGATCACCCAGCACGGGAGGGCAAAGGCCGTATTGATGGATGTCCGTGAGCACGATCGGCTGCGCGAGACGCTGGCGATGCTCAAGCTGCTCGCCCAGTCAGAGGCGTCCCTCGCGAAGGGCGCGCGCACCTACACGACGGGCGAGGTGCGCGCCAGTGCGCGGGCGGTTCTGGCTCGGGCCCGACGGAATGGGTAGGACGCGGCGACGCCGTGTCGTCTGGACCGAAACCGCGCGGGGAGATGTCGATCGACTGACTGCCTATCTCTTCGTCGAGGCGCCACTGAGAGCGGAGCGGATCGTCGACGAGATCCTCACGCGGGCCGAGACGCTCGCCGTATCGTCGGCGCGGGGCCGCCAAGTTCCCGAGCTCCGATGGGTCGGCGGCCGCACCTGGCGGGAGATCCAGCATCCACCGTGGCGGATCGTGTATCGGATCACGACCGGCGGGGTGGTCGAGATTCATGCCGTCCTCGACGGCCGGCGACACCTGGAGGACATCCTGTTGGAGCGGATGCTCCAGGAATGACGGGTGTTCAGTCGATAGAAGAACGGTCGATTGTCCGTCAATCAGACGGTCAATGCTTCCTACCGAAGCACCCGGATCGGCTCATCATCGGCCGGGGATCACGCCGGGCGACGCCGTCGTCGGCATGGCGAGCAGCGGGATTCACAGCAACGGACTCACGCTCGCGCGCCGCGTCCTTCTCGCCGAGGCCAGGCTCGGCCTCCGCGAGCACGTCGCCGAGCTCGAGCATACCATCGGCGACGAGCTTCACCGCTGTGCAGAGATCCGTGCACTCCTCGTCACTGGTGTCGCGGGGGACCTCGACCCTTTCCGCGCCCTCCGGTATCGTGAGCGCCGCTCACGACGGCGGAACCGACCATCCGACGATGAGGATCCCGAGACCGATTTCACTCGAGCGCCGCTCGGCGCACCCGCCGTGCCGCAGGAGGCGCCCCTGCCGGTGATGACGCGCCCGACGCGCTACGCGTTGCGCATGGCTGTTTTTCTCGTCGCCATCGCCATCATCGCGGTGGTGCTTCACGAACACGCCGAGCGCTTCTTCCAACGCAATCCGCCGCTCAATACGTTGATCGTCTCCGTGCTGGTGCTGGGAATCGTGCTGTCGTTCCGCGCGGTCTTGAGCCTCGATCCGGCGGTCGCGTGGATCGAGCGCTACCGAACGGGCGACGCGGAACTCTTCCACGAAGCCGGACCGCCGCTTCTTGCTCCGCTCGTCATCGTGCTCAAAGATGCCAAGGGACGGTTGATGCTCAGGGCGGCCGGGATGCGCAGCGTCCTCGACGGTATCGATAGCCGTCTCGATGAACGACGCGATACCTCGCGCTACTTGATTGCGCTGCTCATTTTCCTCGGGCTCCTCGGGACGTTCTGGGGTCTGCTGCTCACGGCGAACTCGGTTGGGGAGACCATTCGCGGCCTGAACGTCACTGGGACAGACCCCGCGCAGATGTTCGAGACGTTGCGCGCCGGACTCGAAGCGCCGCTGTCGGGTATGGGCACCGCTTTCTCGACCTCGCTCTTCGGACTTGCGAGCTCGCTCGTGCTGGGATTTCTCGACCTCCAGGCGTCGCAGGCCCAGAACCGCTTCGCCAATGAGCTCGAGACGTGGTTGGCGGGCCTCCCGCAGCTCGAGAGCGGCATCGAGCAGGACGAGCACAAACCCGCGCCGTCGTACGTGACGGCGCTCCTCCAGCAGACGGCCGAGGGCCTCGATCGGCTCGAGCGCCGCATGGTTCACGGCGTTGACGAAAACGCCAGCCTGCAGACGGCGCTCCGTACGATCGGCGACCGCCTCACGAGTCTCACCGACGAACTGCGTACGAGTCACCGACTGACCGATCGCGCCGCGGATGCCCGGCTCGAGGCCGGGGCCTTGCTCGCACGGATCGCGAGCGGGCTCGAGCGGCAGGCGGGCGACCTCGACGAGGTCACGCGCACCCACGTGAAGAGCCTCGATCTCGTCGTGGGTCGGCTCATCGAGGACGCGGCGCGCGGGCGCGATCAGGCCGTCGCCGAGATCCGTGATGAGATCCGCCTGCTCGCGCGCACGCTCTCGGTGATCGCCGATCGGGAGCGTTGAGCCGTGGCGCGGTCTCGCAGTCGCTCCTACCGCCCGCCCGATGTATGGCCCGGCTATGTCGATGCCCTGACCACGTTGCTGCTGTCGATCACCTTTCTCTTGACGGTGTATGTGCTCGCCCAGTTCTTCCTGAGCCAGACTCTGAGCGGGCGCGAGAAGGCGCTTCAGAGTTTGCGCCAAGACGTTGCCGCGCTCTCGCAGCAGCTCGCCGGCGAGCACAAGGCGAAGCAGGACGCCGAAGCCCAAGCCGCCGGTCTCACCGCCTCGCTGCGGAGCGCAACCGAGTCGCGCGAAGCGGTCGACAAGCGCGCCGCCGGCCTCCAGGAGGACGTCGAGCGCCTGAACACGCAGCTTGCCCAGATCGCCGCGGCGCTCGAGGCGTCGGAGGTGAAGACCCGCGCGGATCAGGTCGCCATCGCCGATCTCGGGCAGCGTCTCCAGGTGGCGCTCGCGGAGAAGGTCGCCGAGATGGCCCGTTACCGCTCGGAGTTCTTCGGTCGCCTGCGCGAAGTGCTCGGCGATCGTCCCGACATCCGTGTGGTGGGCGACCGCTTCGTCTTCCAGTCCGAGGTGCTGTTCCCGTCGGGCTCCGCCGACCTGAGCCCGGAGGGTCGGAAGACGTTGACGGCGTTCGCGCGCACGCTCATCGAGATCGCGGGTAAGATCACGCCCGACGTGTCCTGGGTGCTTCGGGTCGACGGGCATACCGACCGCGTGCCGATCGCGTCCGCACGCTTTCCTTCGAACTGGGAGCTCTCGGCGGGGCGTGCCCTGTCGGTCGTCAAGTTCCTAACGTCGAAGGGCGTACCGCCGCAGCGCCTTGCAGCAACCGGCTTTAGCGAGTTCCAGCCGCTCGATGACGGCACGGGCGCGGCGGCGAACGCCCGTAACCGCCGTATCGAAATGCGGCTCACCGACCGATGAACGATCTCGAGCTGGTCGCCACATGGCGTTGCGGCGCTGAACTGGCGAAACAGCGGCGGTGGATTGTGGATCTGCGCCGGGCACGCTAGCGTGCCGCATCCGTCGCCGTACCGCTGCGGATCCTCCACGCCATGACCACGACTGGGAAGGGCATCACGACACGTGAGCGGCACGTCGCCGCGACGTCCGCCGGCGAGCGGCTCCGTGAAACGATGGCACCGGCGCGCGAGCGGCGCGACGAGACGCTCGGCCGCGCACGCGAGCGGGAGACCGAGACGCCGGCGCCCGCGCATCCACGACATCACCGGAAGCCGCCGCGCGCGGCCGGCGCGACGAGCGCGCGCACGCGTCCGCGGCCGCGGGCGGCGAGCACGCTGACGACCGGTCGCGCCAGGCGCGTGCTCAAAGTCGGGACGCTCACGACGTCCCTCGGCGGCAGCTACATCTGGCAGGCGCTGAAGCGGCCGTTCCAGTCGCAGGAGCGCACCGACCGCGATCTTCTCGCCGCGCACGTGCGGAACGCGATCCGCATCGTCGAGCGCTCGACCGAGCTCAAGGGCGCCTTCATGAAGCTGGCGCAGATGCTGAGCATGCGCAGCGATCTCCTGCCACCCGAAGCGCTCGAGGTGCTGGCGACCGTGCAGTCGTCGGTGCCGCCGATGTCCTACGACGTCATCCGCGCGCAGGTGACGCGCGAGCTCGGCGCGCCGCCGGAGGAGATGTTCGAGCGCTTCGAGCCCGAGGCGTTCGCCGCCGCGTCGCTCGGCCAAGTGCATCGCGCGGTCTTGCCGGGCGGCGACGAGGTGGTGGTGAAGATCCAGTATCCCGGCGTCGAAGCGACGGTCGTGCAGGACCTGCGCAACGTGCGCGCGCTCTTGCAGACGCTCTCGCGGATCGGCCGCGACGTGATGCGGCAGAAGATCGATGCGTCGGAGGTGTACGCCGAGCTCGAGGAGCGCCTGCGCGAGGAGCTCGACTACGTGAAAGAGGCGGCGAACCTGGGCGCGTTCCGCCGCCGCTTCGCCGACGATCCCGAGCTCGAGATCCCCGAGCCGTACCCGGCGTTCTCGTCACGGCGCGTGCTCACGATGAGCGCCCTCGACGGCTACCCGCTGCAGGAGATCCTCGCGCCCGGCGTCGATCAGGAGCTGAAGGACTGGGTCGCGATCAAGTACTTCCGCGTGCTCTGGCGGCAGATCTTCGAGTTCGGCATGCTCCACACCGACCCGCATCCGGGCAACTACCTCGTCACCCACCACCCGCGCCTCTGCATGCTCGACTTCGGGAGCGTGCGCGTGTTTTCGGAGCCGATCCGTGCCGCGTATCTCGCGCTCGCGCGCGGCCTTCTCGACGACGACGAGGCGGCGACCGCCGACGCGTTCGTGGGTCTCGGGTTCCTCGACCGCGATGACGATCCGGCGCCGATGCTGCGCATCATGCGGATCATCTTCGAGCCGGTGTTGGTCGACCGTCGCTGGGACCCGCGCGAGTACCGCTCGGTCGACCGTGCGATGGAGGTGGCGTCGATCGGCTTCGAGCACCGCATCTTCAAATCGCCGGGCCACCGCGTCTTCCTCGGTCGCGCACTCCTCGGTCTCGAGTCCTACGTGCAGCAGCTCGGCACCGTCGCCAACTGGCACCGGCTCTTCCGCGAGTCCGTCGAGCGCGCCCCCGCGGCGCGCGACTGACGTCCACGCCGCAGCGCCGCTGCGACTGACGTCCACGCCGTGGCCGCGTCGACGTGCCCCGGCGCCGGCGCCGCGACATCGACGGACGATGCTCAGCGATTGCGCCGCAAGATCAACGTCGCGCCTTGCTGTTGCATGTCGAAGCGGCCGAGGAAGCTCATGCCGAGGAGTGCGGTCGAGAAGGCGTCGTCGTCGACCACCATCGCGTCGACGTCACGCACCATCACGTCGCCGATCGCCACCGAGTCGAGCGATAGGCGCCATCCGCGGACGACACCGTTCGCGGTCATTGCGAAGGCCGGCGTCCCGCGATGGTAGTCGATGCCGATGCGGGCGGCGTCAGCGCGCGAGAGCGACGTCAGGGTCGCGCCGGTATCGACGAGAAACGTCACCGCACGTCCGTTCACGGTGCCGCGCGCGACGAACTGCCCGCGCCCGTCCGCCGTGAGCGCGACGCTGCTGCGCGCCACCGCGTGTCCGGCGCCGGGATCGGCGACGAGCGGCAGCGTCTTCGCCGCGCCGTCGACGTTCACGACGGCGCGATCGCGATCGACACGCAGCACCTTCACGCCCTGGAAGGTATCGCCGACCTCGATCGTGATCGGCTCGCGGCCGTCGATGATGAGGTCGGCGCTCCGGCCCGGCGTCACCGCGACCACCTGTACGTCGGTGGCGAAGATGCGCGCCGGCAGGA
>WNFO01005067.1_pt1 | contig 11456 bp, 14 predicted proteins | sample 5400251 | NCBI WGS metagenome assembly WNFO01 (sample SAMN13153354, study PRJNA577476) | soil metagenome | isolation source: 100 cm saprolite under Madrone tree | place: USA:California | collected 2016-06-14
GATTACACCGAGGGCATCCAGGCATTTCGCGAGAAACGCCCACCCCGATTTCGTGGCCGCTAAAGCTTGGACGGTTAACAGCTTACGGCTGTGACCGTCCTGACAACACGAAAATCATCTGTCTGTCGTGTTCGCAGTACGGTCGTTGCAGGATGTTGTGCTCGGTAGCATTGTTTGTAACGGTTCAATTATGACAATCTTCGGTCGCGAGTGACACTGAGTAAGGCCGCTTGGAGGGAAATAACTCGCCGATGAGCAATGACCAGCGAGCGGTTTGGATCACGGCATTTGTTGGGCGCAGCTTCGCGGACGAAGATGAACCCGTCTGGAACGAGATCCGCAAGATGCTCCAGAATCTTAGGCCTATCGGGCTGGAATTCGAAGACGCAAGCGAACCCCAGCCAAGACCTATATCAAAAAAGGTCAGAGAAGGCATAGAACGCACAGATGTTTATATAGGAATTCTCACGCATCGTTTCCCGATCTACGGCAATACCACTGTCGAAGGCAAAGTTGATGCAGATCACAACACGCCGAAGAGCTGGGGGACTTCGTCCTGGGTCGTTCAAGAAAGCGGCTATGCACTGGGCAAGAACAAGCGTGTCATCCTATTACTGGAGGATGGGGTAGACTTTCCCAAATCGGACTTAGACGCGGACCAGGAACGAATAATATTTACTCGCGACAAGATAATCTACTGCTTTGGCGCTTTAACTAGCATGATGGGCAACCTGATAGCCGAGAAGATTCCCCACATTTCCTCTGATCCACAACTAGCAAGCCCACCCGAACGTCCGACGACTGAACAACAACAACGGAGACACAGGCCCCAAGCCTCAAAGCTGCGCTGCAATTTGTCGACGAGGGCAATTTTACAGAAGGGGACCGTGAATTCCAAAACTTTATCAAGGACGAGGCGGAAGACATTAAAATATTCATAGAATGCATTTATCTCCGCGCCAAAGCGGTCAGAGGCGATCGAGCAAGTCTGGAAAAGTTAGAAGAGATCTCGGGCACAAGACCAAACGACCTAAACGTGTGGATTCAATTATCCAATTATTACACGCAGTTTAACAGAAATAAGGAAGCTGCAGAGGTACTGATGCGAGGCTCGCAGGTGGCCGGTGAAGGACTTCGCTCTATTCTGATTGAACGTGCTGCGAACTGTTTCGCTCAAGATCGGGACTACGGTACCGCGTACGATACATTAAGGAAGGTTTTTGCTGAAGGTTTGGCGCGTGGAGAGAACCGACCGGGCAGCTTCAGAACCTTGGCCGATATCGCCAAACACCAGAAGTATTCGGATCTGGAGACTGCTGCTTTAGAACGCGCACTCGATATCAATCCCGCAGACTCTGACACTCGCTTTCGTCTCGCATATTTGTACAGTGAACAGAACAAGCCGCAGCTTGCTATGTATCACTACAGATTGCACTTAAACCAAACCAAAGACGAGACGAGCGCAAACAATCTTGCTATAGCTTTTGGGGAGCTCGATTTGAGTGGCAAGGAGATTGAGCTGTATCAGGCCGCTGGGGAAATGCCATTGGCAGTCGCCAATGTTAGTCACGCCTTTATTGACCGAGGGTTCTTGCAGCACGCTGAGGAATTGGCGCGCAAGATTCTGAAGAGCGACGATGAACAAGCACAGACCAGAGCGACTCGCGCGCTACAGCGGATAGCTGACCAACGGAGAAAGGAAAACGAGACCGAGGAAACAATTAGGTTGCAAGCTGAAGAGGAGCGTAAGTTTAGAGCTAGATATGCCGAGGCTTTTCTTTCTGAGTCGATCAAGCAGCTAACAGGAACGTTCCAAACTACGTTCGGAACGCTGAAGCTTGAGAAAAATGATGAGATACTAATAGGTATTTATGAACATGAGGAAAAGGAACTAAATCCCTTCGGCAGCCTGCTTGTTGGTCCAGGAGTTCCAGGAAAAGTCGAAACGACAATCCGGACGACGCTCCGATTCGACGCTGTAGTTCAAGGGCGGTCAGGTCGCTTTAAGTTTGAGGCTACAGAGAAGAGGAGCGGAGTAGCGCCTCTTTTGAATAGGCCGAAGACCTCGAAAGCAGAGGGACTCCTTATTATCGCCGAGGACGAGAGATCGTTTGAGATCTTCGACGAAAGTCAGAGCCCCCACTCGCTTTCTGTTGCCCATAAAATCGAAGATGCGGGTAGCTGAAGGCGGATGCTATGGGCACATACGACGATTCTTTACCGCTCGGATGATTCGCCCCTCCCGATAGAACGGGACGTGGCTTCTAAAATTCCACCGCGGAAGACGTGGAAACCGCAATCGTGGGCGCCGGGGCGGCGGTACTCGCGGCCGCAATCTTCGCGGCTGAAGGACGGATTCACTTCAATCCGGATGTTCGCCCTCGACGGAGTTCTCCAGGACTTCCCCCGTTTTGGCGTCGATGCCGACTTCGTGTTTCTTATCCCTTCGGCGAATGACGAACGAGTAGCGCAGCCCGCTTCCTCCCGATTCCTTCTCGAGTTCCTCAGAGACGATCTTTCCTCGGAACTCTTTGAGCGCGAGTTTGCGCGCCTGCACCAGCGGCACCTTGGCTTCCGGCAGATATTTCCCGCCGGTCAGCGCTAACGCCACACCCGTAGTGGTAATCGTGAACAAGAGGCCCGCGAGCAACGAAGTAAATATGAGTTTTTGTCGATTCATAAGCCTCACTTTTGCACGTAGCAGCCGGTCGTGCACGTCGGCAGCGCCAACCCCGAAAAGACCAGCGCAAATTACCCACTATGCGATTGCCGCGCACGCGGGAGCGTGCGCGGCAAACGGCCATGAGCATTTGATGCAGCGGGCCGGATTCGCACCCGCTACGTCGTTTCTCTCTAAAGCCCCGGAAGCTTCGGGGTTTGCTGCCACGCGGGACGCGAGCGCATAGTGTCCAGATACGCGTGCACCTTCGGGAAGTCGCCCAAGCTGAAGCCCGCCTTCTCGATTACGTTGAGGATGGGGCAATAGGCACAATCGACGAGTGTAAGGTCGTTGCCCAATAGCCATTTACCCTTCGCGAGCTGACCCTCAACGACTCCGAGTACAGTGGGCAGGGCTTTTTCGCCTCGCGCGATCATCGCTTCGTCGGGCGGAAGCCCCAGCGCCTTCGAACGAATGCGGTTGGCCACTTCACCGGCTAGTGGATTGAGGTGCCCCGAGAGAAAGAACAGCCATCTGAGCGCGTCGACCCGCCCTGCCGTCGAGGTTGGCCACATCTTCCCGGTCTTCTCGCCCAGGTAGGCCAGGATCACCTGCGAATCCCACAGCGTCAGATCGCCATCGACGAGCACCGGAACACGGCCAAAGGGATTGATGGCAAGGAACTCGGGCTTGCGCTGTTCGCCCTTCGCCAAATCGACCGGAACAATCTCGCATTCCAGCCCGAGCTCGCCCAGAGCGAAAGTGACCTTCTGCGGATTGGGTGACGGAAAATGGTAAAGTTTCATAGCTCGCCTCCGCGATTAATGATGCTGCTGTTTCATCGCCTCCTCGGCGCGCTTCTGCATCTCCTGCACCGAGACATCTTCCTTATGCGTCGCTATCCACCACTGGTTGCCGAATTGATCACTGACCTGCGCCACACGGTCGCCCCAGAACATGTCCGCCGGCTCGGAAACCGAGGTGGCCCCGGCCTTAAGTGCCTGCCGGTACACCGAATCGGCATCGTTCACGTAGAGGAACAGGGAGGCCGCCGTCGTTGGCTGACCCATCGTGTCGTTCAGCATCACAATTGAGTTACCGATTTTGACTTCGGCGTGCATAATCTCGCCGCTCGGCAGAGGCATTCTGACGGTCTCCTCTCCTCCGAATGCATTCTTAAGAAAATCAATTAGTTTGGCCCCGCCCCTGACCACGAGTAAGGGCGTGACGGTGTGAAAGCCTTCGGGAACTGCTTTGACTGGCATTGTTCACTCCTTTCCGTAACGAGTTTATCCGCCACCTATATAGTCGCAGGGAATGGCGTCGGATCGACATCGAGCGAGAAGTTTTTTCGAGAAAGATCCGTGACATTTCTATGACCGGAGCACAGACGGCCGAACTGTCGACGCCTGCCATCCCGGCAACCCCGCCAGCCTGTCGTACCAGCGTGAGATCTCCGGGAACTTCGTCATCGGAAGCTCCAACCGCATCGCAAAATACTTCATTCCACCAACCGAGAAGTCCGCGATCGTGAGGTCGTTTCCCGTTAGCCACGTACGGCTCTTGAGATGCTGGTTCAGCACTGCCGCGAATCGATCAAAGGTCTGCTCGCCCCGCGCGATGAATGCCGGGTCCGCTGGACCTAGTCCGAGTACGCGTCTGGAGGTCTTCTCGTAACCGACCATCCCGATTGACTCGGCGTCCCAATGCGCGCTCTCCCACGCAAGCCAGCGCAGGACGTCCGCCTGACGCTTCACGTCAGACGGCCAAAGCCCCCTCTGCGGCTTCTTCGACGCGAGGTAGAAGTCATATGTGTCAAGGCGCATGAGCCTTAGTGTTACGCAAGCACCGCGGACCTCATTTTTCTCGACGAAGAAAGTTCGGACGAAGCTGATTCGCTCTACGAGACTATTGAAAAGTTTGGCTTGCCGACCCTACTTTGAGGGATCAACCGGGTCCGCAACAGGCCCTCGGGAGGACGGAACATGAAGGCAGTTTCACACATTGCGATAGGCGTACGCGACATGGAAAAGTCACTCCACTTTTACCGTGACCTGCTTGGGCTTACCGTGACGCTCGACGCGATGGAGAATGTCGGCGGCGGAATGAGGCAGATTTTTGCCAATGCGGAGAAGAGCAAGCGGCGCGCGGTCTACCTCCGATACGAGGACGGAGCACACGCGAGCTTTGTCGTGTTGTCGCAATCACCAGGCGCGCCATCGGGCGACGCTATTAAGATCGACCAGGTCGGAATTCATCACTTCGCGTTCTGGGTCGACGACCTGCGTCAGCGGGTCGAGAAACTCAAGGCGGCCGGAGTGCCGATCCTGGTGCCGCCGGTAGAAACCGACACGGCAGCGTATGGGGAGCCGGCGGGCAAAAAGGTGCTGACCACCCTTTTCCAGGACCCGGACGGGATCATCGTACAGTTCGACCAACGTCTTCCTTGACGAGGGGCGCGGTTCCTCCGCGATCGCCGCTTTCACCTGACGTCGATTGAGGCGGTGGAGCGCCGATGCTTTTGGCACTGAAGCGCGGCGCGTCGGACTCGGGTGGCAGGCGCGCGCGGACAAATGGCATACTGGGTCACCGTCGCGCGGAGAGGTGGCCGAGCGGCTTAAGGCGCACGCCTGGAACGCGTGTAGACTCGAAAGGGTCTCGGGGGTTCAAATCCCCCCCTCTCCGCCAGCAATCGCGTCGAACCGCAACGAAACTGGGTGAAGTCCCGTACGCGCCAAGGTCCGGCATCCGCTGTGCCATCATTCGTGGTTCTTTACCGGCACGTTGCCCAGTCCGTAAACCATGGCTGTCTTGGTCGTGCCGAGTTTGATCCAGTCCGCACAGTCGAGTTGAACCGCCTTGTAGAACTCTTCGGATAGTTCGAGTGCTGACGAGCGAACCTCCTGCAGGCGGTCGAACTTACACTGGAAGGCAAACTCACCCGAAAGAGACTTCTCGAGGGCGCGGTTACGCCAAACCGCTATCGTGGTCTTACCCTTGTAATGGTGGCCGAAGTGTATAAAGCCGATGAAATTCTGAACCTCTTCAACCGCCATGCTGTTGACCAGTTCGATTTTGGTCCTGGGACGGATGTCAATGTGCTGCAGCGCGGGAAAGGCCGCGACAATATTTTCAATCCCACGATCGAGTTCGATCTTGGGAGAAATCAGCACGCATCCGTGTGAGTAGACGCTACGCATCCCGCCAAGACGATCGCGTTCCAACAGCAATTCTTCTTTGAACTTGATTTCGCTGAGGCCACCCAGAGTCGGACGAACGTCGACCTTGGCGGCAGTTTTGAGATCGGGGTTCCGATACTTGAGGGTTAGTTCGTGATCGGCCCGCGGCCACCCTTCGTCGTAAAAAGTGCGTTTTCGAAGGATGAAATGGTTATTGAAAAGGTCGAAATCAGGCGTGTCGTAAAACAGCACTTCACGAACCTGGCTGTGGAACGCCTTATCGTCGATATCGATCTTGAGATCCAACTTCTTGGCGGATTTCTCCACGTCCTCCCAGAACTCCATAAATCCGCGTTTACTCGTAAAACGATCAGGTTGGAGCAGGATCTTATACTCGCGGTAATGGACCACGTCGTCAGACAGGTGTTGAGTCTCGGGATGCTCGCTTATGTGTTTGTGCATAAGGCTTTTAATTCAGCACGGGAGAGGAGCTTAATCAATCCGATAAATTCCGTCAGCGGCCGGAATCTTTATCAATGAATTTCAGCGGAGCGCACCGAACGGGTCTGGCCGACGTGGCGCAGACGCGATACCTTGTCAAGAACTTTTCGCTAGCCGAATGGATGAGCCCGTGGAGATCGCATGATGAATTCGCCGAGAATGCTCGAGGGATACCGCGTACTGGACTTCACCCAGTTCGTTGCGGGGCCGACGTGTTCCAGATTGCTCGCCGAGATGGGCGCCGAGGTCTTAAAGCTCGAACTCGCGCCCGAGGGTGACAGGGTTCGCACGATGGGTTTGAAGCCACGGCGGCCCGAAGGGAAAGCGTCGAGCCACAGCACGTATTACATGCAGCATGATCACAGCAAGTTGAGCTTCGCGATCGATATGAAGAGGCCCGGCGCGCGCGAACTGGTTATGTCGATGGTCCCGAAGTTCGACGTGGTGGTCGAGAATTTCGCGCCCGGCGTTATCAAGCGGCTGGGCTTTTCCTACGAGGACGTGAAGAGGGTCAATCCGAAGATCATCATGTGCTCGATATCGATGGCGGGCCAGACGGGGCCGCTGTCAGACAAGGCCGGCTACGATCTTATCGGTCAGGCGTATGCGGGCGTCACGGACGGCATCGGCGAGCCCGATCGGGCGCCTTCGGTTATTACAATGGCGATTGGGGACGTCTCGACCGGGGTCGCGGCCACGATGGCAGTGTGCGCCGCCCTGCTCCATCGCGAGCGGACGGGTGAAGGTCAGTATCTCGACGCTTCGCTGCTCGACACCTACTTCCACATGCACGATATGAACGTGCCGAAAATCGCGTTGGCCGGTGACAAGATTCATCCGACGCGATCGGGTTCGCAGGCTAACGGCCCGGGCCCGGCAGGCGTTTTCCGCTATCGGGGCGATCAATACGTCATGATTCTGATCACGCCGCATCAATGGCCCCAGGTGGTTCGCGCCATGGCCAGGCCGGAGCTTGGCGAGGATCCTCGTTTCAAGGGCGCGCGGGCGCGGCAGGCGAATCGCATAGAGCTCCAAAAGATTATCGAGGACTGGCTCGCGAGCTTTCCGACCCGCGATGATGCGATCGCGGCGCTGGACAAGGAGCGGGTGCCGTGTGCGCCCGTGCTCACCGTCAACGAGGCGGTCGCGCATCCGCATCTGAATCAGCGCAAGACGGTCAGGTGGGTCGACGATCCGATCCTCGGACGGGTCGCGATTCCCGCAGTACCGGTGAAATTTTCGGCATGGCCTGACCGGACGGATTTGCGCTCGGCGCGGCTTGGTGAAGACAACGAGCGCGTGTTGCGTGACTATCTCACTTTGAACGACGATCAGATACGAGAGTTGTATAAGAGCGGAGTCCTGGTCCGCGATCCGTCGATCGGCCCTAATCCGTTGAGTGCGTAGAGGCATCAGCGGAAGGGCTGTTGCTTCCAAAACTCGAATTCTGATCTGACCGGCTGTTGGAAAAGGCGCTTTCAACGGCCCGCTCTCTCTTTTGCTCTCTCCCCGGAAGCAGAGCGCTACGCAGGACCCGGCTTAGTAACCAGGCGAGACGCCGTCAACGAAATGTTCTAGATATACACGTTTCCTTGCTGGTACTTTGAATGGAGGCAGTGAGGTTCGAAAATACATGCGCCATTCGAGTTCATCGACTACTCGCGGCGAATCGAACTCAGTTACCAGGGAAAATGGCCATTCTCTGATGGCATTTCTGTGAGATACGTCCTTGCGGCATTCTTACTATTCATCCTGCCACTGTCATGGAGCCCCGCGGCGTTTGCCCAAAGCGCTGGCACCTGCGCCGGAATGACGGTGGGGCAACTCGCCAGCCTGAACGGATTTGTGCCGTTTCCGTCCTCGAGCCTATGGAATACTGATATTTCCAGTGCATCGGTGGACCAAAATTCGGCCAACATCATCAGTTACATCGGATCGACGGTGACGCTGCATCCGGATTTCGGCTCCGGCACCTACGCGAAACAAACGATCGGCATACCGTACCAGGTCGTAGCCGGGTCACAACTTAAAGTGAACGTGAAACTGGGCGCATACGCCAGCGACAGCGACCACGGCCCGATGCCGATCCCGTCCAACGCTTTGATTGAGGGCTACCCGAATCCGGGCAGCGGCGACCGCCACGTGTTGGTGCTCGAAAAAGACAGCTGCTGGCTCTACGAACTGTATCATGCCTACCTCCTGAAGGGCGGCCAGTGGAGCGCCGATTCCACCGCGATTTGGGACATGACTATCGACGAACAGCGGCCGTACACCTGGACTTCAGCGGACGCCGCCGGCCTGCCGATCTTCGCGGGACTGGCGAGATACGATGAGGTCGCCGCTGGCGCGATCAAACACGCGCTGCGCTTCACTGTGCCCGTGACACGCCAGGCTTTCACGCCACCCGCGTCGCACTGGGCTTCCTCGGTGACTGACCCCAACGCGCCCGCGATGGGAACGCGGCTTCGGCTGAAGGCCAGTTTCGATATCTCCTCCTTTTCGTCCCAGAATCAGGTGATTCTCACTGCACTGAAGAAGTACGGAATGATCCTCGCCGACAACGGGAGCGGTATTTTTATCAGCGGTGCTCCCGATAGCCGTTGGAACAACAGCGATCTCAGCAAACTCAAGACCATCACCGCATCGAATTTCGAAGTCGTGTCGACGGGCCCCGTTTACACGAACTCCGATGTGCCGACTGGCCCAGCACCCGTAATCCGCAGTTTCACCGCAAATCCGAGTTCGGTCACGGCGGGAAATTCCGTCACGCTCAATTGGACGACCATGGGCGCGACCTACAACGTTATTTCGCCCACAATCGGGCCGGTGCGCAGCAGCGCGATCGCCTTCAATCCCAAATCGACCACGATTTATACGCTGTACTCGACGAATCAGTATGGGCGGACGACCGCGAGCGTGACTGTAACGGTCCACTGAGGACTCGCTGGCGACTCTTCGGCATCGGCGTTATCTGGAGAATGGCGGCTCAAAACTGGCCATGGCGGCCGGTGCCTGCGGCGAAACGGCGCGCGCCCTCTGCCGTCTCGCCTGAGCGAATCGTCGCGATACCGTGGCGATATTCGTTCGCGAGCGCCTCCGGTAGCGCCATTGACCATTGTTCGTATGCAGACATCCGGTGGGCGCGCATACAGGCCTGTGGGAAGGCCGCGATCTGGTGGGCGAGTTCGCGAGCCGCCGCGAGGGCCTGACCCGGTTCGACCAACCGGTTGGCGAGGCCGATGCGGAATGCTTCGTCGCCCACGACGCCTCGGCCAGTCAAGATCATGTCGAGCGCATGGCTCATCCCGATAAGCCGCGGAAGGCGTACCGTGCCCCCATCCACCAGCGGCACTCCGAAGCGCCGGCAAAAGACCCCAAAGACTGCGTCCTTCGCCGCGACTCGAAGGTCGCACCATAGCGCCAGCTCGAGTCCACCCGCGACAGCGTAACCCTCGACCGCCGCAATCACAGGCTTGGAGAGCAGCATCCGCGTGCATCCGAGCGGACCGTCACCCTCGGACGTAACGTCATTGCCTCGCCCGCCGGCAACAGCCTTGAGATCGGCGCCCGCGCAGAAAATGCCGTTCGTCCCCGTGAGGACCGCCACGCTCAGAGAATCGTCGGCGTCGAAGCGGCGAAACGCCTGCGCAAGCGCCTCGGCGGCCGGACGATCGATGGCATTGCGCACCTCGGGCCGATTGATCGTAACGATCGCGACCTGGTCTTCGGTTTCGCAATTGACGATACCCATTTTGGTTCACCTGTTCGGTCATCCTAGCGAAGTGCCATGAGCTATGCGCGTCTGAACCGCCCATTTGCCGCAAACCTTCCTTGGCACCGAGTCGCGAAATGCTAACCGGAGCTAGCATCCGTTGAGCATGATCCCAACGAAAATACTGCCATTCAGGATGGTATGAAGGTTGCTGCAGATAATGTTGAGGCCAAAGACCATGTCGCCTTCATCAACTCTCTCGAGGCATTGGAAGCAGCTCACCCTATTGATCGTGGTTATGTTCGTTATTGGCACATTCATCACGAAAGCACCCGGCGCGGTTGTCAGGGCAGAAGCCGCCTTCTCCGGAGTTCGGCACCTGCTGCATGATGCCGCGACTGACCGGAGAGAAGTTCGTCCAATACCGCTAATCGGGTGACGCGAGTATCGAGCCATCTCAATAGCGCAACACTAGCTCGCAAAGAAAGGACGAAAGATGACATTCACAATCGGACTCATAGTTGGAATGGTCAGCTTGTTCACGGTTGACCGCATCGCGCAGTGCAGGCAATTGCACGCGTACATTCGCAATCAAGCGATGCTCGCACGCATGGAACATACCGCGCGTAGCAGCGCGATGACGCCATATCCGGGAAGGCACAGCGAGAAAGTGATTAGCAGCCTCCGGCAGAGGGCGATTAGCAGCCTCCAGCAGAGGGTTAGGGGCAATGAGCGCAGTCGTACAGACCAACATTTTGCGGCTTAGGCGGTCTGAAGATGACGCGCCGGAGCCTCACTCGATCGTCAAATCTGCGGAACGAAAGCCGGACGGTAATCCGGCCGCCCATCCTGCGGCATCGACGCCGTTCAACCAGTCGTTAATGATGCGCGACGAGATCCTGGATCTGTACGCCTTCATTTTTTGTCAGCGGGGGTCTCGCCAACTGGGTTTGACCTTCGAACAATTCCTTCTCGTGGCTGCGGCGTTCAAACCGGGCGATTTGCACGCATCGTGGAAGCTGCCCGTAAATTACTGACCTCGCCATGCGTAAAGGTAAATTGTTTCGCTTTTTCTTGATCGTCCTGGCGACCAGCCTGTTTGCAGGAGGCGCCGCCGTGAGCGCCAACGTCTCGAGCGGAAACGAAATCTGTGACGCAACCGCTGACTACTTCCTGGGGATCGAGGATTATCCCGAGACCGCGAAATTACACCGTATTCTCATCGCTGCTCATCCCGACGACGCTCTCGCCCATTACCATCTCGCGTTCGCCTACGGGATGCTCGGCCGGCATACTGAGGAACTCGCGGAATATCGCCGGGCGGTCAGCCTCGGCCTGAAGCAGTGGGACCTTTTTCTCAACCTTGGGCTGGTCTACCTGCAAGACGGCAACACGGTCGCCGCAA
>WNFO01018877.1_pt1 | contig 11456 bp, 12 predicted proteins | sample 5400251 | NCBI WGS metagenome assembly WNFO01 (sample SAMN13153354, study PRJNA577476) | soil metagenome | isolation source: 100 cm saprolite under Madrone tree | place: USA:California | collected 2016-06-14
AAGACGACCATCTCCACAAACTTTGTTTTCATCCTGATCGGCATCGCCCTATTCAGCTTTGGCGAGACCGTGCTGATTGGTCTGGGCGGGGCACTCGTGCAGTCCCTCTCTAAGACGCAGCAACGGCCGAAGCCAGTGCAGGTGCTTTTCAATGCGGCGTGTCTGACAGTTTGCACAGCGGCAGCATTTTCTGCCTCGCACAGCGCCCTGGCGATACTGGGTTTGAATTCTGTCGCCGCGATGATGGTTCTGGGAGCCTGCGTCTACGTGGTGCTAAACACCGGGCTTGTCTCGCTGGTCATCTCGTTGGCCGAGGAACGCCCCCTAAGAGAGGTTTGGTCCTCTTGCTATGAATGGACTTTCCCTTACTTCCTGGTGGGCGCGGCCGTGGCCGGTCTTGCCAGTGCCGCGGGGCACGGCACCAATTTGGGCGCAACGTTGCTGGTTGTGCCGACCATGTATTTCGTCTACGTCCACTACCGGATGCACATCGTCCGCGCTGTGCTCGATAGCATTTCGAGCGTGAGCCGGGAGAACGAAGCCTTACTTGCTGGTTCATCTTCAGGCCGTTAGCTTTTTTCCTGACAACTTTGTTGGCACCTATGAAAATGCCTAACATGCGTCCCTCAGGCGCCACTTCCGGTTCTAGCGGGCCAAGCGTGGTCACCTTGGCTAAACAAGACCATTGCCGCGAGCACTTCATCCAGACCTGCTATCAACTTCTCGAAGAGTGTGCGGAAAAATTCAAAGACCGAGACCAGGCGGATGAACTAACCTGCGATGCACGCAGGCGGTCTCTGCAAGAAATTGTGGATCAAGCAACGACCACGAGCCTAACTCGTCGTGATTTAAGTAATCAGGAACGGATCCAGTTACTGGACATCGTCCGATGGGCCGGAGACTTAATCGGACAGATACGTCGTGGCCCGCGCAAACTGGTCTCGATTCCAGTGCGGCTATATCGTGAATCGTCCAGTCAGACTCATGCGGAAGAGACGTCGGTCGTGGAAGTCAGCCAACACGGAACGGCGCTCAGGTCCAGTCTCCCGATCAACGTCGGTGAGCTGGTGAAAATGGAGCGAATGGATACGGGCGAGCGAGTGGAGGGCATCGTGAGGTGGCGCGAACGCCGTGATGGCTCCATCGTGCACGTGGGCATCGAGTTTTATAGTTGCAACAACTTCTGGCGTTTGCTCTAGACGCGTACAAGATGGGCCCAGTCTCTTGGCCAAACATCGCGTCGTTTGCTGGCGAGACCCCCTGGCCTTGCGAGCGCTTCTCTTCATTCGCCCCATAACTCGTCTATCCAGAACCAACTGGTCCTTTTGCTCAGTCCTGGTGAAGGGGACTCCCATTGCAGCGTTCGGTCCAGCATAAATCACTGTCCCCAGAGCGGCAACGCTCGCCCTTCTCCTGAGCCATCCTTATTCCCACCCTTGTCCCCGTAGGAAAGCTTAGGTCGAGCGTTCCTGCCGTTATCTGGGCTTGGGACTGTAAGCAGGTCAATGGAGTGCCGACTAAGAACGGATAACGGCCCGCACGCGGGTGCTCGGTGTGCACTTGAAACGTCCTCCCAGAAAAGATTGCCGACTTGGGGCATTTGTATAACACGGTCGGAACAGCTGCCGTTTATCTAAGGTGGGTGGCCGAGATGACCCGACAAGCGCAGGACGCGATTTGCGAGACGGAAAGCAATTCTCAGTATTTCTATAACCTGATGACCGGACGGCTTGTTCTTTCAACCGTGAAGTTTGGCTTGCTCCTATTTTCACCCGAAGGCAAGTACCTTTGCGCTATGCCCCGGAGGCAAGTTATGTTGCGTTTTCCCGTCGTGGTAGTGCCGTCGAGACGCGACAGTTTCGATGGGGACCATGGTGCTAGAGAGATTCCTGAATTTACCTCTTGCGCTGACGATCGAGCGCGCGTACATTCACACTTGCCGGTCCGTTTTGATGACGCGACCGGCTATTTTCATTCTTCGAGTAAGAAAAGACGATGAGTACGAACGGACACAGTCATTCAGCACCGCCGATTCTGTTGACCATCGCGGGTTTTGATCCGTCTTGCGGCGCCGGCACCGCCGCGGACTTGAAGACTTTCGCCGCGCACGGATGCTACGGCGTGGCCGCGATTACCTCGCTGACCGTTCAGAGCACTCAAGGCGTCGAAACGGTCCACAATACGCCCAGCGCTGAATTGCGCGCGCAGTTGGAGGCTCTGGCGAACGATTGCGAGATCGCCGCGGTGAAAATCGGGATGCTCGGCAACCGCGGCAACGCCGTGGTGGTAGCGGAATTTCTAGATGCGCACAATTTTGCACACGTGGTGCACGATCCGGTGATGAAATCCTCGGGGGGTGCGGAACTCCTGGATGCCAGCGGAATCAAGTTCCTCGCCGCGGAACTGCTGAAACGCGCGAGCGTCGTCACCCCGAATGTGCCGGAAGCCGAAGTGCTAACCGGGCTGACCATCAAAGATGTAGCGGACATGGAAGCGGCGGCGCGCAAGATCGTGGAGCTGGGCGCCCGCGCGGTGATCGTCAAGGGCGGCCACCTGGAGCGCGCCGTAGACGTGCTGTTTGATGGTAACGAATTGGTGCAGCTCGGCGGCGACCGGGTGAAAACGGATAACACGCACGGAACCGGCTGCACCTTGGCGTCAGCCATTGCCGCGCAACTTGCTTCGGCGCGCTCTCTGGTGGAAGCGGCGACGCTCGCCAAAGCCTACGTCACGAAAGCAATCGAAAAGGGCTACCCCATCGGCAAAGGCCGCGTGCCCCTCGATCATTTCTATCGCCAGCGCATCGAGCCCCCTGCCCGCGGCATCCACGAAGTGCCCCAGCACGGCATGCACCCGGCCGCCGAACCCGCCGCCCATTGAAAACCATGCGGTCGGTGCTTGGAGGTCGTTCCTCCCTTTGGCCCTTCCTGGCCCTGGCTGCTGCTGTGGGAATTGCCGCGCTGTTTATCCCGCGAACTCCACAGCCGCTTTCCTACCACCAGTTTGCGGATCGGCGAAGCTGGCTGGGCATCCCGAACTTCGGCGATGTTGTTTCGAATATCCCGTTTCTTGTGGCCGGATTTTGGGGTTTGGCATTTTTGTGCCGGACCTCCAGCCGGGAACGATTCATCGATGCCCGCGAGCGATGGCCGTACGTTTTCCTCTTTCTCGGCCTTCTGCTGACGGCCGGTGGGTCCGCGTACTATCATCTGGCTCCGGACAATCGGCGACTGGTGTGGGATCGGCTCCCGATGACGTTTGTTTTCATGCCGCTCGTGGCGGCCATCCTTGCGGAGCGCGTCAACGTGAAGCTTGGCCTTCGTTTGCTACCGCTGCTGATCGCGGTCGGTGCCGGAAGCGTGATCGAGTGGCATTGGTCTGAACAACAAGGCGCCGGCGACCTGCGCTTCTACGCGGCCGTCGAACTCTATGCCTTGCTGGCACTGCTCGTCGCGCTGCTATTGCCTCCACGCTACACGCGGGGACGAGACCTGCTGGTCGTGGCCGGTTTTTATGTACTCGCAAAAATATGCGAAGCAGCCGATCGCCAGATTTTTTCCTTGGGAAACTTCTTGAGCGGGCACACGCTCAAACATTTGGCCGCCGGCGCCGCGGGATTCTGGATCCTGCGGATGCTCCAGAAACGGCAGCCTGTTTTCTATGGCGGCATGCACCCTGAGAATGGACCGCGCTTCGACTGATGCAGTTGGTCTCGGGGCTCCTGCGTTTCGTTTCTTATTGCTTATCGACGACGCGGCCCGCCACGATGGTAGCCATCGGTCGGCCTTTAAAGTTTCGCCCGTCGAACGGCGAGTTGCGTGACTTGCTTGGGGAGTTTTTCGCCTCGTAGGTCCAGGCCACGGCGGTCGAGAAAATGGTCAAGTCCGCGGGCTGCCCCGGGGCGATCCTTCGCTCCATGCCCAGCACGCGCGCCGGACCCGTGGTAAAGAGCTCCACCATGCGCATCAGCGAAATTCGCCCGCTCTCAACCAACTGTTCGAGTGCCAGCCCTAGTGCTGTTTCAAAACCAAGAATGCCGAACGGCGCACGATCGAACTCCACATCCTTTCCACGTCTTCGTCGATCAGAGTGAAATGATGCGGGGTGACTTCACAACTGACGCGCAGCCCGCGCGACTTGGCCCAGCGAACCTGCTCGAGCGAGGCGTTTGCGGATAGATGTGCGATATGCAGGCGCGCGCCGGTAAGCTCGGCGAGTTGCACGTCGCGGGCGACGCAAACCGATTCCGTCGCCGCGGGCATCCCGCGCAGGCCCAGCCGCGTGGAAGTCACGCCCTCACGCATGACCGCCCCGGCAGCCAGGGCAACGTCTTCGGCATGCTCCATCACCGGAAGATCGAGCGAGCGGCAATAATCCATGACCTGCCGGGCGAGCTTGGCGGTCGAAATCGGCCTGCCATCATCGGAAACACCCACGATGCCCGCGTCTTTCATGGCCGCAATTTCGGCGATCGCTTCGCCCTGGCTCCCCACGGAGGCCGCGCCAATCGGCCACACCCGAACCCTGCCGGCAACCCTGGCGCGATCCAGAATGAACCGCGTGACGGAAGCATTGTCATTGACCGGCTTGGTATTCGGCATGCAGCAAACCGCGGTGAACCCTCCGCGCGCCGCCGCCCGCGTGCCCGTTTCGATGGTCTCCGAGGATTCCTGTCCCGGCTCGCGCAGGTGCACGTGAATATCGATAAAGCCGGGAGCGACGATCAATCCGCTGGCGTCAAAAACTTCCGTGCCTTGCGGCGCCAAGAGTTTCCCGGACGGCCCAAGCTCAGTTATTTTCTCCCCATCCAGCAACACGTCCAGAACTCCGTCGGTCTTCGACGCTGGGTCGAGGACGCGCCCGTTCTTAATCAGAAGCATTGGCGGATTCCTTGGGCTTCGCTTCGAGCGCCGGATGCGTGTCCGATTCCGTCGCGCCGCTGATCAGCAGATAGAGAATGGCCATGCGCACCGCGACCCCGTTGGTGACCTGTTCGAGCACACAGGACTGCGGTCCGTCGGCGACCTCCGGGGTAATCTCGATGCCGCGGTTGATCGGGCCGGGATGGAGGACGATGGCGTCCCGGTTGGCGCGGCGCAGCCGCTCGTGGTTGAGCTGGTAGAGAAGGATGTAATCGCCGGCGGAAAGCGGCGGATCGTTCAGCCGTTCGGTCTGCACGCGCAGCATGACGATGACATGCGCGCCTTCCAAGGCCTCTTCGATCCGGTACACGCAGCGAATCGGCGTGCCGGGCATCCAGCAAGCCTTGCGAAGGATGTTCGTGGGTGCCGTCGCCGGCGTTCACCACCGGAATGTCCAGATGCCGCGCAACGTAATGCGGCGCGCCGGAAGCCGCGTGCCGCATCACCAGGCAATCCGGCTTCATGGCGTTGAGATTGAAGACCGTGTCGAGGAGCGTCTCGCCCTTCTTCAGGCTAGAGGCCTCGGCCTGCAGGTTCATGGTGTCTGCGCCGAGCCGCGAGGCAGCGGTCCCAAAACTAATGCGCGTGCGCGTCGAGGTTTCAAAGAAGGCCAGCGCCACGGTCTTGCCGCGCAGCGTCGCCAGCTTTTTCAAGGGGTGCCGCTGAATTTCCTGAAAAGGCTTGCTTTGGTCGAGGAGAAAGCTCAATTCGTCCGCAGCAAGCGGTTCGAGGGCCAGCAAATCGCGGAAGCGGTGAGTCAATGTCCCTTCTTGAGAGCGTAGGCCATCAAAAAATCCAAAACTACTCGACGCGATCGACCAGGACGACGCGCTCTTCCTTGTCGATTTCGCGCAGGCGCACTTCAATGATTTCCGTGTCGCTGGTCTGAACGTTGCGGCCAATATACTGCGCCTCGATCGGCATTTCGCGGTGCCCGCGCTCGATCAGCACGCAAAGCGACACGCGCTTCGGACGGCCCAGGTCAAACAGCCCGTTCATGGCCGCGCGAATCGTCCGGCCGGTGTATAGGACGTCATCCACCAATACCAGGTCCATATTATCAACGCCAAAGGGAATGTTCGAAGAGCGCAGCACCGCCTGTGGGGCAACTTTCGAAAGATCGTCGCGATACAGGGTAATGTCCAACACGCCCACGGGCACTTCCACGCCGTCAATCCCGCGCATGGCCTGGGTGATGCGCTGCGCCAGCGGCACGCCCCGCCGGACGATCCCGATCAGCGCCAGGTTTTTGGTTCCGCCGCTTTTCTCCACAATTTCATGCGCCAGCCGCAGCAGGGTGCGGTCGATTTCCGGGGCCGACATCAATTGGCTCTTTTCGACGATGCGCATGGTCGGGTAATCCTATCATTGCTGACCGCGCCGCGGTCAATGCCGTCGGCGATGATCGAACCGTAGCGAGGCCGTAGTAGACTCTTCCGGCGGGTTTAGGGAGGCCACACGAGAGATGCGCACCTTTTTCTTGCCGCGCACGCTGTTCCGGCGGGCCACCATAACGGCGGCATTTTTGGGCATGGCGTTTGTTCTGGGCGTCGCGCCCAGCGATCGCGCGGCAGCTCCAAAAGTGCCCGCCGCGCCCAAGCTGGTCGTACTCTTGGTGGTCGACCAGATGCGCGGCGACTATGTGGACAAATTCCTCGGTCAGTGGACCGCAGGCCTCAAGCGTCTGGTCGAGGAAGGCGCGTGGTTCCGCGATGCTGCCTATCCCTACGCCGCTACGGAAACTTGCGTGGGCCACGCAACGATTTCAACCGGAGCATTTCCCGCAACCCACGGAATGGTCGCAAACGCTTGGTGGGACCGCCAGGACAAGAACATGGTGACTTGCACGGCCGACCCGGATCCCCACGTAAAGAACATTGGTTATGGCGGCGCCACTCCGAAAGGCGCTGACACCGCCTGGCGCATGGCGGTGCCCTCGTTTGCCGAAGAATTGAAGTTTCAGACCGGCGGCCGAACGCGCATCGTCACGTTTTCCCTGAAGGCGCGCGCGGCCATCACCATGGCTGGACACCGAGCCAATGCCGCCACCTGGTTTGACGGCGGCGCATGGGTTACCTCGAGCGCCTACGGCACGCTGCCTTTCGTCGAAGAGCAGGCTAAGTCGCATCCGGCGAAAGCAGACTTCGGCAAGACCTGGTCATTGGCACTCCCCGTAAGTGCCTATTGGTACGGTGAGAAATCTCTCGGTGCCGTTCCTCCCGAGGGATGGGACCTCATGTTCCCACACTTGCTCGGTGGAAAAACGGGTGCCGGTGGAGCGGACGACGCCTTCTATGAGCAATGGGCTTCGAGCCCCTACGCCGACACCGCCCTGACGGAACTCGCCGAGAAAGCCGTGGATGCGCTCGATCTCGGAAAAACCGCCGGAACCGATTTTCTTGCCATCGGCTATTCTTCGGTGGATTACGTGGGCCACGAATTCGGCCCCCGCAGCCGCGAAATTCAGGACATTCTGGTTCGCTTGGACCAGGACCTCGGCAAGCTTTTCGCGCACCTGGATCGCAAGGTGGGCCGAGGAAATTATGTCGTGGCGCTCAGCGCCGACCACGGCGTGGCGCCCATTCCGGAAGATATGCAAGGGACCGGCGCCGACGCTGGCGTCTTGCATCTGCCGGAGTTGCAGGAAAGAATCGAAAAAGCTCTCGAACCGTTCAGCTATCAAAAACCGGCGGTTGCACAGATCAGGGGCAGTGACGTTTATTTCGCGCCCGGAGTGTATGACCAATTGCGGCAGGACCCTGTCGCTTTCGATTCCGTCCGGAATGCCGTGCTGGCCCAGCCCGGCGTGGCCGCCGTCTACCGCGCCGAAGAATTGCGCGACCGCCCCGCCACACAGAGCCCCGCACAGCGGGCCATGGCCTACAGTTATTTTCCCGGCCGCAGCGGCGATCTATTTATCCTGCCAAAACCCTATTGGCTGATGGACGGAACTCCGCTGGGAACGAGGCGTTCCTACGGCACCGGTCACGGCGAGCCTTACAACTATGATCAGCACGTCCCCGTTCTGCTGATGGGCTTCGGCATCCAACCCGGGCAATACTTTCAGCCCATCACCCCTGCCGACATCGCTCCAACCTTCGCCGCCCTCTGCGGAATCACCCTGGCCTCCCGCGACGGCCACGTCCTCGGCGAAGCTCTGAAGAAACCCTCCGCGTTCCGACCCAGCCCTATGCGGCCAAAATCCACCTCGCCCGTGGCTCCAAGCCGCTAGCGCCACTTTGCGCCTTCAGAAATGGGGTATCTTCCCGGCGACACGCTGGCCTTAACCTTCGGCGGCAGCCGCAGTCTTGCCGGAATCCGAAACTTTTATCTTTGTTCGGCTCACAACGGCTAGCAAGAAGAAGACAGGAGCTCCGAGTGCACGTGATTGATCGACGCGAGCGTGATCGATTTCGTTTTGATTTTGGGCGGACCTGCAGTAAGCGTGTGGACCTGGCCGTGGAGCGATGTAAGACTCGGTCGAAATCGGTCGGCGGCTCTCTCTCCACATTTTGCCTGAGTGTAGCGGCTTCGTGCTATTCTCTCGGGCGAAGTGAGCTCCGCTGGTGCCGTGGACCTCAGCGTAAAAATTGGCGCGTTGCGCCTGCGGAATCCTATTCTCGCCGCCAGCGGAACCTTCGGTTACGGCCTGGAATTTGCCCACCTCGTTGATCTGAACCGCCTCGGCGGCTTTGTAACCAAGGGCCTTTCTCGGGAACCCATCGAGGGTGCCCCCGCCCCCCGGCTGTGTGAAACCCCCTCCGGGATGCTCAACGCCATAGGCCTCCAGAATGTGGGGGTACGGGCCTTCGTAGCAGAAAAACTCCCGGAACTGCGAAAACTCGATACCGCGGTTATCGCCAATGTCTTTGGCTACACCCTTGAGGACTATGTCGAGGTGCTGAGGGTCCTGGAGGACGCCGAAGGGCTGGCGGGGTATGAGCTCAATATCTCCTGCCCTAACGTCAAGAGGGGGGGTATGCAGTTTGGCAGCGATCCAGTCCTGGTGGCTGAGGTCGTCGGGGCCGCCCGAAGGGCGGCATTGAGGAGACCCCTGTGGGTCAAGCTTTCCCCTCTGGTGACAAACATTGGACTTATCGCCCGGGCTGCCGAAGAAGCCGGAGCCGATGCCTTGACAGTGGCAAACACTTACCCGGCGATGGCCATCGACTTCCGCACCGGGAAGTCCCGGTTGGGGAGCAAAACCGGGGGATTGTCGGGTCCGGCAATTAAACCCATTACTTTGAGGTTGGTTTGGGAAACGCGGAAGGCCACAAAGACACCAATTCTAGGGCTGGGAGGCATCGAGACGGTCGAAGACGTGCTTGATTACCTGGCTGTAGGCGCTTCAGCGGTACAGGTCGGGACGGCCAGCTTTGCTGATCCGAGGGTCAGTGAGCGACTTGTCGACACCATTACTAAGGTACTATTCGACTCTAAAGCGTTTACTGTGAGTGAGATAAGAGCGAAATTTCTGTCAGAAAACGGTTGACACAACGACCTTACCTTGCTACACTTTTCTGGATCCGAGTAGCACAAAGAACACACTATGAGACATCGACTCTTCATGTTCTGGGCTGCGCTCCGCTGGGTTCTTCTGATGTTCCTCATCGCTCCGGTGATGGAGGCCCCCCTGGTGGCGCATCTGAATCAACCTATGAGGCCGGTGAAGACCTGGGTGGGCAATGCCAGTTGGTACGGCCCAGGATTCCAGGGGCGCAAGACCGCCAATGGCGAGCGCTTCGACTCCGAAGCCCTCACCGCGGCGCACCCCAACCTGCCTTTTGGCTCCATGGTTCGCGTGGTGAACACCCGGAACGGGAAGTTTGAGCTGGTACGCATCAATGACCGGGGTCCTTATCAGGAAGGGCGTGAAATTGATGTATCCTATCGTGTCGCCCGGAAAATCGGATTGATCCATTCCGGCGTGAGCCAGGTCCGGCTCGAGTTGATGGCACTACCCGAGAAGCACTGACCCCGAAGGAGTCGGGGTCAACTATGACCTTGACCTTCGACGCTCATCCCCGCAGCAGCCTGATCGTCGCTCTGGATTTTGATTCTCTGACGTCCGCCGTGAAGTTCGCGAAACAGGTTGCCGATCTTGTAGGCATGTTCAAGATTGGCAACCAGCTGTTCACCGCCGCGGGTCCCGCTGCCGTTAAGGAAGTTGCCGCGCTGGGCACGGGTATTTTTCTCGACCTAAAATTCCACGACATACCCAACACCGTTGCTGGCGCCGTGCTTTCCTCGGCGGCCATGAGCGGGGTGCAGCTCGTCAACGTGCACGCGCTCGGCGGCCATGCCATGCTGGAGGCCGCGGTACAGGCCATCAGCGCGGGTGTTCCGATGGGCGCCGACCGGCCTCGCCTCTTGGCGGTCACCATTCTAACCAGCATGGATCAGAAGACCATGAAGGAAGTGGGAATCGGGGGCACTCCGAGACTGCGGGTCGTGAAGCTGGCAGAACTTGCAAAAAAGGCCGGTGTCGATGGGGTGGTCGCTTCGGTCGAAGAGGCCAAGGCCATTCGCAAGGCTTGCGGCCGTGATTTTTTGATCGTGACGCCCGGGGTGCGCTCAAAGAGTTCCGCGGTGGAACCCAAATCAGAAGACCAGGCGCGCAAAGCTACACCGACCGAGGCGATTCGCGCCGGCGCCGATTTCCTGGTGGTTGGCAGGCCTATTCTGGCGGCCCCTGATCCGCGGGCAGCCGCCCAAGCGATCGTCGACGAGATCGCTGCCGCGAAGTAAGCTCGGAAGTTTGACCGCTCATTCTTCCTCCAGTAGCATCCAGACGGCGCGAAATAGCGCACACCTTCTTGCATGTCTAGTCCGACCCAGAGCGTGATTGTTGGCACTGCCGGGCACATCGACCATGGCAAATCAACGCTGGTCGAAGCGCTGACCGGCACGCACCCAGATCGTCTGGCCGAAGAGAAGCGCCGGGGAATCACGATCGACCTGGGTTTTGCATTCCTGGAAGAAAACGGCGTGCGCTTCGGTTTTGTAGATGTACCGGGGCACGAGCGCTTCGTCAGCAACATGCTGGCGGGCGCGGCCGGTATTGATGTGTTGCTCTTGGTGATCGCCGCGGACGAATCCATCAAGCCGCAGACGCGCGAGCATTTCGATATCTGCCGCTTGCTGGGAGTCGAGCGTGGCGTGGTGGCGGTGACGAAAAGCGACCTGGTGGAGAGCGAAACGCTGGAACTGGTGCGGCTGGAAGCGGAGGAGTTCCTCGGAGGATCGTTCCTCGAACACGCGCCGATTGTGCCGGTGAGCGCGAAAACGGGAGCCGGTCTCGGCGAACTGAAGAGGGCTTTAAGCGAGGCGGCGGCCAGCGGGTCTCGGAAGGATGCGGCGCGGTACTTCCGGCTGCCCATTGATCGCGCTTTTGCGATGAAGGGATTTGGTTCGGTGGTGACCGGCACGCTGATTTCCGGAAGCGTGGGCCCGGGCGACGAAGTAGAACTCTTCCCGCGCGGCGAGCGGCTGCGCGTGCGTGGCGTGCAGTCCGGGGGAAAAGCCGTGGAGCGC
>WNFO01005068.1_pt1 | contig 11455 bp, 11 predicted proteins | sample 5400251 | NCBI WGS metagenome assembly WNFO01 (sample SAMN13153354, study PRJNA577476) | soil metagenome | isolation source: 100 cm saprolite under Madrone tree | place: USA:California | collected 2016-06-14
GAACGCTTCACCTTCAGCGACCCACGCGTCGCGGCCAGGCTGGCCGGCATGCAGTTGCTGAGGGTCGACGTCACGTTGAACAGCGCGCAGGACAAGACTCTGCTGAAGCGGTTCCATCTGTTTGGGCCTCCGGGCACGATCTTTTTCGATCGACAGGGTCGTGAAGTGCAGGGCGCTCGCGTGATCGGGTTCGAGTCCGCGGACGAGTTTCTGGTCAGCCTGGCGCGGGCCATCGATCCCGTGCCCGCGGCGGCGGTCTGACGGCTGGCACGCCGGGCGGTCGTATGTGCGCTTGCGCGCAACGACACACACGGCTGTAACCGCGTGCGGGGACGCAACGAATATAAGGAAAGGAATGGGATTGGGCGAGGTGCGTTTCAGGGGCCTGCTGCTCGGTGGCCTCGCGGATGACTCTTCAGCCTACCATACGTTCTTGAAGGAGCTGAGCGGGCATTTGCGGGCGTTTCTGAGAAAGCGGCTCGTGAATCTGGCGGAAGAGGTCGAAGACCTGGCGCAGGAGTTGCTCTTGGCCGTTCACGATCAGCGACATACGTATGACCCGGGCCAGCCCATCACGGCGTGGATCTATACGATTGCGCGCCATAAACTAATCGATTTGCTGCGCCGGCGTTCCCACAAGGAATTGCTCAACGATCCGTTGGACGAAGAGGACGATCTACTCGCCACTTCGGACGGCGAGGCGGCCGAGGCTCGCCGCGATCTGGCCAAGCTGCTGGCGGATCTTCCCGACCGGCAGCGTTTGCCGATCATTCACATGAAAATCGAGGGTTTGTCGGTTGCCGAGACCGCGCGCCTTATCGGCATGTCGCAGTCGGCGGTCAAGGTTGGCGTGCACCGAGGACTGACCGCGCTCGCCGCGAAGATCAGGAGCGAGTCGTGAACACCGACGAGCTCGTGTCCCTGCTCGCGACCGGAAGCGAACCCGTCGACACCCGCTTGCCGATGCGCCGGTACCTGATCGCGGTGGTGGCAGGGACAGCCGTCGCGACGCTCTTGACGGCGGAGTGGCTCGGATTCAGGCCAACACTGGTGCGCGACCTTTCGGTGCCGATGTTCTGGGCCAAGGAGGCCTACTGCGCTGCACTCGGTGCCGCTGGCCTGGTCGCGGTCGCTCGGCTCGCGCGGCCCGGCTCCCGCCTCGGTTGGGTCCGGGCGGCAGTCGCCGCGCCGGTCATCGCGATGTGGCTGCTGGCGGCGGTGGCATTGTTCGCGGCCAACCCACAGAATCACGCAGAGTTCATCTTCGGGCAAACCGCGAGCGTTTGTCCGTTCATCATCGCGCTGATATCCACTCCGCTGTTCGTCGGCATCTTTGGGGCGATGAGAGGGCTCGCGCCGACACGCCTGCGGCTGGCTGGTGCGGCGGGCGGCTTCGCCGCCGGATCGGTGGGGGCCTTGGCGTATTCGCTGCATTGTCCGGAGCTCGCAGCGCCGTTTCTCGGCATCTGGTACGTACTGGGCATACTGATCCCGACAGCCTTCGGAGCCTGGGCCGGTCCGCGCCTATTGCACTGGTGACGACGACTGATCGGCCAATCCTGTCGCGGTCTCCGCAACCTGATCGCTGCCAGGGGCTTTAACGGCCCGGATTGGCAGGCTGGCTCCCCGGGCCGATCTCCGAAATCCTGAACCGGGTTTCAGTTCGCGGGTGATCGGTTCCGCGCCTTGTCGTTCGCCCCGTTCCAGAAAAACAAAACGCGGGCCCTTAAAGGGACCGCGTCGTTCCGGAACCGTGTTTGGGTCAGCGAAAGCTTAAGGATTTCCCTGTCCCGACAGCAGCTTGAAGGTGTGACGACCGCCCTCGTCACCAGCAATGCGCAGCCGCACGTCCACGCTGTCGCTCGGATTCAGCACGCCATCGCGCAGGAACAGCCGCAGATACGGATCGCCTTCGCTCGTCGTGCCGCTGGCGTTGAGCAGCCGGGCATCCGAGGGCAGGCCCGAAACGATCACGAGGAGATGAGTGTCGATGACGGACGAACCGGCGTTCGTGATCCGGTAAGCGTTACCGTCATGCTCCCCGTCCAGGCGCGTGATCGTCGCCTGCGAGGTCACATTCAGGAACTCGAGGCCTTCGTCCCGCCGTGCCAACGGATCGTTGTCGTCAATCGCTAGGCCGCTGAGCATGAAACCGTCCTTCGCTCCCAGCGCGGCGAGGTCCTGGTGGTACTTCGAGTAAGTGAGGTCGTGTTCGTTCGGCTGAAACGTATCCGTGGAGGACTTGGGATCGTGGTGCACGAACGCAGCGTCGTAGAGAGCGTTCTCCAGGAAGTCGGCGAGATCGTCGACTTGCTGTCCCGAAAGGCCCAGACCTCTCGGGTAACCAGGCCCGCGAGGATTCGTGAACCGGGTCGACAGCGTGGGCGCTGCTCCGGCGGTGGGGTCCTGGGGAACACCGGCGTTGAAGTACTCCACCGCGTCACGGACTTTGGTGAACGAGCCGTTGTGGAAGAAGGTTCGCCCGTCCTTGAGCTGACGCATGGTCAAGGCGCGGAACTTGAACGCGCCGTCTGGGTTGTGAGTGATCTCTTGCCGCCCGATGTCCTCGGCGTGGTAGGGGAAGTTGTCGTTGCCCAGCTTGGTGGGGTCGAGCCGGCCTCTCGCCAGCGCGTTCAGCGCTTGGACCGGGTGGTCGCCGATGCCGACGTTGAAGAAGTTCTCCTCGACGAATGTACCGATGCCAGCAACATCCGGATCGTTAGGCTGCTTGTTCAACATCGGACCGCTGTGGCAGCCGAAGCAGCCCGCCCCGCCGGCTCCGCCGGCCGCCGGGGTGAAGAACAGCCGCGCTCCGCGCAGCTGAGCGGGCGTCAAGGCGCTGTCATCCCCGGCCAGGAAGCGGTCGAAAGGCGTGTTCCGGGTGACCACAGTGCGCAGGAAGGTCGCCTGCGCCCGGAACTCGGTCTGGTCGTTCACGAGGAGCGTCAGGTCCCCTTTGGCGTCGGCCTGAGCAGCCTCCTCCGGGAAGGCATCCCGGAACAGTTTCACGAAAGCCGGGATCTTCAACAGCTCCGCGGACTGAAAGTTAAGCATGCGGTGGGCGTCGAGGAGCAGGAGCGTCAAGTTCTCCTGAGCCGGGTCGCTGAACGGGTTGAGCGAGCCCGGCGTGGATTGCGGCTCCCCTGCAAAGCCGCCAAGGAGGAGGCGGTTGTTGAACGCGAAACCGATCAAGCCCGGCGACTCGCGCCCCACGCTGTCCAACTCGTCGAGGCGTCCGGTCTCGAGCAGGGCTTCTGGGGTCGGCTGGTGGTAGAAGAGGGCCGGCGTGGTGACCTCTCGCTGGCCGCCGAGGGTGAAGATGTCGGTCAAGGTCGGGAGCGCATCGACCAGCACGTCGCCTGGGAAGATGGCCTCGGTGCGCAGCTTGGTGAGGATCGACTGCGGCCGACGCCGGGGAAAGAAGTTGCCGTGCTCGTCGGTGTAGCCGCGGCCCTCGCCGCCGACATTGAAGTTGAGCAGCTGACCGGCCTTGCCCGCCGCCTCGCCGATATGGCAGCTGCCGCAGGATCCGGTCTGTCGCGTGGCATCGACGATCTCCGGGATGTTTGGAGCGGAGGCGCTCACAGTTCCGCCGAAGGCTGTCCCGGCGGGCAGGTCAAGAGGCTGGCCCTTGTTGATGTCGATGCGCGCGGTCCGGACCGGGTCGTGGAAGAGCAACTTTCCGAGGAAGCGCTTTTCCTCGGTAGTCTTGTAGCGCGGATTCACGGTACTGTCCGCCTGCTTCGGCAGTGGAATGTCTTCGTTACGCGTGGGCACCTGCAGGTTATGCAGGCCGCCGACCTGTTCGCCGATGAAATCGCGAATGCGCGCCGCCTCGGAGTCGTGTTCACGCTCCTGGGCCTGCGACCCGGCGCATATCAGGGCAGCGGCCAGCAGGCCGGCCCACGATACGGTTGAGGGGCGGAACGGTGCGAAGGCTTTGCTCATCTGTGTTCTCCTGGACCGGTTGGTCGGGTTCGGGCGGTTCCGAGGCACTTCCAAAGTCCATCGGCGATCCACCGCACCCTCATGGTTGATTGGATGCAGCAATGCAGCTCCCTAGAGGCGTCACCACCTCCGACGCCGCCATTTGCTCATGCGCCCGGCCGCGCCGTCTTCCAGGAATCGTTCCGCGCCGGCGTCCTGCACCGCGATTTTTTTGTAATCGGCGCAAGCAGACCCGAGCAATCGGCCTCGGATCCGTCCGGAAATACCTAATCAGACCTCGCGTCGCACCTGACCCGGTGTTCTACCAACGAGGCGGCGCATCGTCGTCGTCAGATGCTGTTGGCTGGAAAAGCCGCAAATGATGGCCACCTCTGAGATTTCCATCGAACTGTGCTGTAGCAGATGTGTGGCACGTGCGAGCCGCTGATCAAGAACGAAGCGGTGCGGGGTGAGTCCGGTGGTTGCGCTAAACGCGAGCGCAAAGCGAGTCGGCGTCACGCCTGCAACGGCCGACAGATCCGCCACGCGGACCGGTGCGTCCATGTGCGCGATCACATAGTCGCGCAGTTCTGCCAGAACGCCCCGCGTGAGCGTCGGTACACGTCGACTCGATTGATGTGCCAGCACAGCCAGTATCAGACGGGCAAGCCCGAAAGACGCATCCTCGGCGAACGGCGTGCCGCACGCCATGGTCCGTTCGAGCGCATCGACCCACGGTTTGAGACCCGACAGGCGTGCATCGAGGAGGGGCCGATCGAGCACCAGTGTGCCCCGCTGGCCTTCTGCCAACTCTTCGAATAAACGTGCCTCAAAGTAAATATTGAGATGGCGGCTCGGTTCGGCCTTCGTCCAATGCGCGTCGGCCTGCGGCGGCGTGAAGAACAGCGAGTAGCGCCGTCCTGAATACTTGCGCGCTCGCTCGCCGCCGATGCTACCGCTGACCGCAACCCCACGAAGGTTGATCGACAGTCGTGGCGTAGGCATCGGTGCGACCTTCAGGTCGTATGGCGGTGCCTCGTAGAGCGCCACGCACAGATCGGCGCCTTTCGACGGCGACGTCACATCGACGAGGCGGCCGCCGGCGTGCCCAAGTGGACGGTGGTAAAGCTTCAAGCTGCGATAGACGCCCGCATTCTGCGTTGACATGGCCTGGAGGAATCGACGGCGCCGCCGTGGAGTGGTTCGTGATGTTGCTCTGCGACTCGGATTTGTCGCGCCGGCACTGGCGAAATTACAGATGACGGTCGTACGGGACTTGCGCGCTTGGTTACCGGGAGTAGAGGGCGTCCTGCTTTGCGAGTTCCACCTGCAGTGGTATTGGTCCGCTCTACTGGGCGGCCTCACCTTCGGCGTCGGCGCCGCATTCAATGAGGACTGTTCTGATGGGAATCATCGTCGTCGTCGGCGCCAGTTGGATCGCCGTTGAGTCGCACGGGGCGGCGAGTCGCTGTCGGCTTCGATAACACCCTGGATGCGCATGTCGACCGCATCGCTTGCGTCGATCCCGACTCTGTCGGTTCAGGCCGCTGTTGCCTATGTCGCGTTACTGGCAGGCATCGCGATACCCTGTTGATGATGTGGTATCCATGGGGCGAAGCGCACATGATGGTGTGGCCGTACGTTGTTACCTTTGCACTGTGTGCAAATGCGCCGATACGCGCCCCAGATCGCCGTCAGCAGCGCGAGCAAGGCAAACAGCCCCACCGGCCAGGCCAGCCCCAGTGCCGTGGCGGCATCGGCACCGCGGAGCAGGCTCGCACGCGGGCAGCGCAGGAAGTGCGTCAGGGGCAGAGCCTCTCCAATGCCGCGCGCCCAGGCCGGCATGGTGTGAAACGGGAACATGAAACCCGACAGCAGGATCGAAGGCAGGTAAAAGAACACGCCCATCTGCATGGCCTGCATTCGAAGCGGTAGGCACGGATGCCCTCCGGTCGTCCCTGACGTACCTCGTGCCGGCAGCGGCGCAGCACGGCGCGGATCCGTGCGAGCAGCTCGCGCGGGCTGAATGGTTCGGTCAGATTAGAAGGTCGTCCGAGCGCTGTGGTGCAGGGTTGTCCACGGGGCTTGGCTGTGGACAACGCGCCGGCCTCTGAGCAGGCCACGAGGCGCGTTGTCCACAGCCGCGCAGCGCCCGGTGGGCAACCCCAGGCGAAGCGTCATGGCCCGCCCGGTGTCGTGTCGACCCTCCTGCTAGACGGTCACGACCGGGAAATCGATATCGGTGCGGGCGAAATTGTTGGTGTAGTTCGTCAGGATGTTCAGCGCCACGTTGCCCAGGATCTCTACCATCATCGATTCATCGAGTCCGGACGCTTTGGCGGCCTCGAAGTCGCTGTCGCTGATGCTGCCGCGCTTCTGCAGGATCTGGACCGACAGGGCGGCGACTGCCGCGTCGAGGCGATCCGGCGCGCCACCCGCGCGCGCATCGCGCACTTCGCTTTCGCTCAGGCCCGCACGCTTGCCCAGGGCCGTGTGTGCGGACAGGCAGTACTGGCAGGAATTCGCTTGTGCCACCGCGAGCGAGATGATCTCGCGCTGGCGCGCAGTGAGCTTGCCTTTGCTCAGGCTGTCGCCGAAGCCCAGGTACGCGTCAAGCGTCGCCGGAGCGCGGGCGAAGGTCAAAAACAGGTTCGGCACCATGCCGAGCTTCACCTTGAGGGCGTCCAGCGTGGCAGCTGTGGTCGGGTCGGCATGGCCGCGCTGCAAGGGTGCGATTCTGGGCATCAGAGTCTCCATCGGTTGGTGGAAGGGAGGAACGACTGCATGGCCCGCATCGTGCCCGCGGGTGTAGTACGATTGGTGGCGCACCGTCGCAAAATAGTCGCAGATCGTCCCAACCCCCTCAGGTGGATCGCCTCTCGCCGGTCCTGAGCCACTTCTCGCTGGCCGCGCGCGTCTTCCAGTCCGGCACGCTGTGCCAGAGCACCACGCTGGATACGTCCGAGGCGGTGGGGTACCTGCACGTGCTGCGGGGCGGCCGCCTGGTGGTCAGGTCCGCGGGCGAGCAGGAGCTGCGGCTGGAGCAGCCTACAGTGCTGTTTTTTCCCCGCCCGTCAAGGCACCGCTTCGTGGTCGACAGGGAGCGCGGCGCGGACCTCGTCTGTGCCACGCTCGACTACGGGCTGGACGTGAGCAATCCGCTGATCCGAGGGCTGCCCGATCGCGTGGTCATTCCGCTGAACGGGAGCCACGAGCTCGCACCCGCCGTTTCGCTGCTGTTCGCCGAGGCGTTCGAGCACCGCGCGGGCAAGCAGGCGGCTCTCGACCGGCTGTTCGAATACCTTCTGCTGCTGATCCTGCGCCACGCGATGGAGATGCAGCTGATGGACAGCGGCGTTCTGGCTGGCCTGGCTCACCCGAAGCTGTCGAAAGCGATGGTCGCGGTGCATAAGGATCCGCAGGAAGCGTGGACGCTCGAGCGCCTCGCGCGCAAAGCCGGCATGTCGCGCTCTCGCTTCGCCTTTCATTTCCACCGCTGCATCGGAATGACGCCGCTCGACTACCTGACCGAGTGGCGCCTGAGCCTGGCGCAGGTCCTGTTGAAACAAGGCCGACCGGTCAAGACGGTTGCACACAAGGTGGGGTACTCCAGTGCAGCCGCCTTCAATCGCGTGTTCCGTCAGCGTGTCGGGGACCCGCCGCGCCGATGGAGAGTTCAGAGAGGGGGCCGTTAGCCCTTCTGCGCCCATTAGAGCGCGTCTCCGTCGTCAGAAGCCGCCTTCCTCGGCGATCGTCGGAGTGTCGCGAGCACCGTGTAGCGCTCGCACGACTTCTTCCGCGCGCATGTCTGCGCGATCGGCGGGCGCGGACGGTGAAACGGGCGCGCCACGCGCAGCTCGTGGTACAGCTCGAGCGAGAGCCTCCGATCGTTCGCATCGAGGGTTGGAAATGCGCTCACTGCGCGTCCGGCCAATATTTTGACGTCGGGAGCTGCGGTCAGACGGCCTCGCAGATCCCCATCACGAGGCGAACGCGTCCCTCGGCGAGGTTGCGGCCGAAATTGGCGACCATCTGCCCTATCTGCGCGCCGAGGAAGAGGCCGAGGCTCAGGGGCGGTCGGGCCCCCGGAGTCGCCTGAGCCGCCTGCTGGAGTTGCTGTTGCTGCGCACCGATCCATTGCCGGCCGAGTCCGGTCACGTCCTCCCACGTCGTGACGCTCAGGCCCACTTGCTGAAGCGCGGCCACCGTCTCACCCTTGGTGAGTAGCGTGCTCGCCGCCGCCGTTGCGGCCCACGGGGTTGGGTAGATCGGCGGCTCGCCCTCGTCGGGGAGGTAGGGGTCGTAGAAGGCGAAGCGGCCGCCGCGCTTTAACACGCGTCGCAGTTCGCGGTAGAGGCCGTGGCGGTCGGCGATGTTCATCACGACGTGCTGCGTCCAGACGAGGTCGAACTGGTCGTCGTCGAACGGTAGGTCCGTGATGCTCCCCGCTCGGTAGCTCACCCTGTCGTGAAGTCCCGTCTTGCGAGTGAGCAGTTCCGCGACTGCCACATAGGTGGGAGCCAGATCGACGCCGACCACCTCCGCCCCGAAGGTCCGGGCGAGGGAGCGCGACGGGCCTCCAAGGCCCGAGCCCGCGTCGAGGACCCGCATGCCGGCCGTCACGCCGACGCGGCGGGCAAGCTCGGCGGTGGCAGCGAGACCGCCGACGCCTGCAGCTTCCGGGTGCCGATCACATCTAGCTGGCGCTGGGCCGATTCCAACGCGGCCTTGGCTGCGTCGCCGGCAGCGAGGGCCTTCTTGTAGTCCGCCTGGGCCTTCTGGTAGATCTGGATCGATGCGGCCGAATGGCCCGAGAGCTGGCGAAATCGGGCCTCGTCGTCACGCGCCCGGGCGATCTCAGCTTCCGCGGTGTCGATTCCGGCCCGAGCCTGCGCGATCTGCGATTGCTGTAAACGTCGCGTCGCCTCCGGATTGGCCAGCGTCGCGAGCTGGCCGGCCACTGCCGCTTCGCCCCTGGCCACGGCGGCGCGATAGTCGCGGTCGTCGAGCTTGACGAGAAGGTCACCGGCATGGACCGACTGATTGTCGGTAACACCGACCTGCGCAATGAAGCCGGCGACCTTGGGAGCCACGACCGTCACGTCGCCGCCCACGTATGCATCATCGGTCTTTTCGATGAAGCGCCCGACGGTCCACCAGTCGTACCCGTACGCCGATGCGCCAAGAAAACGGATCACGCCTGCGCAGGAGGCGGCCACCTGCTTGCGGCTGACCGTCCGACGCCCCGCCGTACCGACGAAGTTCGTCTCGTGTGGGACGTCCGTCATGTCGTTCATGCAACCCTCTTTGGAGGCTATTGGGTTTCCTTGCTCTCGGCTTCGGCCGGTTCTCCACTCAGGCGCTCGATACAGTCGTCGATCATCGCGTGGAGCAGTGCGACGCTTCGCTCGCCGAGCCGCGCGTTCAGGGACAGTTGCGCCTGCTTCCAGGCGCGCTTCGCCTCTGTCTGCTCCGCGCGTCCCTCGGCCGTAGTCTCGATTAGCCGCGAGCGCGCGTCGTGACCTGGCCCCTGCTGCAGCCAGCCCCGTGCCACCAGCGGCTGCAGATTGCGAGTCAGCGTGGAGGCATCCATGCCCATGGTCTCTGCGAGGTCGCATGGGCGAATCGGCCCCAGTCGGACGACTTGCGACAGCAGCGAATACTGCGTTGGCTTCAGCCCGGTGGCGGCCAAGTACGCGTCGTAGTGACGGGTCACGACTCGACCGAGCTGACGCAGCTTGAAGTTGGTACAGCTCGTTGGCTTGACAGAAGTGCTCAGGCTTCTTATTGTACCTACAAGTATTGTATATGCAAGTACATTCCACGACACCCCGCAAAGGGACAAAGCGATGGGAAAGCTCGAAGGAAAGATTGCGCTCGTTACGGGCGGCAGCAGCGGCATCGGCCTTGCCACGGCTAGACGATTCGTGGGTGAGGGGGCATTTGTTTTCATCACCGGCCGGCGCGATGCCGAGTTGGCGGCGGCGGTGAAGGAGATCGGGAGAAACGTTTCAGGCGTACGGGGAGACGTGTCGAAGCCGGCCGACCTCGATCGCCTGTTTCAGCAGGTCGAGCGGGAGAAGGGCCGGCTCGACATCGTGTTCGCGAACGCCGGGATCGCGAAGTACGGGGCTCTCGGGCAAGTGAAGGAGGAGCTCTTCGATTCGATTTTCGACGTCAATGTGAAGGGGCTTTTTTTCACGGTGCAGAAGGCGCTGCCGCTGCTGACCGATGGCGCATCGATCATTCTGAACGCGTCCATCGTCGGCAACAAAGGGTTGCCATCGAACAGCGTCTACAGCGCCACGAAAGCGGCCGTGCGATCGTTCGCGCGTACATGGACGACGGATTTGAAGAGCCGCCGTATCCGCGTGAATGCGGTGAGCCCGGGAGCGATAGATACGCCGGGACTGAACGATCTGTGGGCTTCGTCGGAGACCGGGGAGCAGCGACGGAAAATGATTTCGACCAATGTTCCGCTTGGCCGGTTCGGCACTCCGGACGAAATTGCCCGAGCGGTTGTATTCCTAGCATCCGACGACAGCAGCTACGTGACGGGAACGGAGCTGTTCGTGGATGGCGGTTTCGCGCAGGTGTAGGCGACCGGGTCGCCCTGACGAAGCGACCACCCGGTTCGACGATTGGACTTGGTGCATCGTCGGTACTTTCGTCCAATTGATCGGTCAAAGTCGCGCGTGAGGGACACCGCGCGCTGCCGACTAAATCCAAGAGGCGATCAGACGGTAAACCGTCCAGATTTCAGATTTTCAATCATCACCATTGCCATTGACTCAAGCGCCAGCCACTTCCCTCAATGGCCAAGGCCCCGATATAGCAGGCGTTGTGTAATTCGCGCAGATCAAGGGTGCGGGGTGCTCAGGTAGGTCCTTCTTCGACTGGCTCCACTTTTGCACGTCGAGAAAAATCAGTCCTGGTCTCGTGATCGAACCGCCGCGGCAACTGCTCAATCTTGCACGCCGGACTTCATCCGGACGGATAGATCTTCCGCGGTTAATAGCGGGTATACCCGAACGGATGGATTTTCGGGGTCCCGCAATTATCTGTCGATTTCACTCGAACGGATGCGCCTGGTGCGATTTCCATACTCAAAACACCGGGATAAGGTTCGCTTGGTACGAACATGCGAGCGAAAGATTTGCGACGACTTTGGAAACCCTTCAGCCAGGCGAGCGTTACAGGTTGACACTGATTCTCAAGCCGGATGGCCCAGGCGGCAGAAAGACCAGCCGATCACCAAGGCTGAGAGTACCGATTTCGGGTCTGATCTTGTACCAATGAAGAAACGTCGCCGGCGGCGCGCGGGCGATTCGTCCGCTGCACCTTCAGGGAGGCCAGTGTGGCAACACCGAACCCTATTGGAACAATCGTGCGAGGCCTTTTGGCCGCCACGCTGCTCGTCGCGTGGGGCGGGGCCCAGAGCCAGTCCAGCTTTCCAGCTAACGCCGTTACCGGGTTCGAGGTCGGTCAGGCGTCGCACGCCGTCTCGCCGCCGGTGCGCGACTTGCCG
>WNFO01005999.1_pt1 | contig 11454 bp, 9 predicted proteins | sample 5400251 | NCBI WGS metagenome assembly WNFO01 (sample SAMN13153354, study PRJNA577476) | soil metagenome | isolation source: 100 cm saprolite under Madrone tree | place: USA:California | collected 2016-06-14
GCCCTGCACGTAAACATCACGGGGCCGCTGCATAGCCTGGCGACCCAAGCGCGCGGGCAATTTAAGGATGTCCAAGTGCAGGCCAAACGCGCCTTAAACGGCAAGCTCAGCGGTGAGGTTTTCATCAAGCTTCCGCTGGGGGGCGGACCGACCCCTTTGCGCCGCCTGCAAGGCAATGGCAATCTCATTGCCCGGGACGGTGAACTGACGAACGTGGATCTGATCAATAAAGTGCAGCGGGTGACGGGTTTGATCGGCCTATCGCAGATTGAGCGGCGGCAGGCGACCACTTTTAAAACGCTGGAAGCGGAATTCATCTTTGCCGATGGCCTTGCGGATTTCAAACGCATCTACATGATCAACCCGCAAATTGAAGCGAACGGCAACGGTACCATGACCCTCCAACGACCCCGTTTGAATGTGGCCATCGAAACTGTGCTTTCAGCTGAGGCGTCGGCTCGCGCCGGGAAGGGAAAAGCGGCAACTTTTTTCAAGGATAGCCAGGGGCGGCTCGTCGTGCCGCTCAAGATCACCGGCCCCGTCGAAAGCCCCTCGGTGGACCTGGACAGCTCGAAAATGCTTCAACGAGGTTCCGGGCAAATGATGGAAAAAGGCTTAGGCTCATTCCTCAAGCAGCTGTTCCGCAAACGATAGCTCGCGGATACACGCAAAGCCCTCACTAGGGTGATGGCGGGCTGTGTGCGAGAATCATGCTTTGAAGGCTTTTTCCCTCGAGAGTTTTCGCCACGGAGTCGTCGGCTTCTTGAAGCAGCTCTTCGATTCCGATCTCTTCCTGGCTTCCGTCAGCCTGTTTCCTTTTTTTCTCGACGGAACCCCTCACGCAGTCGAGGATCTCTTTGATACCGATTCTCTCCGGATCGCGCGCCAGCACAAAAGTCTCTTCGTCCGCCAACGGCAGTACCAAACGAGTTTGACGAAATGTTTCCATGAAATCTCTCACGAGCCCTGCCGGAAGATGAAGTTGGGCTGCCAGGTCCGTAACGCTTAATGGGTCGAGACCATGGAAGAAATTGCGTCCCATCAGAAACATCAGGTGAAGCGCCAGTTTTTCGCGACCTGCCGGGCTGTTGGCTGAAAGGTCCCTGTCTCCCTCATAGAAGTGAATATGTTGATGAGCATAGGCCACCTGGGCCCCCAGCAGGACGATGACCCAACCGATGTTCAACCAGAGAAGAAACAAAAGCAGTATCGCAAAGCTGGAGTAGATCGCATAGTAGCGGGTCGAGGACGCAACAAAAACGGTGAATCCCCAACCCACGGTTTGCCAAAGCACCGCCGCAACCAGGCCACCGACAATGGCGGACTTGAGTTTCACACGGGTGTTCGGAATCAAGACGTAGAAAACCGTAAAGGCGCCCCACAGTGTGAAATACGGTATAAATCTCAATAGAGTTAGGATCACCGTTCCGAAGGGTTCAAAAGAGAGCAGGCTCTGCACGAAAGCGTTGTTTTGTAACGTGGCGGTAATCGTTAGCGCTGCGAACATCAATACCGGACCAACGAGAATAACGCTCAGATAGTCGCTGAACTTGCGCGTCAACTTCCGCGCCGATCTCACATGCCAGATTTGGTTGAAAGCCTCCTCGATGGTTCCCATCATGGACAGCACTGTGACAAAAAGGGTCACCAGACCGACACTGCCTAGGGCGCCGGCCTTCATCTTGTTAACGAAGCCGATGAGATAAGCTGTAATCTCCTGGGCTTTTTCTCCGATGGGAGCCAAGGCCTCGGCGAGCGCTGGCTCCATACGATTGTGGACGCCGAAGGCTTTGAGGATGGAAAAAATAACAGCCAGTAGTGGTGCGATGGACAAAAGAGTTTTGAACGCCAGTGCCATGGCATGAAGCTGAATTTGGTTTCCGAAGAAGTCCCGACCTACCATTAGGCAGAGCTTGATGAAGGAATGGAATATCCGGCGGACTCGCGTAAGCTCCGACAACTCGACGTCCAAGATCCCATCGAGAAACCGGCTCTTGAGCCGTTCAATCGTTCGCTTGCGGTCCCGTGCGGATGTGCTCATGGCAAAGTGCCTTGTAATAAAAGCCGACGGCAGAATATCGGACGTTTCTATTATTGTGCTTACGCACTTAGAGTCTACCAGCTTTGACTAACGGCAACAAAGAAGTTTTGTCGCTGTCTTAGGGAGTACTCGCGGTTAGGTTTGACAAGCAAGACCGACGCTTTATATCCTGCGCCACTGTAACAATGGAGATGCGTCCCGACCCTTCGGATCAACGGGTATCAGAATCAACCTCGCCAAGGAACGATTTTTGTACTTCACTGCCACGTCGCGAGTTGAACTTCGGTGGCCTCGTTGCGCTGACCTTCTTTTGCGTGGCGGGCGGCGCCTTTGGAGTGGAGGATGCCGTGGGCGCCGCAGGCCCTTTCGTCGTCCTGTTAATGATTCTCACGCTCCCTTGGTTGTGGAGCTTCCCTACGGCACTGATGACAGCCGAGCTTTCTACGGCCATGCCTGAAGATGGCGGCTATGTTGTCTGGGTTGAGAAGGCGTTCGGCAGGTTTTGGGGATTTCAAGAGGGTTGGTTGAGCTGGCTCTGCAGTTTTGCAGACAATGCGCTTTATCCGGTGATGTTCGTCGATTATCTTGCCTACCTGCGCGGCGACATGTCACTGCTGGAGCGCTGGTTGATAGGTATCGCCGTCGTCACCCTGATTACCTGGATGAATATTCGCGGCATACGTCTCGTGGGCTTAGCTTCGGTCTTTTTTTCGGTACTAGTCATCGCGCCGTTCGCCGCCCTAGTTTTATTGGGATTGCCAAGAGCCGAAACTGGAGTGTGGCTCACGCGCACAGAGCACATCGATTGGGCGTTACTTTTCAGCACGTTACTCTGGAATACTTCGGGATGGGACAACGCTGGCTGTTGCGCCGGAGAGGTTAAAAAACCGGAGCGTAGCTATCCGCGTGCTATGGCCGTTACGGTAGTGCTCGTGACCGTCGTTTATCTACTGCCGATCGCCGTTGGCACGAGCACCGCCACGGATTGGTCGGCTTGGAAAGAAGGGTATTTCCCCAAAGTCGCTGCGCAAATCGGTGGAAGCTGGTTGGCAACCTGGATCACCCTGGCCGGGCTCGTCAGCGCCGCAGGCATGCTCAATGCTCTTCTTTGCACTTCTGCTAGGGTTCCCTTCGCCATGGCGGAGCGCCGCATGCTCCCGCAGCCGCTCGCGACGCTCCATCTTCGTTACGCTACCCCCTGGGTTTCTATTTTGGTCAACAGCGCGGGGATTGCCGTTCTGATTCCATTTTCTTTCCAAGAACTCATCGAAGTGGACATGTTTCTATACGCGGCAGCCCTCATCCTGGAATTCGCAGCACTGGTTTGGTTGCGCATCAAACGACCTGAAATGGTCCGCCCTTATCGAGTCCCGTTTGGCACTCCCGGCGCCATCGCTATCAGCATCTCGCCCGTTTTGCTCTGTATCATAAGTATTGCGATATCCAACGACGCCACAAAATATGTTAGCCTCGGCGGCATCGCCGTAGGGTGCTTGATCTACTACCTGCAAACTAAGCCGACCGCAGAAACCGAAACCGAACCTAAACCGGCACTATAAACCGAAGTGGCGATCGCGTTCCGTTCAGTACGGATCTCACCCGCTGCCCACACGATGACCACAGTGCGGGCACGCCGCCCAATCGGCGTTCAGCGCGTAACCACATTTCATACAATGGAGCCATGAAGCGATGCGTGGTTTTTCCACCATGGACGGGCCTTCCGCCCAGTAGACACCTGTAAAAAAGCTCGTCTTGCACGTTGTACTGATCGTCTCTCCGGAGCGGTCAATAAACGTGATGTCATAATGGCGTTCGTTTTTCTCAAAAAACCATCCCCGCGCAAAGGGCTTCCACTTGATCGATACGACGCGCCCGCCACGCGTCTCAACCTCCTGCTGAATACGATTCTTGTCGATGAAATGAAACGCCACGCGGACCGCAATTGCGGCCAGTACTATCTCTACAAAGACTGAAAAGTTCATTCGAACTTCGACCCTTCCCGTCATTGGCTCTAACTGTAATTTCCCCGGGCCCGAACGCTGAGGCGGTTGCCTTGAACCAAAGTTGGAGTCTAGAAGACGCACGGGGTATTAGCGGTATTATCCAATTCCGGCAGGTTTGGCGCAAACTGGCCGAGAAATACATTGGTAGATATAAGCACGCCTTAGGGCCGTAGAAATTGGTCGGTGATACAATGGTAGCTTGTTCGAGGGCACGCGCTACCTCACGAATAGGATTTCAAAAATCTAGCATCATAATAACCCCGCAATTTTCAGCATTGGAACCAAGAGATTTTCAATCCACCTCGATCTGACCGGTGACACGCGCGCGCAACAACGACCAAGACAGGCCGATGCCGAAAATGATCCCGATTATGATCAACGTAACCCATGAGAGTAGAGACGGATTATCAGGGTTGAGTATCCCGTAGTCCCGTAGCAACCAGACTAGAGTGCCGAGCACGAGCACACTCAACAAGAGTCCAAGGGCTCCCAAGGAAACAAATGCCGTCCGGATACAGACCACCCATCCGACCAGCAGCAGTGCTCCGGCAAAAGCTTTCACCGCGGTGATCGAAGCGAAGTCCCGCATCGCCCAATGATAGAAGGAGTAGCCGGTCGGGTTGTAAGTCAACAATACAACCGCGATGGCTCCGATCAAGCGCACAAATACTCCAAACCAAGAAATTCGCCCATTCATAGGCTGGATCCTTTCTAAGTAACTTATACCTACAGATTTGGCTACATTTCCATAAAATTTCTTGACAAAGACGTCCAGACGTCTTACTCTTCCTTCCAATTCATGCCACCACGGAATAAGTCAAACGACAGACGACGTCGACCAGGTGAAGTCCGCGATGCAATCGTGACTGTTTTGTCTACAAAACCACGGGGAGCACCAGTATCCGAGATAGAGGAAGGCGTGCGCGCGCTTATAGGTGAAGCGGCATCGTCCAGCATCCGCTCATACCTGCGCTTGAACGCAGCATCGATTTTCCGTCGCGAAGATCGAGGTCTCTACATCTTGCGCGAAGCTCCTGCGGAGTACACTGTAAAGGCGCAGAGAGAGACCCCCACAAAGGCTTACTCATTTGGTCGATCAAGACTTTTTGAGGCTGACTGTATCAGCTGGCTGCAACAACGGCCCGAAAATTCGATCCATGCTGTCGTGACGGACCCCCCTTACGGCTTAGTCGAGTACACTTCTACCCAACAAGAGAAGCTTCGCATAGGAAAGGGTGGAATCTGGCGCATACCTCCATCATTTGATGGCACAAAGCGCTCGCCATTACCTCGGTTTACAGTTCTTTCGACCGATGATCTGGAGGCGCTTGCTCGGTTCTTCTTTGAATGGGGCCGAGTCTTACTTGGTGTTCTTGTACCCGGTGCAAATGTTCTAGTAGCAAGCAATCCACTCCTGTCATACGTCGTCTCAGGAGCACTGGCACAGGCAGGACTAGAGAGGCGCGGGGAAATCGTCCGCCTGGTAATGACGATGAGAGGAGGCGATAGACCTAAATCCGCTCATGAAGAATTCTTTGGCGTGAGCGTCATGCCTCGCTCGATGTGGGAGCCATGGCTTGTGTTCCGAAAACCAATAGAAGGACGAGTGCAAGACAATCTTCGAAAGTGGAAGACAGGAGGGTTTAGGCGACCATCAAAGGACCGACCGTTTGGAGACGTGATCCCATCGGCCCCTACGCACAAGTCTGAGCGAAGTCTTGCACCTCATCCGAGCCTGAAACCTCAGACTTTCTTGCGCACGTTGATCCGAGGTGTGCTACCTCTCGGAGAAGGAATCATTCTGGATCCTTTCGCCGGATCTGGTTCCACACTAGCGGCTTCAGAGGTAGTCGGTTATGAGAGCATTGGGATTGAGAAAGACTCGCGGTATTTCGAACTAGCTTGCAAGGCGATCCCAAAACTAGCCGTCTTAAAGAACGGCGGAAACTACGGGGTTTAACTTATAGATCCAGTTTTGACGTAATTTCTCAATGCCCGCGCGGTGCAGCGTTGCAGTTCTCGTTCCCAGTTCTCCCCGAGCGTTCTTCCGAAAATCCGAAACAGAAACGTTCCCAAGGTAAACCTCGATGAATGTCATCGGCTTTCGTTCACGGGCAGGCTCGGTTTCATTATCAACTGAATACACGAAAACGCACATCCACTGGTTGCGTGCACCGTGAGTGTCAACTGCGCCGCCTTCTTTTCTGGTTGTCTTTACCTCAACGCCTTCCGACCCCGCCTGGACGCAGTTATTAGGATAAACTCCGCGAACGACCAGATCAGGGTGACCGTTGAAATAGCAGTTGGCTGTAAGGGTTCTTGAATGTTTAGCCAGACTCGCAGTCAACATGTCAGACAGGAGACCGGACATGATCGCCGGCCGTACCATATCGTCTAATCGCTCAAGACCTTTCTCAACAAGGCCAACATTTACATCGTGAAAGAAGTCGTACACGTCCTGCATCGCCATAGCAAAATCATTCAACCGAAGCTCGAAAGGGAGAGGGACCTTAGCGTTGAATTTTGTTTGATCGGGGTTGTTTCGTTGGATCGGCATTGGCGCGATTGCTTAGACCTTAAATTATTCGGGGGAACATAGCACAGACAAGCGCTATTCGACTCTTAATGATGCAATAAGTGACACGGGCGGATTGCGTGAGATCTCGAACTCAGACACGGAAATCAACCTCACGAGCTTAGTGTTGCTGTATACCGTAGCGTCGGGCGATGAGATAGTAGATGATCGCGACGGAAACCAAGATAACAGTCCAGATCACGCCGAAGGCGGCCAATTCTCCGACTTGGCCGTTCTCCCAGAGCTCAAAGATCGCGACGGACACCACCGGGGTCTGCGGGCTGGCCAGCAGAATCGACATTGAAAGTTCCTTGGCCGAGAGCAGAAAGACAAAGACCCAGCCACCTAGGAAAGATGGCGTGAGCAATGGCAGCGTAATGCGCCGCATGGCGTTTGACCACGAAGCCCCGGAAGTATACGCAGCTTCCTCTAATTCACGATGGAGTTGCAGCAGGCCGGAATGGGTGTAGCGAATGCCGTAGGGGATGTAACGTGTAATAAAAGCCACCAGCAAAATCCAGAGCGTGCCGTAAATGGGAATCGGTACGATCAGATAAAAGCGCATGATCGCCAAGCCCATTACGATGCCGGGAAACAACAGCGGCAAGGTCGTCAGCAAATCCAGCAACCAACGGCCGCGCAGCTTGGTGCGGACAAGAATCCAAGAAGCGAACGTGGTCAGCAACATCACCACACTGGCGCTGCCAAGGCCCAGCAAGATGCTGTTCTTGATGGAATCCGTAATCTTCGGAAAGTGGATGGCAGTGATGAAATTCTTCAAGGTGAACAACGAAAAGGCTTCGAGCGAAGGCTGCATATAGAAAGGCAGCAGCGAGGCCCAGAGAACAATCAGAAACGGCAGCACAAGGAGCATGAAGGAATAGAACAGCAACAGCGCGGCAGTGACGTAACGCCAACGGCCGAGCTGGATGACCGTGGGCCGGTAACCCTTGCCGGTGACAGTGTGAAATTTGTCCCCCTCCCGCGTGACGCGAAAATAGACATATAGCGTGGCCCCCACCACCAGCATCAGCAGCACGGAGAACGCCCCCGCCCTGCCATAGGTGGGCGGCATGCGTTGCGAATCGAGATAGATGGAAGTGGTGAGAACACGAATATCGCCGGGTAACCCAACAAGCGCCGGGATCTCAAAGGACTCGAAGGAGCGGATGAAAATCAACAGGATCACGGAGAAAAATGCTGGCAGCATGAGTCGCAGCGAAACCCGCCGCAAGGTCTGCCAGAGGCGCGCACCGCAAGCCGCCGACGCCTCTTCGAGCGACGGATCCATGGAGCGGAAGGAAGCGGCCACCATCAGAAACACGAACGGCGACCAGAGAAAAGATTCGATCAAGACCATCCCCCAAAGCGAATAAACGTTCAGCACCGGCCCGCTTTGATTGAGAAGCGTGCGCAGCCAATAGTTCACCGGCCCTGCTTTGCCCAGGAGCAGCAACCAACCGATGGTGTATAAAATAAACGGCGTACCGAAGGAGGCGAAAGCGGTGAAATAACCCAAGCTACGAAGTGGCGTATCCGTCCGGGTCACGACCCAGGCGATGACACCGCCGGTGATCGTGGCGAACAGCGCGCTGCCGATGGAAAAATAGATCGTGTTGAGGAACGGCCCCAAGACTTGCAGCTCACGAAAAAGTTCCTCGTAGTAACGCAAAGTGAACTCATCCAGCTCGCCCGTGAGCTTGGTGGTAAAAAGGCTGGTTTGGAGAACTGAGTATAGGGGCGGCAGGACGAGGTAGCCGGTAATGACCGAAACGATGATCAGGACACAGGTTTGCGCGTCGAAACGGGTGGACGCACTCAGGCCGAAGACCCCGCGCGCTTGCGGCGCCGGGTGAGATTTTAACGGCAAGTTATAAGTCTCGGATGACGGCTGTTTAGCCACGCGGGCTCACCTATTTATTTAAGGAATTGACTCTGAAAATATTCGAGCCACTCGTTACCCTGTTCAAATTGAACATCGGGGTTGATGTAATTGACCTTTTTGAATCTGCCTCCGCCGGGCTTGAGGTCGGCCTGTAACGCCGGCACTTCCGGATGCGCGGGCAGATAGTTCGATGCTTGGTAAACTTTTTGTCCCCGCCTGGAGAGAACAAAGTCGAGAAACAACATCGCCGCGTGAGGATGGGGCGCGTACTTCGCTAAACCGATAGTGCTGATCGTCGAGGCCACCGGCTCTATCGGCTGCCATTCCGATGGCGCTCCCGCGGTTTTACTGATGTACGCATGATGGTTAAAGATTTGCAGCGCGATGGGATATTCCCCTGCGATGACCAGGTCTAAAACTTGCCGGGCACTGGCAGTCGTTTTGGCGATATTTTGTCCCTTCAGTTTCTGCACGTAGGCTTTCCCGGCGCTTTCTCCCATGGACAGGAATACGTTGCCGATAAAAAGCGGCCCGCCGCCACCGCGGCCCGTGGACCAGAACAATTGCCCTTTCCAGCGCGGGTTGAGGAGATCTTCATAGGTCTTTGGAACTTCATTCCGCTTGACCATTTTCGTGTTGTAGCCAAGAGTGTGGAAATATAGATTGGCGACGCCCCAGAAGCCTTGGGCATCTTTGAGCTCCGCCGGATATTCGGCCAAATGAGGTGAGAAAAATTTCTGCGCGTATCCCGCCCGCCGCACCAAAGTCGTGGTTGTGGTCCCGTCGATGACGTCCACCGCGTATCTCTTGGCCTGATACTCGGATACAACTCTCTGCACAATGCGATCGGAGTTGCCGCGAAAGAACTCCACTTGGAGGAAGGGGTATTCTTTCTCGAAAGTCTCTTTTAGCGGCCGGACGACCTGATCCACGATGAGCGTGGTGTAGAAAGAAACCTTGCCTTCCTTCTTGGCGCCGTCCACGAGAATCTTTTGGCGGTCGGGGGATTTGAGGAGGGCGACCTCTTCCACCGTCGCCGCCCAAGAGATCTGTACCAGGAGCACCGCGCTCAGCACCACCGCAAGAAGCAGGCTCATCGTCATCACTTGAGGAATTGGTTTTCGAAATAATTAACCCATTCATTGCCTTGATCGTAGAGAACGTCGGGATTGATGTAATTGGCTTTTTTAAATCTACCACCCCCGGGTTTGAGGTCCGCCTGTAGAGCGGGAATCTCCGGATGTGCGGGAAGATAATTCGACACCTGAACGATCTTCTGTCCTTTCTTGGACAACAGAAAATCGAGGAACAACATAGCTGCATGCGGCCGCGGCGAATTCTTTGCCAGGCCGATCGTGTTTATGGTCGCTGTGACCGGTTCCAATGGCTGCCACTCCACCGGCGCTCCGGCGGCTTTGCTGATATACGCATGATGATTGAAGATCTGTACCGCTAGCGGATATTCGCCCGCGATCACCAGGTCGAGAATCTGTCTGGCGCTGGCAGTACTTTTAGCAATGTTTTGACCTTTTAATTTTTGCAGGTAGGCCTTCCCTGCTTCCTGTCCCATGGTGAGCAAGATGTTACCGATGAACTGGGGCGCACCGGAACCGCGGCTGGTTGACCACATCATCTGTCCTTTCCAACGCGGATGGAGCAGATCTTCATAGGTCTTTGGTAATTCGTTCGCTTTAACGTTGCGGGTATTGTAACCGAGGGTCATGAAATAGACGTTGGTGCTACCCCAGAAACCTTTAGAATCTTTCAGCTCGGGCGGATACTCGGCCAGATGAGGCGAATAAAATCGCTGCATGAATCCCGCCCGCTGTACCATGCTGGTCGCTGCGCTGCCGCTGACGACATCAACGTCATATCTCTTGGCCTGGTACTCGGTGAGCACCCTTCGGGCCACGTTCTCCGAATTGCCGCGGAAGAAATCGACTTGGACGAAGGGATACTCTTTTTCAAAACCTTCTTTCAGCGGGCGCACGACTTGATCGACAATCAGCCCCGTGTAAAAGGTGACTTTACCTTCCTTTTTGGCGCCTTCAACGAGAAGTTTTTGCCGGTCGGCGGATTTCATCAAGGCAACGTCTTCGACCGTCGCGCCCCACGATAGACTCGTGAAAAGAGCCGCGCCGAAGGTCGCCGCAAGCAGCCGACAAGCACATCTAGCGAGCGATCGCCGTGTCGAAGGATATGGAGCGCGATGGGAAATTCCCCTGCGATGGTCAGATCGAGAATTTGGCGGTTGCTCGCGGTGCTCTTGGCGACATTTTGGCCTTTTAGTTTCTGCAGGTACGCCTTGCCCGCTTCCTGTCCCATCGACATGAGCACATTGCCGATGAATATCGGCGCCCCGGAGCCACGGCTGGTCGACCACATCATCTGACCTTTCCAGCGCGGATTCAGCAGATCCTCATAGGTCTTCGGCAGCTCATTGAGCTTGACCATTCTCGTATTGTAGCCGGGGGTCAAGAAGTAAAGGTTCGTCGCTCCCCAGAAACCTTGGGAATCCTTCAACTCAGCCGGATACTCGGCAAAAAATGGGGAATAAAAGCGCTGTAGAAAACCGGCCCGTTGGATCATGACGGGCGACACCGTACCGTCGATGAGATCGACATCGTACCTTTTCGCCTGGTACTCGGCGAGCATTCTGCGCACCAAGTTCTCGGCATTACCACGATAGAACTCAATTTGGATGAAGGGGTACTCTTTCTCAAAAGCCTCTTTCACGGGCCGCACCACCTGATCGACGATCAAGGTGGTGTACCACATTATCTTGCCCTCTTTCTTTGCGCCTTCGACCAAAACTTTCTGACGATCGGCGGATTTCATCATGGCGATGTCTTCTACCGAGGCCGCCATAGACTGCCGTGGGGCAATGGCTACAACAATGACAGTGAAAATAACTGCGGCAATCCGAATCGATAAACCTTTGACGATAATT
>WNFO01028757.1_pt1 | contig 11453 bp, 7 predicted proteins | sample 5400251 | NCBI WGS metagenome assembly WNFO01 (sample SAMN13153354, study PRJNA577476) | soil metagenome | isolation source: 100 cm saprolite under Madrone tree | place: USA:California | collected 2016-06-14
TTGCCTGTCACATGGGGCATTCGTCGATGGAAATTGCGGAAATCACGGGCGCGCCGATCGGAACCGTCAAGGCTCGCATGTTCCACGCGCGCCAGAAGTTGCGCCAGTACCTACCGACACTCGGCGGCGGTATCTGCGAATTGTCAGCAATGAGAGCCGCCGGTCAACAGAGCGTCTCCGGAACAAACAGTAAAAATCACCTACAAAAACGGGACGTCAGTTGACGCGCCGACCAATCATTTCGCTGTGCGTGGCGGGGGCGTAGCAAAAGGGGCAGCCGCCGCGCGCGTGGCGCAAATCTCGTGCCGTAGACAAAAAATCCTGATCATGAAACTTGCCGCATCATGGTGGTCACGCGATGCCAGACCCAAAACGCGTCACTCTCACATGCAGGCCTTGGCCGCAGATTGCCTCTCCCGCCATCCGAAACGAGAGTTATTCTGGCTGTGATGAAAAAGTATGACGACCAAAGGCATACCGTGCAACACCGAAGTGTTTACGAAAGACGCGTCATGTAGTAAAACGTATCGTCTCGAAATAACCCGGAGTAGTGCGATTGGCCACCCCGCCCTCGGCAACCGCCGCGCAAGGTCGAAGACGTAGTGAAACGTCGCGCAAGGCTATTCTCGACGCGACATATGATCTCCTGAAGACCGTCGGCTTCCACGAGATGTCGATCGAGGGCGTCGCCGCCCGTGCGGGCGTAGGCAAAGCGACCATATATCGATGGTGGAGCAGCAAGGGCGTGCTCGCCGTCGAGGCCTTCATGGAGGCTGTTGCACCTTCCATCGCGTTCCGAGAAACAACTTCGGCCCGAGCTGATATCGAGCGTCAGATGAAACTTCTCGCCGAGGCGTATCGGGGCAAGGCCGGCGAAATCCTCAAGGAAATGATTGGATTTAGCCAGTACGACGCGGAAATGAGAGAAGCCTTCTTTGTCGGCTATTTAAAGCCGAGACGAGAAGCAGCTAAGGCTGCCCTACAACGCGGGATTGATCAGGGCGAGTTTCAGTCCAATCTCGATCCGGAAGTCCTTGTCGACGCGCTCTATGGGCCGCTTATTTATAGAATGCTCACGGGATACTACCCGATCGACAATAGCTTCACTAATCAGACAAGGCGGGTGGTGTTCGAAGGCATCATCCGCAGAGACAAGTGATAACAATTCGAGCGCGCGTCGCATCGCTGCTCCCTTATCCCGGCTGAGGAAGGAGCTCGCGTTCACCCAACGTGGTCGATGCGAGAGCGAGCAAGCCGGAACATCCCGTAACATCCACAATCTGCGACACGGTTCTCTGCGAATCAAGTCCTCAAAGTCCTGGATCAATGCGTCACGAGCATGGGGTGTTCATCAAATCGCGCGTGCGCTCAAGCTGCAAAAAGCACCGCCGGATATAGCGATACCGCAACTATGGGTTCTCGGTCGTAGAATCGGCGGGAATTTTAGAACCCCTGAAATCCTTTGTCGCAGAAGGCTGAGCTCGACCGGCGGCTTTCGGAGCATGCGGCCAACTGTCAGCGGCAATCTTATTTCCGTTTAATTCCAGCGGTATGAATGTCGTGGTCTTCTTCGTCCGTATTCTTCGGACGGGCATTATCTAAATCGTCTTATTCGTCTCGATTTTCTTCCCGCCGGAGGTGATGCCGGCGGCGGTGACGGCGGCGCGCTGCTCGTCGGTGAAGATGGATCCTCAAGCGAGGGATCCATGGCGAATCAAGGACAAAGCAAGTGCCTGTGCTGCGGCGATAATTTCACGGTGGATGTGCGCAACCGCAAAAACGGGGCGTGCCGGGGGCCGCGATTTCGGGTCGCACACAGGGGCTGTTCTACGGCGGCGAAGCACTGCGGCCGCGCTCCCGAGTGCGATCATTGGCGACTCGATCACAGAACGGCGGCGTCAAATTGAGAATTGCCTCCGTTTGTAGCCTCGGAGTTTAGCCTAATTTTACCCTCCCAAAGGACGGCCGATGTTCCAAATCCGCACCGGTCATGGAGACCTATGCAAGCAACCTACAATGTTTGGCTCGTCGCACTGTCGATCATTGTCGCGATCGTCGTCTCCTATACGGCGCTCACACTGGCCGGTCGCGTAGCCCAGACGGGGCAATCAGGCGGGCGAGGCTGGTTGCTCGGTGGCGCTGCGGCCATGGGCATCGGAATCTGGTCGATGCACTTCATCGGCATGTTGGCTTTCTCCGTACCCATCCCGCTGCGTTACAACATCGTGACGACGCTGGTCTCGCTGTCTTGGCGTCAAGCGACTTGCCGCAGGCTCGCTGGTGATGGGCGCCGGAATCTGCGCCATGCACTACACCGGCATGGCAGCCATTCAGATCATGCCGACGATCAGCTACGACCCGCTGCTCGTCGGTGCTTCGATTGCGATCGCCGTCACGGCATCGTTCGCTGCTCTCTGGCTCGCCTTCAAGCTGCGCAGTGGGCAGTCCTGGCTCATGATCCTCACACGCGGCGGCGCCGCGGTTGTGATGGGATTTGCCATCACTGGCATGCACTACACAGGCATGGCTGCCTCGATGCTCGCGCCCGGCTCAATTTGCTGGGGCGGCGCAGCGTTGGACAACAATTGGTTGGCGCTGACAATCGGCCTCATTGCACTGGCGCTGCTCGCGATCACCTTGATTGCCGCAGTCTACGATGCACACCTCGAATCACGCACGCGTCAAGATGCCTTGCGACTTGCCCGATTGAACACGGACTTGCAGCATGGCAAGAATCTCCTGACGCTGGCCACTCAGGCCGCCGGGATCGCTTGCTGGGAATATGAGGTACCGACGCGGACCACTCTGTGGACCGAGAACGAGATCGAATCCCTGCGCAGCGCGGGTTTCGACTTCCGCGGACGTCCCGACGCACTCTTGGCGATGATCCATCCCGATGACGCAGCCACCGCCCTGGCTACGATTCGCACCGCGATTGCGGAGAGCCGCTGGGTGTGCGGGTTGCGCCTGCGGATTGTAACTGACGCCGGAAAGACGGTGCATTTACAGGCCCATGGTCGGTTGACTTGCGATGCGCAGGGTCAGCTCGAGCGCGTGCTGGGTGTTTCCTGGGACGTCACGGAGCAGGTTCAGCAAGAGGAGCAGCGACTGGAGCTGCAGATGCAATTGCGCGATGTTTCGCGCCAGGCGGGCATGGCCGAAGTCGCCACGGGCGTGCTGCACAATGTCGGCAATGTGCTCAACAGTCTCGGCGTGTCCGCCACACTGGTGCTTGCGGGTCTACGTGACTCGCGCGTCGGCAACGTCCAGCGGGTCGCCAAGCTGCTGACCGAACAAGGTGATCGGCTGGGGGACTTCTTGCAGAATGACCGGCGCGGCCGTGAAGTCCGGAGCTACTTGACCAACCTCGGCGAGAATTTGTGCGCCGAGAACCGTACGCTGCACGCCGATACGCAGGCCATCGTCGTGCATGTCGAGCACATCGGCAAGATTGTTGCGGCACAACAGAGTTATGCGCGCCGTGGCGGTGTCACCGAAGAAGTCGAAGTCGCAGAATTGGTCGATAAGGCGATTGCGCTCAACTTCACGGACAGCACTGACGTGACGATCACTCGCGACTACCAGCTCACACCTCGGCTCACCCTCGATCGCCACAAACTGATTCAAATTCTGGGCAACGTGCTGAGCAACGCGCATCACGCGCTGCGGGATCAGACGCAGGGAGAGCGAATGTTGACAGTGCGGATTCACCCGTTAACGCAGGGTTCGTTTGCGATCGATGTTGAGGATTCCGGAACCGGGATCGAAACCGCTGTACTACAGCGCTTGTTCGAATTCGGGTTCACCACCAAGAAGGATGGTCATGGATTCGGCCTGCACGCCAGCGCCAATCTCGCCAAGGAGTTGGGTGGCGAGCTCTGCGGGCACAGCGATGGCCCAGGCCGCGGTGCGCGCTTCAGCCTTCGGATGCCGCTGTCGGCCGCCAGTGAGCAGATGGCAAGGAGGCGCGCGTGAACACTGTTGAGGCCCGAATCGATAACATCCGTATTCTCATCACTGACGATAACGCGGCGATCCATGATGACTTCCGCCGCATCCTCGCCACCGGCGCCGAAGATGATGCGAACCTATCCGAGGCTGAAAACGTGCTGTTCGGCGACCCGGCAGCGACGCCTACGCACCATCCTGACTATGCGCTCGATTTCGCACTGCAGGGCCAGCAAGCCGTGCAGTGCGTTAAACGTGCACGCGCCGATAACCGTCCGTACGCCATGGCCTTCGTCGATATGCGGATGCCGCCGGGCTGGGACGGCTTGGAAACCATCGAACGCCTATGGGAAGAGGACCCGGGCGTGCAGATCGTGATCTGCTCAGCGCATTCAGATTACGACTGGAGGGATATCTTCGAGCGGGTTGGCCACTCCGACAAGCTGCTCATTCTCAAGAAGCCGTTCGAGCCGATCGAAGTACTGCAGTGTGCGAGCGCCTTATCGCGCAAGTGGCAGCACGAGCGAGCATTGGAAGCGCATGTTGAGTCCCTCGAACAGGTCATCACCGCCCGCACAGAAAAGTTGGAAGCTGCTAACTTGCAGCTGCGTCATCTGGCGACTCACGATGCGCTAACGGGCCTACCGAATCGCGTGCTGCTGGACGATCGCCTTGCCCAAGCGATTGCGCACGCCGATCGAGACGCACAGCCGTTTGCCGTCCTGATGCTGGATCTGGATCGCTTCAAATTGATCAATGACTCGTTTGGCCATCGCTCCGGCGACATCGTGCTCAACGAAGTCGCACGCCGACTGCACGGGCTGGTACGCAGTATTGACACGGTCGCGCGCGTGGGTGGCGATGAGTTCGTGCTCGTGGTCAGCCCTTCGGCAGCACGCGCCGACGCCGAGGAGATCTGCAGGTGCGCGAATGAAGTTTTGCGCACGCCCATTCAATTGGGCGGCGTCGATTTGCACGTCTCCTCGAGCATCGGCATCGCCTTCTACCCCTCAGACGGCGGTTCCGCGGAGAGCGTGCTCGCGCATGCCGACGCGGCCATGTATTGCGCCAAAGAACGCGGCGGCAATAATTATCAATGCTTTGCCCCCGGCATGAAGTCGGTGGCGCTGGAGCGCGTGAGCCTCGAAAGCGAGCTGCATCAGGCACTGAAGCTCGAGCAATTCGCATTGTTTTATCAACCCAAAGTCGACACCGCCACCGGTGATATTCACAGTGCCGAGGCGCTGATCCGCTGGCACCATCCGCAACGAGGTCTCATACTGCCGGCGCAATTCATTCCGCTGGCGGAGGAGTGCGGACTGATCCACGAGATAGGCGCGTGGGTGCTGCGTGAAGCCTGCCGCCAATGCAAGGCCTGGCAACGCGCCGGCCAATTGTCCCTGCGCGTCGCCGTCAATGTGGCGGCCTCGCAGTTTCGACGGGGCGACCTGCTCGAGGTGGTTCGCAGCGCCCTCGAGGAATCTCAGCTCGATCCGCGCTTCCTTGAGATCGAGTTGACCGAGAGCGCGGTGATGACCAATCCAGAAGACTCTGCGGCAGTCCTCGAGCAACTTAGCCGCATGGGCGTGCTGGTATCGGTCGATGACTTTGGTACCGGCTACTCGAGTATGAGCTACTTGCGTCGCTTTCCGATCGACAAGTTGAAGATCGATCGTAGTTTCATCACGGATCTAACTACCCGCGCCGATGATGCATCGATTGTTCAGGCGATCGTGTCGCTGGCACACGGTCTTCGGCTCAAGGTGGTCGCCGAAGGCGTGGAAACGCTACAGCAGCTGAAGTTTCTGCAGTCTGTGGGCTGCGATCAATACCAGGGTTATCACTTCAGCCCACCGCTGCCGGCGACCGAGTTCGCCGAGCTGGTGTGCAACTGGCAGAAAGCGGAGGATCGATCTTCGGATGACGACGCCTCCCGAACACACAGCAAACTGGCAGCCTATCGCTAATCCATAGCGGTATTTTGGGCGCAACGTCACAAGCAGGCAAACGCCCAGGAAGTGGCGTCCCTAAGGAGAGAAAGTTCGAACCAACTCTAGAAACCCTAGAAGAATGGAACGACTACCTTGAGCGCTAATGCGCCCGCACACCGACGGCGCCACCATAATATGTGGGCGACATTGCGCAAGAGGCTGAATAGATCGGTAATCCGACTCCTTGCGGAGAATAGCTGGCCCATTCTCCGCGCGACGTGCGGAGAATGCACTTGCCAATGCGGAGAACAGAGAGCATAATATCCGCATAAAATGCGGAGATTAAAATGTACATCTGGGAGCACCCTGACTGGCCTGACCTGACCTGGGATAGCGGCCACCTTGCCGCTCTGTTGGGGCAGGCCTCGCGCGAGCAGGGCCGTCTGCTCGGCAGGATGCAGGATCTCGGCTTCGATCTGCGGCGTGAGGCCCAGCTGAACACGCTGACCGAAGACGTGGTCCGCTCAAGTGAGATCGAGGGCAAAAAACTCGACAGCGATCAGGTCAGATCCTCGATCGCACGGCGGCTCGGCATGGATGTTGGCGGGCTAGTGCCGGCCGACCGCGATGTCGAGGTTGTCTCGGGGCCGATCGGTCGGCAGAAGGTTCACTATGAAGCGCCGCCCGCCGCGCGCGTCCCGGAAGATATGGACCGCTTCCTAAGCTGGTTCGAGGCACCCGGCAAAATCGACCCGCTTCTCATCGCGGGACTCGCGCATGTGTGGTTCGTCACCATCCACCCTTTCGATGACGGCAACGGACGCATTGCGCGCGCGATCGCCGACATGGCGTTCGCCCACTCCGAACAAAGCACCCAACGCTTCTACAGTATGTCAGCGCAAATTCGCCGCGAGCGGAGCAACTATTACACGACGCTCGAACGCACGCAGAAGGGTACCCTCGATGTTACGCCGTGGCAGGAATGGTTCCTTTCGTGCCTGCTCCGCGCGATCGAGGGCTCGCAAGACACTCTGGGCGCGGTGCTGGGAAAGGCGCGCTTCTGGGAACGCTTTGCGCAACAGTCGCTGAATGCGCGCCAGATTAAGGTGCTGAACAGATTACTCGACGGCTTCGAGGGAAAGCTCACGACATCCAAATACGCCAAGCTCACCAAGGGCTCGCAGGACACGGCCTACCGTGACATCCTGGATCTCGTCGAGCGCGGCGCGCTGCGGAAGGACCCCGGTGGCGGGCGGAGCACGAGTTACTCGCTTATCATGGGAGTCGAGCGGAAATGACGCAAGCGCGGCACGAGTATCAGAAGTATAAAGACGCGGCCTGCTGCTCCTTTATGCGACGCCATCGCCGGTTAGGGACCGGGACCTTTGTGATTGGGTCGAGTATTCTAACTTCGGTCACTACAAAACCCATGTTCAGGTACTCCGTCTTAACCCACGTAAATACCGCGTGACTCGATCGGTGGGCGGGCACGCGTAATCGTGCCAAGGAGGCAAACGCTGACACGAAATTGCGCGGTCTTCCGCTGGTCGGATTCCCCAACATTCCGTACACTTCCACCGGCAAGGAATTCGCAGCGGATCTTGGCTCTGTGCGCAATCAGTCATCAGTGTCAGAAGAATCGAGCAGCGGTATGCAAGGACAGTCGAGTGAGCGTCAGCCCATCTGGCAGCCGGCTCCGGAGGATGTGGCCCGAACCCAGATGACGGCGTTCATGCGGCACTGCGAAACCGTGACCGGATGTAGATTCCGCTCATACAACGAGTTCCACGGCTTCTCGGTAGACAACTACCGCCTGTTCTGGCGACTGCTCCTCGAGTGGTCCGGCATCGAGTATCAGGGTGACCCATCCGTCATTTGCACGAGCGACAACCTGGAGGAAGCCAGTTTCTTTCCCAATCTACAACTGAATGCCGTGCGCATCCTCCTTGCGGAGTCGGTCACCGAGGACAGCGGATCTGCGATCGCATCGGTGCATTTGAACCGCACGACCCGGCGACTGACCCGATCAGAGCTTCGCCGCCGCGTGATCTCCGGAGCCGCGGCGATGCAGGAGCTCGGCATCGACAAAGGCAGCCATCTGGCGATGGTGGCATATAACGACGCCTCCGCGGTCATTGCGGTTTTGTCGGTTGCGGCCTTGGGCGCCGCTATTGCAACGAGCGCCCCCGAAATGGGAGCGGATGCCAGCATCGCGCGATTTGCCCCAGTTGCGCCGCAGTTACTGCTGTGCCACGCAAGTACCCCGTTCGACAGTATAGATCCGAAGCACCACGAGAAATTGATCCAGATCATTCACGCGCTCCCCTCCCTGCGCGCGGTGATAGTTCTCAACGACGAGCACGACTTGGCCGGATTGCCTCTGCCTTGCTACACGTTGAATGCACTGTGCTCATCCCACGCATCCGCAGAGTGCGATTGGCCACTCCTGCCGTTCAATCATCCGTTGTTCATCTTGTTTTCATCGGGTACGACGGGCAGGCCCAAAGGCATCGTCCACGGAGCTGGAGGCACCCTGATCGAACATATCAAGGAGCATCGTCTGCATTGTGATCTGAAACCCGGTGATCGGTTGTTCTTTCACACGTCCAGCGCCTGGATGATGTGGAACTGGCAGCTGACGGCACTCGCGTCCGGCGCGGAGTTGGTCCTGTACGACGGCCCGCTTACAGCCGCCGATACCCTCTGGAACATCGTCGCGCGGGAACGAGTTTCCGTGTTTGGCACGAGCCCGCCCTACCTGCAAATGTGCGACAGGGCGGGCATCGCGCCGGGGAGAAGCCTGGATCTGGCCGCGCTGCGGGCTGTGCTTTCCACCGGCTCCATCCTCTACGAAGAGCAACAGGACTGGTTTAGCGCAAATGTCAAAGATCTGCCGGTGCAATCCATCAGTGGCGGCACGGACATGATTGGCTGTTTCGTCATGGGCAATCCCAACTTGCCGGCGTACGCGGCTGAACCGCAATGCAAGGGGCTGGGGTTTAATCTGCGGGCGCTTCCCGTGGCAGGGTCCCCATCGCCACACATCGGGGAGTTGGTCTGCGCCAATCCCTTTCCCTCCAAGCCGGTACGATTTCTCGATGATCCGCTGGGCGAGCGCTTTCATGATGCCTATTTTGCGCAGAATCCAGGACTGTGGACGCACGGCGACCTGATCGAATTCACATCCGACGCAAGCGCGGTGATGCACGGACGCTCAGATGGCACGATGAACATCCGCGGCATCCGGATCGGTCCGGCCGAAATCTATCGAGTGCTGGAAAGCTTCCCGGAAATCTCCGCAGCCATGGCCGTCGAACAGCGCGTGGAATCGGAATACGGCCACGCCCGCATCGTCTTGCTCCTCGTGCTGCGGCCCGAGCTCACGCTCAGCACGCTTTTGCAGGCACGCGTACGCAAGGCCATCGCAACACGAGCATCGGCAGCCCATGTACCGGCGGTCATCATACAAGTCCCGGCTCTGCCAACGACGCATACCGGCAAAAGTTCGGAACGCAGTGCGCGAGATTGCGTGAACGGAGTGCCCGTTTCCAATAACGGTGCTCTGCGGAACCCGGAATGTCTGGCCGCCATTGCATCCCATCCTGGACTTCGCGTGGCACCGCCTGATGACGAAGATGCGGTCCGTTTCGCATTGACCGGCGAAGACGGCTGCATCTGCGAAGCAGCCATGACGAGATTGTGGGAAGAGACGCTTGGCATCACACCCATCGATCGAGACGACGATATCTTCGAGATGGGTTTGAATTCGGTCATCGCCCTGCGGCTGCTCAGCCGGCTAGAACTCGCCTTGACCATGTCTCTGCCACTCACCTTCATCTACGACGCGCCCACGATTGCGCGAATGATTCGCCGCCTGGAATCCCTGGAGCCGCCGGCCTCTTCCCACCTCGTGCCAGTTCAGCAAGGTGGCAGCGGACCACCGTTCTTCGTCATTCATGGGCTGGGCGGAGACGTGAGTGAACTCTTCAGGCTATGCCGCAGGATCCGCTCCGACGGCCCGGTTTACGCAATCCGGGCATTGGGGCTCGACGGATCGTGTCAGCCCCTGGAAACGATCGATGCGATGGCAAACGCGTACATTCAAGCGATCCGGACGCTTCAGGAGAGAGGTCCGTATCGACTCTGCGGCTATTCCTTTGGTGGCCTCATCGCATTTGAGATGGCCCGCCGTCTGTCTCGAGCGAGGCAAGCGACCCGTCCGCTGATCCTGATCGATACCACTGTCGATGAACGATACTGGCCGATGTGGGCATGGCTCAAAATCATGCAGGCGGTTGCGGGGAAAAACCTGATGAGCCTTGGCCGGATCCCGATGACCCAGGTCCATCACCACCTGCGGCAACGCTTGCACGGTTTTCGCACGCGAATTGGTTATCGCCGGCGAACGATCGAGGGCAGTTCGCTGGGAGCTGGGGGTGCTGGCCTGCCGGCGCCGCTGGTCCGCGTGCGGGAAGCCGCGGTCAAAGCGATGGCAGCGTACGAACCTTCAAGTTACGAAGGAGAGATCGTACTGATGCGGTGTACGCTAAGAGACCCCGTCTCGTATGATGCCGCGCCGCTGTGGGCGTCGGTCTGCCGTCACCTGTCGATCCATGAAGTTCCGGGTGATCATCGAACCGTGATTCGTGAGCCGTCAGTGGACGTGCTGGCCGACTCGATTTCGCAAGTGTTGCTGACCTCGTCCCCGCTCATACCGGACTCAACTCAAATTTCCCGTGTACCTCAACCATATCGCCATTAGTTTGCCAATCGTCGCCAAGTTGATTCGGGGTACCCCAGCGCGTCCTCCGTCCTCCGAAAACCCATGTATCTTGAGCGCGGGATTCTTGCGGCGGTCGGGACGAGTATTGTTCAGGAATTACAAATTCAGCGCGGGGCGGTACAACGACTTGCGGATACCGCGATACCACACTTGGGGATTTCCGGCCGTGGAACCGGCTGGAATTTTCGAACCCCTGAAATTTCTGCCTTTACAGAAGCTTACGAAGCTCTGACAAACACTCACGTAGTGGCGTCCCCACGGGTACACGAACTTAACCCCCGTAAACATCAAACATACCGCGGGTCTCACCAGAAAGCCTGGCGGGTATGAACTATGAACTGGCAAAAAAGGTCAGAGACTTATGATTTGTGCGTAGGAGGACCTTTCGAACCGGCAATTTACCGCGCTTCCTCGCCAGGCAAGATGAAACCTAAGGTCTGCTGGTTAAAATGAGTACTGCTGATGCTGGAATACACAAGGCTACAGCACCGGCTTCCGCCTATGTTCTTGACAAAACTTAAGCCCTGAGTATTCTACGCGGCTGTCTTGCCGCCACGCGCGGCGAGAGCCGTACAACGGAGAAGGCTATGACCTTAGGGTCTATGAAGAATACGTGTAGATACTCTTTGAAGTAACCGTTTCGAGTCGATGGCTCGAAGCGCCATGCTTCGAGTCAGGCGGCCCCGTCATCGCGACGAAAGCCCCTGGCGAGCATCCACCAGGGGCTTTTTGTTGCCTTAAATGACGACCATGAAGGGATTGAAATTCGACTTTGAGAGAAGCGTAGGTGA
>WNFO01005073.1_pt1 | contig 11452 bp, 8 predicted proteins | sample 5400251 | NCBI WGS metagenome assembly WNFO01 (sample SAMN13153354, study PRJNA577476) | soil metagenome | isolation source: 100 cm saprolite under Madrone tree | place: USA:California | collected 2016-06-14
GGTGGCGCTCGCCCTGCTGGTCGTCAATTTCAACTACAACCGGGGCACGATGCTGGGCCCGATCATCGCGCTGGCCGCCGCGTTCTCCGTCCACGTGTGGCGCATTCCGTTCAAGGGCGTGGTCCTGGCCGGCGTGCTCGCGCTGTCCCTGGCGTTCGTGTTCGGCTGGTATCGGTCGACCGACCTCGACATAAGCGAACTGTCGGCCTCAGCCCTCGCGGACACCTGGAACACCGACCGCGTCGTCGAGTTCGTGCAGATCTACGCCTCGGCGCCGCAGATTACCGCTTACGTGATCGAATCGCTCGAGGGCACGTTCTACTACGGCCAGACCCTGCTCCCCTCCTTGCTCTACCCGATTCCGATGCTGGGCAAGCCGTTTCGCGACATCAGCGGCCCGGTGATCTTCAACGAGCTGATCTACGGTGAGACGGACACTCTCGATCAGATCATTCCGCTGCCCGGGGAACTCTACATGAACTGCCATCTCGTCGGCGTGGTGCTCGGCAGCGTCTTGCTCGGCGGCCTTCTCGCCTGGCTGCAGGGCAAGTTCGTGGCCGCCCCGACTCCGGTGGAGAGCTACGCGTGGCTCATGATGGCGCTCTGGACCGTGTTCCCGGGCAGCCTGTCGGTGGCGAGCCAGATCTACGTGTACTCGTTCTGGCCGATCTACGTCTACTTCGCGGCCCGGCGGTTCTGGTCGTGGAACGCCGCGATGACCGGCCACCGCGACCGGCGGTTCGCATGAACGTCTGCCTGGTCGGCGGCATCTTCGATCGGCCGGAGGCGGTCCGGTCGAAGCAGATGGTGACGCCGGAGACGGTGCTGCTGGACGGCTTCCGCAAGGCGGGGGTGATGGTGCACGCGGTCGGACACGCCGGCTTTCAGCCGTCGGACGACTACGACATCATCCACGTCCATCACTTCGGTCGGGCCGCCCTCAAGATGGCGTCCTCGCGCTGCCGGGCGCACGTCGTCTTCACCGGCCACAACGGGCTGATCCCCACCGGCTGGGAGCGCTCGCGGCTGCGGCGCTACGCCTTCCAGTACGTGGTGGACAAGGCGGAGGCCTACATCGCGCTGTCGCGCGCCGAGGCCCGATACTACGCCCGCGTGACGAGCGCCGACAAGATCCACACCATTCCCAACGGCATTCCGGCCGACGTCTTTCGCGCCGCCGGGCAACGGCGGAAGCGGGCCGACAAGGAGCGCTATGACGTGCTCTACGTCGGCCAGCTGATCGACTGGAAGGGGGTCAACTTCCTGCTCGAAGCGATGCAGCAGCTTCGCAAGCAGCGCCACGTTCACCTCCGGCTGGTCTATCACAACGCGCAGCTCGAGGCGGAGCTGAGACGGCAGGCGGACGACCTGGGTATCGCGAAGCACGTGGAGTTCGTGGGCATCCTGGATCCCGGAGCGCTCGCCGAGGAGTATCACCAGGCGGACCTCCTGGTGCTGCCGAGCTTTGCCGATTGCCTGCCCAGCGTGGTCACCGAGGCGTTCCTGTGCGGTACGCCGGTGGTGGCGGGCGGGGTGTGCGGCGTGCCGGAACAGATCGGGCCCTACGGTCTGGCGGTGCCGCCGGGCGATGCCGGTGCGCTCGCGAGCGCCATGGAGACGATCCTGGCGGATCGGCCGCGCTGGCAGGGCCGGGCCGCCGAGATGCGGGCGTATGCGGAGCACACGTTCAAGCCGGAGACCATGGTCGCCCGCCACCTCGCCCTCTATCGCGACATGATCGAAGGCCGCGCCGCGCGGTCCAGGCGGCGGGCCGCCTGGATCGATCCCGCGATGCGCCTGGCGGTCGAGGTGTACTGGCGCCGCCGTCGGGCCGCGGCGTAGGGCGGCCCGCGATGAACATCAGCCACGTCAGCGTCAGCACGTTGCCGGTTCTGCAGCGCTTCGGCGGCGCCATCGAACGGCGCATCGTCGAGATCGCGCGCGAGCAGGCGCGGCGCGGGCATCGGGTCAGCGTGTACTCGGTCGGCGACACCACCGACACGCGCGAAGTGGACGGCGTGACCTATCACTTCCTGAAGTGCCGCACGCGTCTGCCGTTCAGGCACCTGGAGTTCCAGTATCAGGTTGTGCGCGAGCTGAGGAGGCGCTCCGACGACGTGCTGCACTTCCACAGTCAGCCCGAGGGCGCGTGGATGAGCCAGGCGCTGGGAGCCCGGAAGGTGCTCTCGTACGACTTCTTCCAGTTCCGCGGCGGTCGCCAGACGCCGCTCTATCACCTGTACAAGCGGGTGCTCCGCGCCTTCGACCTGCTCCTGCCGTGCTCCCGGTACTGCCTGGAGGAGTCGCAGAGCTTCTGGAGCTTTCCCGCGAGCAAGCTGCGGATCCTCTACAACGGGGTCAACACGCAGCAGTTCCGGCCGGATCCGGAGGCGGCCGCGCGCGAGCGCGGCCAGCTCGGCATCGACGGCAAGGTGATGCTCTACGTCGGCCGGGTGTGCGAGCAGAAGGGGAGCGACGTGCTGCTGCGAGCGGCCCGGACGCTCCGCGAGCGGCGCCGCGACGTGCGGCTCGTGATCGCGGGACCGGTCGGGCAGTTCGGCCGGAACGACGACCCCCACGGCTGGGTCGCGCGCATCGAGGAGGTCGGCGGCCTCTACCTCGGTCCCGTCGAGGAGAGACGGCTCAACGCGATCTACAACCTCGCGGATGTCTTCGTCATGCCGACCCGGGTCAACGAGATGTTCGGCATGGCGGCCGTCGAGGCGCAGGCGTGCGGCAAGCCGGTGGTGGCCAGCGACTCGGGCGGCCTGAAAGAGGTGGTCCCGTCGAGCTGCGGAGCGCGCGTGCCGGTCGGCGATTCGTCCCGGATGGCGGACGAGGTCGAGAAGCTGATGGACGACGCCGGGCTCTACGCGGCGTGCTCCGCGAATGCGCTGGTCAACGCGGCGACCTACGACTGGGCGCGCATCTGTGACACGTGCGACGACCTGTACCGCATCGCGAGCTGAGGCACGGAGAGCCGCGTGAGTGACCGCGTGTCCGTCACCATCGGCATCCCGTTCCTGAACGCTCGGCGCTCCCTCGCCGCGGCGGTGCGCTCGGTGTTCGCGCAGACCCACCATGACTGGGAGCTGCTGCTGATCGACGACGGCTCGTCCGACGGCTCGATCGATGTGGTGCGGCATCTCGACGATCCCCGCGTGCGGCTCCTCGGGGACGGGAGCAATCGTGGTCTGTGCGCGCGCCTGAACCAGATCGCGGCGATGGCCCGGGGCACCTACCTGGCCCGGATGGACGCCGACGATGTCATGCATCCGGAGCGGATCGCGCGGCAGGTCGAGCTCCTGCGGGCGGACCCGAGCGTCGATCTGGTGGACAGCGCGACCTTCACGATGGACGAGGACCTCACGCCGGTGGGCATTCGCGGCGATCGGCCCCTGGATTGTCGTGCGGAGGCGGTGCTGCGCGACGGGCTCCTGATCCATCCGACCGTCATGGGGTGCGCCGAGTGGTTTCGCCGCCATCCGTACGATCCGGTCTTCGTTCGGGCCGAGGACCGCGAGCTGTGGATCCGGACCTGCACGACGACGAGGTTCGCCCGGCTGCGCCGACCGCTGTTCTTTTATCGCGAGGCTCGCGCCGGCAACCTGGGGAACTATCTGCGTAGCGAGGGGACGATGCGCGAGATCTTGCGACGCTACGGGCCGCCGCTGGTCGGAGTGCGGCACACCCGGCTCCTGGTGATGCGGTCACACCTCAAGTCGATCGCCTACCGGCTCGGCACGAGACTGGGACTGCAGGGCCGGCTGATCGGCGGACGCAACCGCCGGCTCGAGGCGGCGGAAGTACGGGAAGCGAGGCGGATTCTCGCCGCGATCCAGGCGACGCCGGTGTCGGGGCTGGAAGACGCCGGGCCGGGCCCCTCGGCCGCGCGGCTGCTTCCGGGCGAGGCGGCATGAAACCCAGGCTGCTGCACGTGACGACGGTGCCGATGACCCTGTGCTTCGTGGCGGGGCACGTGGCTCATGCCAGGCGCCGAGGGTTCGAGGTCCACGTGCTGTCGTCGCCCGGCGCGGCGCTCGACGAGTTCGCCCGCGACCTGCAGGTCGAGGCGCACGGCGTGCCGATGCCGCGCCGGATCACGCCGCTGGCCGATCTGGCGGCGCTGTGGCGGATCGTGCGAGTCATGCGGCGCGTGCGACCGACGATCGTGGATGCGCACACGCCCAAGGGGGGCCTCCTGGCGATGATGGCGGCCACGCTCTGCCGCGTGCCGGTTCGCATCTACCACCAGCACGGGCTGCCGCTCATGACCGCGACCGGGCTGAAGCGGCGTATCCTGCGCGGGACCGAGCGCACCGCGTGCCGGCTGGCGCATCAGGTCATCTGCATCAGCCCGTTGCTGCGCGAGGTCCTGATCGCGGAGGGGCTGTGCCCGCCCGGAAAGATCACGGTGCTCGAGCACGGAAGCATCGACGGCGTCGAGGCGGACGGCAAGTTCGATCCGGCCGGCGTCTCGACGCAGTGGGCGGAGCTCGTGCGGGCTCGCTATCAGATTCCACCGAACGCGCCGGTCATCGGCTTCGTGGGACGCGTCGTCCGCGACAAAGGCTTGATCGAGCTCGCGCAGGCGTGGCGCGGGCTCCGCGAGGAGTGGCCGTCGCTGCACCTGCTGGTCGCGGGGCCATTCGAGAGCGAGGATCCGATCCCGGCCGACGTGGAAGCAACGCTGCGAAGCGATCCGCGCGTCCATCTGGCCGGAATGGTGCACGACATGCCCGGTATCTATCGGACGCTGGATCTTCTGGTCCTGCCGTCGTATCGCGAGGGCTTCAACACCGCGCTCCTGGAGGCGGCGGCGATGGGGCTGCCGGTGGTCGCGACGCGGATCCCGGGATGCGTCGATGCGGTGCGGGACGGCGAGACCGGCCTGCTGGTGCCGGTGCGCGACGCCCAGGCGCTGACCGCCGCGATCGGCACGTACCTGGGCGACCCCGCGCTGCGTCGACGGCACGGCGCCAACGGCCGGCGCCGCGCGCGGTGCGAATTCGAGCCGGGAAGGCTGCGGGAAGCCTTGTTTCAGGAATACATCCGCTTGCTTGGCCGGCGCGGCTGCGGCGGGATAATGGCAGACGTGCGCCGCGTGCCGGGGGAGCCGGCTCGCTAGTGTGGCCCGCATTGCCGTTCATCGTGTTCGTGGCGATCTTGCCTTTTCGAGGAATCGTGACCTTGCGGCTCGCCTGTGTCGCGGCGGCGTGTCTGATCGTCGCGATGTCGTGGCGGCGGCTGGCTCCGCCGGCGGTGCCCTGCCGGTGGACGATCACGCTATGGGCGGCGGTCGGGCTGGGCTCGCTTCTCGTCGCGGTCGATCCGGCGTACAGCCTGCGGGAGATCACGAGCGAAGTCGGTTACGCGCTGATCACGTTCGTCGCCTTCCTCGCGTGGACGCGGAGCGAGAGGCGATTGCGCCTCGCGGGTCTGGCGGTGCTGGCCGGATTCGTGGCGATGTCGGGCTCGGCCCTCCTCGGCGCGTACCTCCGGAACGGCGAATGGCCGGCCGACGTGTACTACGGCGACGTCGGAGAGGTCAGCAACTACCTCGTCACGGTCGGCCCGGTGCTCGGCTTGACGGTGTCAGGGTTCGGGCGTCGGCATGCGACGAAGTGGCTGGCGGGGCTCGGCGTGCCCTTCCTGGCGGTGGCCGTGCTCTGCGCCGAGCGAGCCCTGTGGCCGGCGCTCGGGGTGCAGGCGGCGCTGGTGTGCGTGTGGGGATGGCGGCTCCGCGCCGTCGCGGTCGGGCCCCTTCGCCTGGCGCTGGCGGGCCTCATCGTGCTGGGCCTGGTGGGCGGGGGCGTCTACGTCAGCGAGCGGTACCGAACCGGCGGCGATCCGCATTCGCCGATGGCGATGGGGAACGATTCGCGGCCTCGGGTATGGAAGAAGGTGGGCGAGGAGATCCTCGCTCACCCGTTGACCGGCGCCGGGTTCGGACGCGCCGTCATGGGCAAGGCCTACCCCGCCTTGGTTCCGGCCGACGAGAGCGAGGTGTTCTCCCACCCGCACAATCTCGTTCTCACCTACGGCATCAGCGCCGGCGTGCCGGGCATGGTGGCGGTGCTGGTATTGTTCGCCTCGCTCGCTCGACGCTTCTGGCAGCTGGCGAGTCGCGGAGAGCGTCTCGCGCGTCTGGCCGGACTCGCCGGGACGGCGATGGTCGCCGGCGTGCTGGCGCGCAACATGACCAATGATTTCTTCGTGCGGGATGGGGCGCTGCTGTTCTGGGCACTCGCCGGGATGCTGTTCGGATATGCGCTGCGTCGTCCGCCCGCGTCCGGAGCGGGTGAAGCCGATCCTCGCCCCGCGCGGCGCGGCATCGTGGTCGGGGGCGCCGCCGCCGGCGAGCGCGGCCGGGAGAGGGCCGCATGAGTCACCGCGCCCCGCGCTTCCGTGAGTGCGACGACGTGCTCGGGCCGGCGAAGGACGGCGTGGTGGTCATCGGCGCGGGAGGCCACGCCAAGGTGCTCATCAGCACTCTCACCGCCTGTGGAGTGCCCGTCGCGGCGGTGGTCGACGACGACGACACCAAGTGGGGCATGGACGCTCAGGGCACCCGCGTGGGCCGGATCGAGCGCGAGCTCGGCGGCCGCGGGATCGTCGGGATCGGGGACAATGCACAGCGCCGCGAGATGGCGAGGGCCCTGAGCCTGGAATGGCAGACGGTGGTCCATCCGGCCGCCTACGTTCACCCGTCGGCGAAGCTCGGGCGAGGCACGGTGGTCTTTGCGGGCGCGGTCGTGCAGCCGGATGCGGTGATCGGCGACCACGTCATCGTGAACACGGGCGCCACGATCGATCACGATTGCATCGTCGGCGACTACGCCCATCTCGCGCCGGGTGTGCACCTCGCGGGCTCGGTGCAGGTCGGGGAGGGCGCGTTTCTCGGCATCGGAAGCGTGGTGGGCCCGGGTCTCGAGATCGGGCGCTGGGCCACCCTCGGAGCCGGAGCGGTGGCGATTCGCGACGTGGCGGAAGGGGTCGTGGCGGTCGGCGTTCCGGCCCGAGCGCGGGAGGGCGAGCGTCCGTCATGAGCCGCCCGGCCTTGACCCTCGCGCAGCTCGCCCTCTTGCCCGACGACTCGGACGTGGCCTCTTACGAGGCGAATGGGTACTACATCTCGAAGGAGGGGGTCGTGCCCGAGGCCCTGATCGACGCGGCGTGCGAAGGGGCTCACCGCTTCTATCAGGGGGAGAGGGATGGCACCCTGGCCGTCGACACCGGCTTCTCGAACTGGAAGCCGGGCGACGGAGACGGCCAGCGCAACAACGAGTTCGTGTCGTTGCAGAAGAAGGAGCTGAAGGCTCTCGCGGTCTACCCTCTCCTGGGGGCCATCGCGGCGAAGCTGACGCGGAGCTCCGCCATTCGCGTGCTGGACGATCAGCTCATCTACAAGCCGTCCGATACCCGGGACGCCTCGAGCACCGTGACCGGCTGGCACGCGGACCGCGCGTACTGGGCGACCTGCAGCTCCGACCGGATGATCTCGGTGTGGATTCCATTCCACTCGGTGGAGATCACTCGCAGTCCGCTCGTGGTGATGGCGGGGAGCCATCGGTGGCAGGGCCTGCAGGACGTGCGGTTCTTCAACCATCGGAACTTGACCGAGATGGAGGAGCAGTTCCGTGCCCACGGCCGGGAGGTTCGCGTCGTCCCCATGACCCTGCGGAAGGGGCAAGTGAGCTTCCATCACGGATGGACGGTCCACGGGAGCTACCCCAACACGAGCGGACAACCCCGGCTGTCGTACGCGGTCCACCTGCAGGACGGCGACAATCACTATCGTCCCTACCGCAACCGCGAAGGGCGCGAGATCCACATATTCGACGAGACGCTGTGCCGCCGGCTACCCAACGGCGATCCCGATTTCAGCGACCCGGAGGTGTTTCCGACCGTCTGGGCGGAGAGCCCCTGATGGACGTCGTGCATCTGGAGATCGACGATCCGCGATGGCCCGACGCCTTGCGCCGGCTGCGCCACGATTTCTACCACCTCCCCGAGTACGTGAGACTGGACGGGGAGTGGAACCGAGCGCAGCCGATGGCGTTCCTGGCCAGATCCGGGGACGAGGAGTTGCTCATTCCGTATCTGCTGCGCCGTTGTGAGAGCCTCGGGCCGGAATCCATGGCGGGCGAAGAGGTGTACGACGTCGTGTCGCCCTATGGGTATCCGGGCCTGCTGCTGAGCGACGCGGCCCGGCGGTCCCCAAGGTTCGCCCGGGAGGCGATGCATCGATTGAGCGAGACCCTCCGCGAGATGGGAGCGTGTTCCGCGTTCTTTCGCATGCACCCCTTGCTCAGCGACGGGCTGTCGGAGCTCTTCCCGGAGGGGTTCTTCACCCCGGCCGGCGAGACGGTCGCGATGGATCTGACCCTGGACGAAGCCGGATTGTGGAAGGGGATCCGGGAAGGGCACCAGTGGACGATCAAGAAGTGCCGGAGGCTCGGCTTCGTGGCCCGGATGGTCTCCCTGCGCGCGTACGTCGAGTGCGTCATGGAGATCTACCGGGAGACGATGGACCGGGTCCAGGCCAAGGAGTCGTACTATTTCGGCCGGGACTATTTCGCGAGGCTCGCCGAGATGCCCGGACAGGTGCATTGCGCGGTGGTGGAATCGGAGGGTCAGCCGGCGGCCGCCTGCATCTTCTTCGAGTGCGACGGAATCGTGCAAGCCCACCTGGGCGGCACCAGGTCGGAATTCCTCCACAAGTCGCCGTTTCACCTGCTCCTGTATTCGGCGGCGGAATGGGCCAGGTCCCGGGGCAACCGCTACCTCCACATGGGAGGGGGCGTCGGCGGCTCCAACGACCGCCTCCTCCAGTTCAAGCGCGGATTCTCGCCGTTGCGCTTTCCGTTCTCGACCCTGCGCCTCGTGACCGATGAGGGCAAGTACCGTGAGTTGACGTCTCGCCGGGCGCGGGCCGCCGCGGTGTCGGTGGAGGAGGTGTCGTGCGGCGACTTCTTCCCCGCCTACCGGGCGCCCCTCTGAGGGGCCGCCGCCTGCAGGCTCAGCACGCCGCGCCGGGCGCCGGCGCGCCGGGCGAATACTCGATCGCGAAGATGCGGAGATCGTAAGCCGGAACGCTTGCCTTCACCGTCACGATGGACCCGGCGCGCGCACACCCCGCCGCGGTGTCGGCGGTGTACTCACGAACGGCGCCGACGGCGCCGGGAATGTTCGCGACGATCGCGCCGTTCCATTCCACCCCCGAATTGTTGATGATCGTGGTGACGAGTCTGCCCGGCGCGGTCGAGAACATGTACTGGGCGCCGGGACCGGACACGACGGCGGGCGCATGCTCGCGGTTCAGGTCATCGAACAGCCGAACGCCTACGTCCAGCAGTCGATCGCGCGCGGTCGTCTGAAGATGCTCTGGCGTCGTCAGGATGACCCGCCCCGTCCCGACCGCGTTCGATGTGATCAGCGGGGCGCCGTCGCCGGAGGTCGCCAGGACGCGAGCGGCGACGGGAGCGACCGGCTTGTACGTGAACGGCGCCTCCGTATACGCCGTATTGTCGGACAGCCATCTCGAGGTCGTGGCGCGCCGAGAAGCGCCGCCGAGCCGAACGCCGAGGAGCGCCTCGTCCGCGCTCGTCGCCTGGGTGACGTTGACGACGAGCGTTCCCCCGGCCCGCACCCACGACTGGAGATCCCGGCGCAGACGGGCGTCGATGACGACGTCGCCCATGAGCACGAGGACCTTGTATCGCTGCAGGGCGCTCGCCGGCGCGGTGTTGAGCATCACGTCGAAGGAGTCGCCCCAGCGGGTGAACGGCATCGGCTCGTACGGTCTGGGATCGCCCCCCGAGGTCAGGAATCGCTGGTAGCCCGCCGGCGTCGAGAACGGCGCGCCGGGCGTCGTGCCGTGCCGCCAGTGATCGGGATAGGCGAGCTTGAGAAAGTTGTCGATCATGAAGTCGCCGGAGGAATAGGCGATGTCCTGATACCAGACCGCGTTCTGCTGATTGTATCGCCCGTGCTTGGTGTCGAAGCCGCTGTGAGCGTCCAGCATCAGCGCGGTCGGGACCGCCGGCGTTCCCAGGGCGGGATGTCGCCTCAAGGCGAAATCGGCAAACTGCTTCACGGCCCGTCCGAACGGATTGAGAGCCGACCCGCCCGGACCGTAGTAGAGCGTCGGCTCGATCTGGAGGATGTGGGCGCCGGCCATGTACGCCGCGTACATGTGCCGACGCAGATAGCTCGGCGACCATCCGCCGGTCTGCGTTCCCCCCGCGTCGAAGCGCGTCGCGGAGTCTGCCGCCGTGCGCCACGTCGAGAGGTCGATGCCCCAGGGGCGATCGTATTGACGGCCGGCGCCGCGCGCGAAGGCGATGCCGGTCGCGACATCTCCCAGCTCGTCGACGCCGCGCTCGAGGAGGCCGACGTCGACGCCCAGCTCATAGGCGTCGAACGCGTTCGGCGAATAGTCGGTGACGGCGGCGAGGCGGCAGGGCCGCTCCGTCGAGGGCTGGCGCAAGTAGGTGGCGAGCGGCGGAGACTGCGTGAGGTAGTAGTCGACAAAGCGCGCGTGCGCCTGCGCGCGCGTCAGCGCCCCGTATTGCGGCCGTCCCTTCGGAACCCAGGCGCCCCCGCCCTGATCCCACTCGATCATCAGGTTCCACAGGTGGCTCTTGGCCGGCTGCGCCGCGCAGATTCGAGCGGCCGCGAGGCGCTGGGCCTCGATCGAGCCGGCGGAGTCGTGGTTGACGTGCGCGGCAGCCTGGAGACGAAAGTTGAGCCTCACATCGTGGGTCACGACGAAGTTGCGCATGCCAACGTCCGCGGGCGGCCAGAAGGCGACCATGTTGGCGATGCCGTTTCGTAAGTTCAGGACGGCGTCGGGATTGGTGTAGCCGAGAGGGCCGTGGAACTCGGTCGCAAGATGAAACGTGGAGCGTTCGGACTCCGCGCCCACGCCGGGCGAGTGGAGCGAAAGGCACAATGCGACGAGCAGCGAGCGCAGAGCGACCTCGACCGGGCGACGCGCACGTTCCGAGCGACCTTTGGGTCGACGGTTCGGCGGAGTGAGCATCGGGAGCGGGAGCATGCGCCGGCTACGAATCGGACCGGTGTGCGGCGCGCGGGTGGGCGCGCCCTCAGCGGGAGAGCCGCCCGGGGCGTCGTAGCCGGTCCGGGATGCCGCGGCGCCCCAAGGCACGATCGCCGATCGCCACGAGGAGGAGACCGCCGACGAAACCGCCGACCCCCAGCCGCACGGTCGTCGGCGTGCCGACCAACCGCACCCCGAGGACGTCGACGCTGAGCCCGAGGTCGGCGGTCTCGGGAGGCGGCCAGATCCCGGTCGCGCCGAACGAGATGGCGGCCACGACTGGCATCGCGAGGGCGTGGAGACCCACGGTGAGGGCCACGCAGCCCCAGATCTCTCTGGATGTGCCGGGTCGCCAGCAGAACGCGGCGACCGCGAGGCCCATCACGA
>WNFO01020593.1_pt1 | contig 11452 bp, 11 predicted proteins | sample 5400251 | NCBI WGS metagenome assembly WNFO01 (sample SAMN13153354, study PRJNA577476) | soil metagenome | isolation source: 100 cm saprolite under Madrone tree | place: USA:California | collected 2016-06-14
CTCGCCGCCATACATGTCGGCGAGGGCGTCGGGCTCGGCGTCGGCCTGGAGAAGCGCGCGGGCAACCTCGACGGCATTGGGCGGCGTCTTCTGGCGATATGCTTCGACGCCGTTGGCAGCGACGTAGTGCAGGAGCGTGGCCCGGTGGACTGGCGGGTCGAAACAGCAGACGCGATTGGAGCGGGCGCCGACAAGACGGGGAGCGCGGCGGAGCGCATCTTGCAGCGCGGCAAGGTCACCATTGACCACGGCCTGCACTGCGGATTCGAATTCGGAAACCGCGCCTTCCTGCGAGATCGCCTCGACCCAAGCCACGAGTGAGGACCAGTCAAGGAAGTCGTAGTAGCGGGCGATCGTAAGGCGGGCATCGTCGAGTGTGAGAGCTGCATCCCCGATTTCAGAGTCGGGAATGGCCTTCGGGAGCCACTTGATCTTCTCGTCGAGGAAGCGGGGGTGCTTGCGGTGGAAGAGATCGATGGCCGCGGGATCGGCGGCACGGTGGCTGCCGAGCAACTCTCCCGCCTGCTGCTCGAAGGCGGAAAGGGGCGATCGGAACGGGAGGGCCTTCAAGTCCATGTCGGGAACGCTCTCATTGCCGGCCGGCAAAACAACTTGTCGGCCAGATGACCCCAATTGGCGTGGATCACCTCTATCTACGATGCGGCGAGGATTTGGCAATATTCGGGCGACCTACGGCGGCGAAATCGCGCTGCAATCGTACAAAATCGTAAATGGCGCGCCACGGCCGATGAAGATGGGCACTACTGCTTCGCCGCGGCACTATGATCGCATGGCCCGGAACACGCCCCAATCGGTAGAACTGCGACGGCTTTCGATTTGGCTCCCTCGCCCGGCTGTCGTCCCGACATCGCAACGTGGTCCGCTTACCCTTCGATAGCGGCTGCACCGATCAATCCCGGGATCGACGTGATGTGCCTTTGGCGACCGTCTGGGGCGGGCAACATACCGTTCAGCTGCAACCTCATGCTGGCCCCTTACTCGACGACTGGGGGCGTGTGCGCCAACCGACCGCAATGAGCCACTCCTGATAGTCGTGCTCGAACCGTTCACGGTCGGCTGGCAGCGGTTGCGGTTTAGCACGAGCAAGTATTTCAGCGAGCGGTTCGAGATTTACCGCGCGACGTCGTTCGTCCACTCCGTCCGCATCCTCGATCGTGTGGGGCCGCATGTTGCCGTGCGCGTCGGGCTCAAGCTGGGTGCCGTAGAGCTGCGGCCTGCCTTCGAACACACGGATCCTGTCCTCCAGCATGGCCGGCTGCCAAGCTGGGACCAAGTGCTCGAGCGCGGCCGCAGCAAGGAGCTTAAGGCACGAGCGCTGAAATTCGGGGTGCGCGATGGCGTGCTGGGCGATCAGCCAGGCGGCGTCCGCGGCTCGTTTGCCGACCAGGCGCTCCGTCGGCCATCCGATCTGGGCCATGATCGCCCGGAGCCGCAGCGCATTCTTCTCGTGAACGGCGGCCATACGTGGATCATAGCCCTCGTACAGCGCTCCCGACGCCGCCAGGTCGTCACTGACCTTTCGGTCGTGCTCTGCCATGGCGATGAGCTCGTCAGTAATTCTGCAATCCATCCCGAAATGATATCCCAACGTGCGACCCTTCAACAGGTGAACGGCTTTGAGCTGATACTGTTCCAGCGCGACAACCTGAACACTGGCGCGGCTGCTTGCCTCTTTTGACGCGAAATTGCAGCAACGGTACGTGAACGCGAGAAGGGGCCGGCGATCGAGCCCGGCTTGGTGTCGAGGGCGCTGCATGTACCGGGTCTGTACACCGCGGCGGGATTCGGCGACATAAGCGCGTGTGCCGCGTTGCAATGGGAGGCGAGGTCGCACCCTATCGTACAATCGGGAAATGGCGCACCCGACGCGATTCGAACGTGTGGCCTTCGCCTTCGGAGGCAACGTTCCGTCCAGACGCTCCGCCTCGCTTCTAAGCACGTTACAATCCATGGACGACCTCGTCGCGAACCCTACTGGGACTATAGCGCAGTCGCGAAAAATTCTCTTGCCGCCGTTGATGTCCGGATGCTTTCGAACGGCCGTTGCCGCGCGCTGTTGTACGCGAGGGCCCTCTGGTGTTCGCATTGACGTTGGTCCTCGCACAGCCAACTCTCGCCCCATCAGAGTTTTGCGAGAGTAGGAGTGGTCGTGAGATACAGTCGACGAGGGTCGAACGGTGGAGAACAGCGAGTTACTCCGTTCACTCTGAAACCTGAAGAACCGAAGACGCTTCCATTTGCCCAGCGGCTCACCTGCACGATTGATGAAGCATGCGAGGCGACCGGCTTGGGACGCTCGAAGCTTTATGAGTTGATAGGAGCTGGAAATCTCGTCACGACAACGGTCGGACGTCGGCGACCAGTATCCGTGCCCTCACTTCTCTCGTTCCTTAAACGAACATGTCGAGGTGATGGGGGTGCGGCTTAAGTGCGAGCAACTCTATTTTGGACGCGCTTTGCTTCAGGCCCTCATTTTGATGACGCGACCGTGCTCCATTAGCCGGTCAAGCTCATCAGCCCACCATCGCATCATCCGCACGCGCTCCTGCCAGAACTCGGCGGCATGGGTATAGGCGCCACGGATTTCATTTGCCTCCTATGCGCAAGTTGACGTTCGATCGCATCCGCATGCCATTTGCCGTTTTCGTTCAGGAGCGTTGACGCGGTGGATCGCATGCCATGAATGGTCAATTCGGTCTGATCGTATCCGAGACGGCGTAGAGCTGCGTTAAGGGCGTTGTCACTGATTGGGCGATGCCAGGACCGCACCGACGGGAAGAGATATCTTGATCCGCCAGTAATTTCCTGGAGCTCACGAAGAATGGCAAGAACTTGAGACGCTAGGCCGGATACCAGCAAAAACCGGCGAACGGCCGCGCAGGCCAGAGTGCGACTTGTGCCTGTCGTTATTGAGGAAAGTGAACGTTGGCGGATAAGGGCGGACGGTAGGATGGTGCCCCTGGCCGGAATCGAACCAGCACTCCTTGCGGAACTCGATTTTGAGTCGAGCGCGTCTACCAATTCCGCCACAGGGGCTTATCGCGGCCGAGCCGGAGGCTGGAGGTCGCGAAGCCGGCGGAATATAGCGGGCGGTGACTGCCGGTCAACCCGCAAGCTTTCGGCCTGACGCTCAGCGCCGATGCGGGTCGTCCGAACGCGTTTGCCCCGGCTCACCCACGGCCCCTGAAAGGGTGCCGATGAGCTATCTCCACCGTGCCACCGGCATACCCGCACCTCAAAACACTCCAGTGTGATCGGGCCTGCCTCGACAGCGTCATGCGCGCGGGATAGGACGCTTTCACACAGGAGATCAACGTGACGTTGGACGCCACCGCAAACAGCTCGCCCGCGAGAACCGACGCCAACCCCGCGCTGACGGCGGCGCTTGCCGTCACGGCCATCGCGGCGGCGACGCTGGCGGGCGCGTGGTTCTTCCAGCTGGTGCTGGATATCCGGCCCTGTCCGCTCTGCCTCGAGCAGCGCGACGCCTATTATCTGGTGGTTCCGCTCGGCGCGCTGACCGCGCTTGCCGCGGCCAAAAATGCTCCGCGCGCGGTGCTGGTGATCGGCCTTGCCATTGTCGCCGCCGCAACCCTCGGCAATGCCGGGCTCGCCACCTATCACGCCGGCGTCGAATGGCATCTTTGGCAAGGGCCGACCGACTGCACCGGTGAGATCGGAAATCTCGGCAGCGCCGGCAACCTGCTGGAGCGTCTCGACACGGTAAAAGTGATCCGCTGCGATGAAGTGCAGTGGCGCTTTCTCGGCCTATCGCTGGCCGGCTACAACGTGCTGATCTCGCTCTTGATGGCCGCGATCGCGGCCTGGGGCATCGTCAAGGCATCCGGGCGCGGCTAATCGTCGACATCGTCCTGCGGGCGTCCGAACAGATGCACGATGCCGGGCGTGGTGATGGTGACAAAGACAAAACGCGACAGATGATGCGCGCCGACGAAAATCGGGTCGATGTGCAGCGTCAGCGCCAGCGCCAGCATGGCGTCCATCGCCCCCGGCGCGAATGCGACGATGACGTCGGCGAACCGCACATGGGTGGTCAGCACGATCACCGCGACGAAGACCGCGGAAATCACGATCGCGATGGCGAACGACCCCAGCGCCGCATTGACATGGCTGAGCAGAACCCTGCCGTTCATCCGCGCGAACCGCGTGCCGATCAGCGCGCCGATACCGACCAGCGCCACGCCGCGCACCCACGGCGGCAGGGCGCCGTCGGTCAGTCCGGTGCCGTGCAGCACGCTTGACCCGATCATCGCGCCGAACATCCAACTCGCCGGAAATCGTATCAGCCGCAGCAGCAGCGCCGCCGCCACCGACGCCGCGATCAGCGCCGCCAGTTCGAGCGGCGAGGTAATGGCCACCGCGGCGGCGGGCGGGGACGACGGGGCTATTCCGGTCATGGCCAGCAGCAGCGGCAGCGCCGCGGTGAGAATGATCACGCGCATGGTCTGCACCACGGCGATCGCCGGCACGTCGGCGCCTTTCTCGGCGGCGAGCACGATGATCTGCGACAGCGCGCCGGGGCTTCCCGCCAGAAACGCCGAGGTCTGGTCCCAGCCGTGGACGCGCTGCAGATAGAGGCTGCTGCCGAAGGTCGAGCAGAACGTCGCCAGCGCCAGCAGCGCGATGGTCAGGGGGTAGGCGCCCACATGCTGCAGCAGCTGCCGCGACACCAGCGAGCCCAGCGAGATCCCGAGCAGCACCAGCACGGTCTGGGTCAGGATCGGCGGCACGGCAAGCGGCCTTCCAGCGATCGCGGCGACGCCGACCGCGAGCATGGCGCCGGAGATCAACCCGCCCGGAAGGTTGAGCAGAAGAAACAGCGCGCCGCCGGCGGTGCCGATGGCCAACGTCTCGATCACGTTGAGGATTTTGGTGCGGCTGGGAATGGCAAATGCCATCGGTGCAGGAATTTGGCTCACCGCGCCTTATGGCAAATCCCCGCACCGGGGACAAATGCGCCAACGCAACTGCAGCAATGCACGATCGGGCACGGCGCTCCATGCCTCTTCCGTCATGCCCCGCGAAGGCGGAACATCCGGTATCCGGTATCGCGGCGTGCAGCGGCGCGGATTAGCGGACATCCGCCGAGCCTGTCATCGGGCTCGCCCGAAGGCGAGACCCGATGCTGACGCCATGCAAAGTGCGGCGGTCGCTCCGATCACTTCGCCTTGGCGGCCGCGGCCTTCTTGCATTCTGACATGAACTTCTTGCGCTCCTTGCCGTGGACGCCCTTGGTGTCGGCTTCCGTCGAGCATTCGAGCGACGCCGCGGTCCGCGGCTTCTCGGCCTTCTTGTCCGCGGGCGCCATTTTGGTGGCCGGGGCGGGGGTCGCGGGCGCGGTGGCCTGCGCGAACGCGGAGCTCATCAGGAGCAGGGATGCAAAAGCGGTCGCGGCGGCGCGGGAAGATATTGTCATCATGGGGAACACCTCGGATTGAAGAAGAGCGCAACCTCGCGCTGCGAGGCTGAACCGCGGATGAATGGAGGCGCCGGGTGGTGTTTTCTCCATCACTATATTTTAGCCAACTATCAATCGCTCCGTTGTCACGCGCGGTCGCCGCGTTAGGATGGGTGGTTTCGGGATTAGCCAATGCCCCAGGGAGACCAAGGATGACCATTCAAGCAAGATTGTTGTGCGCCATTGCGGTGTCGGGTTTTGCCGCGCTTGCGGCGACATCGCCGGCACGGGCCCTGACCACGCAGGAATGCAGTGCGAAATATCAGGCCGCCAAGACCGCCGGCACACTGAACGGCCAGAAGTGGAACGATTTCCGCAAGGCGGAATGCGGAGCGGCCGCCACGGCGGCCCCCGCCGCCACACCTGCTGCCGCACCAGCCGCGCCCGCGGCGCCGAAGGCCGTGGAAGCCAAGCCGAAGGCCCCCGAAGCCGCAACGCCTGCCGCTCCGGCAGGGCCGGCAGTATTCCCCGCCGCCATCGATCCGAAATATGCCAAGGAAACCGCCGGCAAGGGCCGCATGCATACCTGCGTCGATCAATACAATGCCAACAAGACTGCCAACGCCAATGGCGGGTTGAAATGGATCCAGAAGGGCGGCGGCTATTACAGCGAGTGCAACAAGAAGCTGAAGGGCTGAACCCTTCACCGGGCCTGCGCGGCCGCTGCCCCGGTCCGCCAAAATGCTGATACGCTACCGTATCATCACCGGTAAGGCGGCCCACTGCCTTTGTCGATACCATCCGGAGGACCGCGGCAAAACTGCTGGCGTTTCCCGAGCCGGCGGATGCGTAGACGGCGGGGTTCGCGCTGCGGGTCCATCAAGCGACATTGACAAGCGCCCGCCGGGACCGGTTGATGCCGGCGTTTTTCGCGCGGATTGCCAATGATCGCAAGCCTCAGTCTTATCTTGCTGTGTCAACTGGCGGGCGAAGCCATCGTGCGCGGTCTTTCGCTGCCGATGCCGGGTCCGGTGGTCGGCCTGTTGTTGCTGCTGCTGTTGCTGTTGGCGCGTGACCGCTTCGGCGTTCTCGCGCGCGGGCCGCTGCAGCAGGACGGCGTGGAGAATGCCAGCCGAGGTCTGCTCGCGCATCTGTCGCTGCTGTTTGTCCCGGCTGGAGTCGGTGTCATGCAGAAGCTGGATGTCGTCGCCGACCATGGCATCGCAATCGCGGCGGTTCTCGCGATCTCGGTGGCGTTGACCTTGCTGGTGACGGTCGCGACGTTTCTCGTCGCGAGCCGCCTGTTGGCGCGGGGGCGGAGCGCGCGATGAGTGAAAATCCGTTCTCGCTGTGGGTCTATCTTTCGCAGTCGCCGCTGCTCTGGCTGACGGTGACGTTGCTGGTCTATGCGACCGCGGATGCGGCATCGCTGGCGACGCGTCGGCATCCGCTGGCCAATCCCGTGCTGCATTCGATCTGGATCATCGCGGCGTTCCTGGTGTTGACGGGAACGTCGTACACCACCTATTTCGGCGGGGCGCAGTTCGTGCACTTCCTGCTCGGTCCGGCGACCGTCGCGCTGGCGGTGCCGCTCTACGAGAACCGCAAGACGGTTGCCGCGGCGATCCTGCCGATGCTGGCGGCGCTGGTGGCCGGCTCCGTGACGGCGATCGTTTCGGTGGTGCTGCTGGCGGAGGCCGCGGGCCTGCCGCGTGGGCTGGTCTTGTCGCTGGCGCCGAAATCGGTTACGGCGGGTATCGCGATGGGCATCAGCGAATCGTTGCACGCCGATCCGTCGCTGACGGCGGTCGCGGTGATCCTGACCGGCATCATGGGCGCGATCATCGTCACGCCATTGATGAACCGGATCGGCATTACGGATTTTCGCGCGCGCGGATTCGCGGTTGGCATCGCCGCACATGGCATCGGCACCGCGCGCGCGTTTCAGGTTGACGCGGTCGCGGGCGTGTTCGCAAGCGTCGCCATGAGTCTCAACGCGCTCGTGACATCGTTGCTGGTGCCGCTGGCGGCGACGCTGCTGGTGCGCTGATCCTCATTGCAGTTTTTCCTCAACGCCTCCATAGAGATTTTACGAAAAATTTGTTTTGGTGGGGCGCCGTGCAGCTGAGGTTACCGACGTGATGATCTCCGCGATGCAGGGCGCGCTCGGACTGGCGTCGGGAGCGCTGGTCGGGTTTTCGCTCGGCCTGGTCGGCGGCGGCGGGTCGATCCTCGCGGTGCCGCTGATGGTCTATGTGGTCGGCGTGCCCGACGCCCATGTCGCGATCGGCACCAGCGCCATCGCGGTGGCGGCAAACGCCGCGGTCAATCTGTCGAATCATGCGCGCGGCGGCACCGTGATGTGGTCGTGCGCGCTGCCGTTCGCGGTTGCGGGAATTACCGGCGCGTTCGCGGGCTCGGTTTTCGGCAAGATGGTCGACGGCCAGAGGCTGCTGGCGCTGTTCGGTCTGCTGATGCTGGTGATCGCCATGCTGATGCTGAAGACGCGCTCGCGCGCAGGCTTGCCCGACGTGCAGATGAACTGGGCCAACATGCCCGCCATTGTCGGGCTCGGTCTTGCCACCGGGACGCTGTCCGGCTTCTTCGGTATCGGCGGTGGATTTCTGATCGTGCCGGCACTGATGCTGGCGACAGGAATGCCGATCATGAACGCGGTCAGTTCGTCGCTGGTCGCCGTGACCGCGTTCGGCCTGACCACCGCCGCCAGCTACGCCTGGTCCGGATTGATCTCATGGGGGCTGGCTGGATTATTCATCGCCGGTGGCGTCGCCGGCGGAGTGATCGGTACCCGCTTCGCGCGGCACTTGTCGGTGCGCCGCGGCGCGCTCAACATTGTGTTCGCCGCCGTCATTATTGCGGTGGCGCTCTATATGCTGGCGCGTAACGTACCGCTATCCTGAACGTAGATAAGTGCGCCGGCCCGGAGACCAGACATGAACAAATCGATCGATCGAGCCCCGCCGGTCCGGCGGCGCACCCGGCGCGAAGCGCTCGGCCTGCTCGGCGCGGGTACACTGATGCTGGGCGTCGCGCCGGGTCCGGCGCTCGGACAAGGCGACGACGAAACGGTCCTGACGGAAGCCCTGGTGCTGCACGACCCGGATATCCCGGCGGCCGGAAATATCGATGGCGATATCACGATCGTCGAATATTTCGACTACCAGTGCCCGTACTGCCGCAAGCTCGAGCCCGAGCTGCGGCAGGTGGTGCAGGATGACGGCAAGGTCCGCCTGGTGTTGAAGGACTGGCCGATCCTGGGGCCGGTTTCGGTGATCGCGGCGCGGATGGCGCTGGCGAGCAAATTCCAGGACAAATATATTCAGGCCCATGAGGCGCTGATCGGCGTCAATTCGAAATTGACCGAGCCGCGCATGCGCGAGTTGCTCGCCGGCGCGGGTATCGATGTGGATCGTCTCGACCGCGATCTCGTCACCAACACCAAGGCAATCGACGCGATCATCGCGCGCAACAACGATCAGGCGACGGCGTTCGGCTTCAAGGGCACGCCGTCCTTTATCGTCGGCAAGTTTCGGGTGCCGGGCACATTGACCATGGCGGAGTTCGATCGGGTCATTGCCGATGCGCGGAAAGCGAAGGCGAACAAGTAGCGCTGAATAGCAAAAGCGCCCTCGCCGTATGGCGAAAGCGCTTTCGGTCCTTGCGACGCCAATGTGGCGCGATGACTTGGGCGGTTACCTGCGCGGTTACTTGGACGACAATTTGATCCAGTCGTCATGGGCGCGCGCCTTCAGTGCCTTCCAGTTAACCTCTGCGACGTCCCAGTTCACGATGGTACGGTTGGGCTGCGCGACCTGACCGTTGGCGACCGACGAGGTCGCCATCGAGTCGTAGATGTAGACGCCCGCGACCAGCAACAGCATACCCAGGATCATTCCGATAAACGTTTGCATGACAGCCTCCATTGAGCGCGTACAACGCGGTCGGGCGCCGATAGTTCCCTGTCGCCGGGACGACGGTGGAGAGGTTACACCTACGTCACAAACGCGTCTTCGTCCCGGCAGATGTCGTCACAGGTGGGGCTGCCGGCGTCGAGGCGGGTGTTGCCGTCACCATATTGAGCGATTTCAACTCATCCGGCTTGAAGACGAATAGCTTATCGGGCGGCGTCTCCATGGCGTGTACCCAGACCTGCAGGTTGACGCCCATGTCGGCGAGATAGCGCTGGCAGCGCGCCGATATGTTTTGCGCCACCTTCATCTCGTCGCGCGGCGGACCGTTGGCTGCCGAACTGATCGCCGCCACCTGGTGCACGCCGATCGCGGCCCGGTCGCCGGCGCGGCGCTCGACGCCGGCGGCGAACACCAGCGGACACGATGACGCGCAGAATTTTCCCGCTTCCACCTCGGTCGCGAATTTCTTCTCGCGAATGAGCCGCCCCATCGTCAACGCATCGGCGACCGAACCGCCGGGCGAACTCAGCACCACGGTCTTGATGTATTCGCCGTGCCTGCTGACTTCCGCGGCAAAGGCTTCCGAGATTCCCGGCGTGATGGTGCCGGTCGCCATCAACTTGCCGCCGCTGACCAACTCGAACGTCATCGGCTTGGCCATCGGACCGTCCGGTGGCGGCAGCGGCAGGAGACGCTTGTCGCCGCCGGGCAACAACGGCGCAAGGATCGACGGCATGATACTGGGAAGATCCCTGATCTCGGCTGGCGTCGCTGCGGGGTCGGGGCGAGCGCCCCAGCCCCAGCCGTTCATGCCGGCGAGGTCGACCGCGAGCGCGGCGATCGTGACCGTGACGACGACGCGGAAAATCCAGCGCAGAATCGCTTCGCCCGGATTGTTCGACAGCCAGACGAAAAAGCGTTGTTGCATGCTGGAAGATTGCGGCATGGCGATCCGCTATTTGGTAAGCCGCGCCGACGACAGCGAGGTGACGTTTTCCTCCGTGCCCGGCGCCGGCGCGGCAGCGGGTTCTCCTTCCGCCTTCGCGGTGGCCGCCACCATCTCGTTTGGAATTCCTCGCCGCGCGTCCTCGACCTCGCGTGCCATCTGCAACGCCGCGAGCAGTTCGCCCGCGGTCATGTTGGATGCGCTGAACGCGGGAATTTCTTCGCGCCGGATCGCGGCATGCACGATGCAGAGAATAAGCACCAGCACCGCCGGCATCAGGTCGATCGAGATCGCGCCGGCCCAACTCGGAATGAAATCGCCGGCATAGCGCAGCACCGCCTCGGCGGGCGACATGGACTGAAACCTGATCGGTTCGACCCGCGGCGTCGCCAGGATCTTGTCAGCGGCGTCCGACAGCGACGCCGCCTGCGTGGCAATCGAACTCTCCACCTTGCCGACCACGGCGGTCTGCCGGTCCGCCAGATCGGCCGTGCGACCGCCCGCGGCGGGTGCGATGAAGCCCGACGACAGTGACGTCGCGGCGCGCTTCACCGCCGGCGCTACCGAGGTCTGCTGCAAATTGGCGATCACGCCCATCAGCGCCAGCGACTCGGCGGCAAAGGCATCGCTGCGCGTCGAAATCGGTCCGCGATCGCTGATCAATTCGCGCATCTTGGCGAGGTTCTTGCTGCCCTGCTCGTACAACGCCGAGACGCGCTTGCCGGAGGCCTGGACTTCCTGGCCGAGACTGTCGAGCTGCCCGGACATCTGCGTCAGAAGCTGCACCACGGTGCCGGATCCGGAGGTGCCGGTGAGCGAACCGGCACGCTCGGCCTCGGCAAGTTTGGCAAAGCGCGACGACGCCAGCTGGATATCCGGCAACAGTCCCTGCGCCGCGATGGCGTTGCTGTTGGCGGTATCGAGGTCGCGGGTATAGTTCTGCACGGTGATGGCGAGATGCTGCTGGATCGCGGCGGCGCCTGCCAGTGCGGACGCGTTCAACCAGGACGACATCGCCACGATCATCAACGATCCCAGCAGCATGCACCCGAACATCAGGCCACGGCCGGCCCGATCGAGCACATGCGGCATGAACTGCATCAGGAACACCCAGAACGCATAGATGCCGACCGA
>WNFO01005076.1_pt1 | contig 11450 bp, 8 predicted proteins | sample 5400251 | NCBI WGS metagenome assembly WNFO01 (sample SAMN13153354, study PRJNA577476) | soil metagenome | isolation source: 100 cm saprolite under Madrone tree | place: USA:California | collected 2016-06-14
GAACCAAAATAAGTGCGCTGCCGCGGCGGCCATTTTTCCATGCAAATATTCACCAGCGCGACCGTGTCTGTCTGACTCTGCGCTTGCGTGCTCATAGCAACACCTCTTTCCAGTTTCGTTTTCAAGTTTCCAGCAAGGTATACGGGTTCGTTCCCGAGCTACTGCATGCGGTATTGCACTGCCACGTTGGCGTCGGCGGGGCTGGTGGCGCAGCCGGCGGCGGCGGTTTGCACGGCGATGGTCAGCGAGGCGCCCGCGGCATAATTCTGCGCGATGGCGCCGCTGTCGTTGGCAGCGGCCGCGATGGTGAGGTTCACCGGTGTAGTGCCGTCGGTCAGCCGCACAACGGCGTTGGTACTGCAGCCGCCCGGCGCGGTTTTGGCTTGCACTTGCACGCGCGTCACAGTGACCGCCTTGTCCGGAGTCCAGGTCGAACCAGTCCAGGTGGAAGTGAGCGCGCCCGGGAGAAACACGTTTTGCTCGCCGCGCGGGCTGGCGCTCAGCGACTCTCCGCCCAAAGCCATGCCCTGCGTGAAGTGCTGCGTCCTGGTCCAATCCTGCTCGACATCGAGTTGGGCAAGCGGATGCAAGTTGCCGCCGGACCAGTTTTTCGACGTCGCCACGTTGCCGTTCAACAGCAGTGCTGGCTGCCCGGAAGTGTACGTAGTGTCCGTGGCGGTGAGCGTGGAGATGCCGTTCTTGTAGCAGGTGAGCACGCCACCGGGCGCGGCCTCCAGCCGCAGGATGTCGCCGATCGCGCCGGTGCTGGCCGCGCTGGTGAGCGTGGTGTTACTTAGGCCGCTGATCCTTTGCAGGAAAATATTCGTGGTGTTCTCGACGCAATCGTAGCCCTGCGTTGCACCGCCGCTTCCGGACACCAAAACGGCCACGCCCGGAAAATCGGTTGTGCCGTTCAGCGCCGTGATGGTGACCTCAGCAAACTGCGAAGGGCCAAACAAACTCGCGCTCCAGTAGGCCAGGTCGTTGCCACCAACGGTGCCCACAAAATTATTGGAGCTGATGTTGATGCCGTTGTTGGTGACCGTCCAGTTCGCGCCGATGGCCCCGTTAGCACGGTTAGCGTTGTCGTAAGCGCTGTTGAGATAGCCGGTCACCGGAAGATAGCCGCTGACATCGGGGATGGCCAAGGTGCGATTGGCGGTCAGCACGCTTGGGAAATTCGTGGAAGCCACGTTTCCATTACTGGTCAGCCGGAGTTGTGGCCCAGATACACCGTTGGGTCCGACGATCGAGGTGCCCGCCGAGGGCACCGGAGCGACCTGACCGCAAGCGAAGCTGGAAGTGTCGACGAAAGCTTGGCCGATGGGAACAACGGCGGAGAGAAAGCAACCGCCAAAGTTGGCCCTGACCGTGTTGCGATAAGGAACGTAGCCAATCGCGCCGGCGGGCGCGGTTGGGGGCGTCAAAGTAACGGTTTGGTTGCCAGAAGTGACGATCGCCGTGACGCTGGGACTGACGACGCTGTAGTCTCCATCCGCGTCCACCCACTGGATCTGATACGGAACGCTGCCGAGCGGGACGCTGCCGCCGGCGCTGACCGCCAATAAAGGCGCCGCGGGAACCGGCATGGCATAAACGAGGCGCCCATTGCCTCCGGTGGAGAGCGTGCTATTGCTGGCAATTCCCAGGCCGTTCAGACTCATATAGCTGGCATTTCCGGGATTGGCGAAAGGGCCGTTGATGATTAATCCGTTGGCCTGCGGAGCGGTTGTGGGAGCAATCAGGAAAGGCTGATTGGCGCTGTTCATCGAGCCGCCGGTCCAGGAAAAGGAAATGATATTGCCGCCGTTTTGCGCGTCGACCGCGGCGGTGCCCAGGCCCACGACGGAATCGGCCTCGACGACGTCGCGGAAGTTAACGACATTGAAGGTGCCGGTCGGACAATTGAAGCGGACGTACGGCGCCACGGGGTTTTCAAAGATGGTGGTATCAAACTCAAAATCAAAAGGCGCGACGCCCAGGCCGTTGGGAAGACAATCGATGGAAACGGCGCCGCCGGAAAAGTACAAGCCGTTCACTTTCAAGCGCCAGGGGACCTGGGAAGGATTGGTGGTAGAGACCGCCGGACTAACGTTGGTCAGTTGCAGGCAAGAAGTGCCGGTGAAAGTGCTCGCGCCATTCTGGCAGTTGCCGCGATTGATGAAATAGTCGAAACCGCCTTTGAATACCAGAGGACGTCCGGCACCGTTGTTCCCGTTGATGTCGATGTCATCCAGAACGAGGCCGTTGGTCCCGCCGCCGTCGGTTCCGGAATCGGTGAGAATGGCGGTTTGCTGAATGCCTCCCGCGGCCAGGAGCACGCGGTTGAAGTGCACGCCATTGACGCCATTTACCTCGGGAATCAAAAACATGGGATTGGCGGTGCCCAGGAATTGCGTGCCGTTGACGTAGGAAAATTGGGTGGTTTGATGCGGTTCGCCCTCAATGTCCATGGCGCTGTGCAGAATCCAAGGCTGATTGATAAGGACAAAATCGTCGTTGGAATGGATTTTAACGCTGTAGGAAAAAGTGTTGGTCAAGCCGTTGGTCAAATCCAACGTAGCGTTGAAGGGCACGTAGAACATGCCATTAGAGATGTACACCGCGCCGCCACCCGTATTGTAGGCGGCCTGAATGGCGGCTTTCAGATTCACGGAGTTGTCGTGCAGTACCGTGGCGTTGGAGACGGTTGCGGCGGCGGCGTTGGCCAGCGTCAAGCTGGTGGTGCCCGCGCCAGAAACAATGGTGGTCGCCAAATAGCCGGGCTGCGCGCTGCCCGGCGGTGTGCTGGGCACGTAGCTGGGCACGCTGTTCACGTTGCTGCCGCAATCCTGAAACCACGGATCGATGCCCACGGCAACCCCGGCGAGCGCGCCGTTGCGGTAGATCCAGTAACGGATGGTGTTGATGCCGCTGAAGGTGCCGGACGGAAACGTCAATGTGTTGCAGGCAATGACCGTGACCGCGGGCGTTCCGGTAGTGTTGGTTTCGTTGGCGAGCGTGCCGTCGTTGGTGGTGAAGGTGGTCGAGGTGACGGAGGCGATGGTTTTGACGCCGTTGCAACTGCTGAATACGCCGCCGCTGAAGCCGGAAATATTGACCTGCGCGCCGGACTGCAAGTTGTGCGGCGCGGCGGAGGTATAGATGGCGACTCCGTTGGTGCGCACGCAACTGCTGAAGGTGATGTTGTTGGCGCCGAGGATAGACGCTCCCGTAGCGGTCTGCCCAACAGGGCCGGCCGCAGTGAGGCCGCCCTGGCGATCTTCCGCGACCGCCTGATAGGTATAGGTGGCGGTGCCGTTCAGAAGATAGGTGGGCGTGACGGTTGGCGTTGCCGGCGTGGTCAGCGTGGTGGCGGCGCCTGCTTTGTGGATGACAATGCCCTGCCCGTTCGCAAAGTCCTGCGCGCTAGCGAGTGTTAGATTCGTGCTGCTGGAGTTGATGCTTCCCGTGGTGGACGGCGGCGGATTCGTTCCGCTGCCGTAGCCGCCGTAGCGCGCCAGGCTAAAATACGGATTCGGTCCTTTGGCCTCGAAGTTGGCGTCGAAATTTTGTTGCGCGGTAAACGTGTTGGGCACATTGGTCTGCGCGCCGCTGCCGCTGGCGATGGGACCGATCTCCGCACCGGTGTCGTCCTTGTAGTACAGGCGCTTGTCGGTGGTTTTGGTGTAGAGATTTACGGTACCCGCACCCGCGGTGCCTGGCGGCGTGCTCTGGTTGGTCAGATTGAGCGTGCCGCTGGCCAGATTGCCGACCACCGTGGTGTTTCCGCTCACCGTGAGATTGCCGGTAAGGTTCAGCGAGAAGGCGCTGATGGCTCCGCTGCTGTTGACGCTGCTGAACGTCGGCGAAGACGGATCGTTGGGCAAAATGACATTGGCGAGCTGCTTGGTGGTGATGCCTGGGCCGGAGACTTCGATTTCGTATTTTCCCGGGGCGGCGTAGAAGAAATAGTTGCCCAGGCCGTCGGTGGTGGTGGGATTGGCCAGCGCTTGCGTGAGCGCGGCGTCGGAGTAGATTTGCGCCAGCGGCGTACACGGCTGGCCGGAGGCAGGCATGACGCAAACGCGAATGGTGGCTCCCGCCAGCGGGATGCCGCGCGAATTGAAAACAATGTCGTCCTTGCGCGAGCCCTGCGCATGCGCCGGCGCGACCATCCCCGGCCACACCTGCAGAGCCAGCGTCAGCACGCCGAGGCGTGTCAGCAGTGCCCACATAATCCCCATCGCGATTTTCGATCGTATCATTCCATTACCTTTTCAGTTCAGCGGCGTTGTGCCAAGCGTTTAATGTTGTACGGTGCGTGCTAGTCTGACGAACATGGAAGACACTAGCGTGGTACGAGTTGATGTAAACCCGGCTGTTTCCGATTTTTATGATTTAAGGAGGGGATCCAATCTCAGGTATCTTGATTGGATCCTGGTTCTGATCGGATTGCTGTACGCCTACTTCGCCGTGGCAGAAATTTTTAACGACGGTCTTGGGAAGGAAAATACGAGCGCGGTCGCCATGTATTCCGGCGTCTCGCTCCTTGCGTTCCTTGGCATTTTCTTTGTTCGCCGAATGTGGGTGCGGCTAATGTTTCGCCACGGCTCGGCTCTTCAACAACCTCGGAAGTATTCCGTATTGGGGTCCGGGTTTGAAATGCATTCTGAGGCCATGACCTGTAGCTTTCGTTGGAACGCATTTTCCAGGATTTTGGAGACTCGGCGCTCCTTCCTGTTCTTTCTGTCACCGATTTTCGGAATGGTGGTTCCCAAAAAGTCTATGTCTTCGCCTGACGATATCGTTCGCCTGCGGGATTTAGTCGGGCATCAGTTCAAAGGCCAACTGAAGCTGAAACGTTAACTCCTCTTGACCGCAGGTTCACGCTGAAGAAGGGGTTGAAGCATTGCTCGCAATTCCTCCTCCGTGAGGTGGCCATTGGTGAATTCCGCGATGCGCAATTCGATTTCGCCGGCGATTTGCCGAGCGGGCGAGTCCGGTTCTGCGGCAAGCCCCCAAGTCTCGTCGTCAAACCAATCTCTAAAGTCCTCAAGCGTAGTTGCATTGCTCAGGTATCGCGATAGGTGAGTCTGCAGTTCAAGGACTGTTGTCTGATTCATGGCGAACCCACGTCGAATCAATGTGCCAGCCGAAAGACTGGGGAAAATCTTCAACGAAAGCGGCTATTGGGAGCTCGCCAAACAGGGGACGCTCCTCGAAAAGGTGTAGTCAGAAGCGCCTCCACAGAAGCGGTCGGGTGAACCCCCCGGTACGCTTAGTCAAATCGTAGCATACTTGGACTCCCAAGGCAGGCAGGTTGCGATTGTTCATCAATACCTCAGAAAAGATGGGAGTATGGGCGGCAGCGGTCGACCAGACCCAAAGAAGCTGTTCTATCAAGGAAACGTCTACGTGTTGCGCTAGTTCCTACCGAGCAGTCGGAAGCGCGCTTACAGCAGTTTGCGGGCGGTGATGGCGAGCTGCACTACGTCAGAGGTTACGCTGGCGGGATACGCTCCCGCGGTGATTTCCGTGCCGCCGCCGTTGAACGCTTTCAGCTTCCAGTTGTTCAGCGCCGCGCCGGCAATCGCCACGTAGTAGCCGCTGTTGCCGTTCTGGCTTTCGGCGAAGACCTGGACGAGTTGCGTGGAAGGCAGCTTGTCCGCCACGGTGGTGAAATCCAGCGTGTCCCCGCCCGTCGGGTAATTCCCAGAAAACGTCAGCGTGGCAATGGCGTATGCGAAATTGTTGGCCGAAGAATCGACGTTCAGCGGCGAAAGCGAAATGGTAATGGGCATGGGTGCTCCTTCTTCAATTTAGGAACATTTACAGCGCCACGAGCATCTAATCACGTGGCGCCACAAAACCGGGCGACACGCTAGCGAAATGGCGCGGCTTTCCAGCGAAAGGCCGCTCGCGATGTATGAAAAGCCTTGATTAATCGGCCTTTTGTGCTATACTTCGGCTAGTCGGATTGAGGTTGGGAGGTCAGAATGGCAACACCAATGGGTCCCGGAGTAAGGTAAGAGATCATCCCTGTAAGTACCTGCCATTGCTTCATTTTAGAGTCTGATCCCGCGAAGCACGTTTCAGATACATTTCCACCCGCCCGGTAATCCCCTTCTGCTCGCCCTCGCTTGCCGCCGCTACTTCCCGAATCTTCTTTAGCTCGTCATTTGTCCAGTCGATGGCGCGCAGTTCTTCATACCAGTAGTAGTACGGGCGGTTCGTCTCATAGGTAATGATCTTGGTTAAGGCGCTCAGCAACGCCCCGTCCTGGCGAACCTCGATTCCCGCCATCCACTCGCGAAATTCGTCCCAAAATTTTGCCTGGGCTTCCGAGGTGTCTCGCAAGAACTCCAGCATTTCGGCGACGGTTGTATCTTCTGCAATGTCTTCCAGGAATTCGTCCAATGCCGCCTGGCGTTTTATATCCGATAGACCCAAACTCCGCCTGTGGGTCTGAACCAGCGTTACCACTAATTCTTCCGCGGTCAGCTCCTTGAAGTACCAGCTTGCCCCGCTGCGCTTCATTTTGCGCACCCGCCAATGAAAGCGCAGCACGTAGCAGAATGCGCCGAGCAGATTCTCTTCGGCATTGCCCTCTTTAATACGCAATCTTTGGAAATACAGAAGCACGCCCTGAACCGTGCTGACGATGGGCATGTAGTGCTGAAACGCCAGCCGGTGAACCTTCAGCAGCAGCAGATTCCAGGTGCGCGTTCGTTGCGCGAACTCCGTTGCTTGCTTTCGGGCTTTGCCCTCGCGCCAGCTTTTCCAAAGCACATAAAGGCCGCTAAAAATCCCCAGCCAGACCGGGATGCCGATCTGCCACTCGCCGGTGACGGCTTCCCATAGAGACCGGAGCCTGCCGAAGCTCTCCACTTGGCCCAATGGCACGACTGCTCGCGAAGTGGAACTTCCTGTCGTCCAGCGCACGACGGCGAAATCCCCGCCGCGCGGCGCGGAGCCTACAAATTGCACGTCGCCCCAAACTGTTAGTGTTTGTTTCGGGGCGAGCAACTCGCACAGCTCGCTTGCGTTGAGTTGCTGGCCGCTTGGCGCGCAAGTTGCCACTGGCGCGGCGATACTTTCGCTCTTTGCATAACACGCGGGATCGGTCTGGCCGTCACTCCAACAGCGGCGCACAATCGCAAAGCCCGGCACATCCAGGTGCTCGAGCCAAATCTTTTCCAACGGTTGGCTGGTCCGGTTTTCGATAGTGATCCAGAAGCGGATGACCTCGCCGGGCCCCGCGGTCTCCCGGGACATTTGTCCGCTGAGAGCCACGTCCGGCTTGGTGCTCGATTGTTCAGAGGGCGCAGCCGACGCTTTCTTCTTCCCGGCTCCGGTCGCCAACCCTCTGTCCTGGGAGCAGGCGAGCGAGGGCGCAAGCAACAGAATCGTTGCTATCAAAAATGGCCAGCGCTTTGTGAAAGCGCCCAAAGCTCCTCAGGCATCGCGGAGGCGAATGCGCAAGGGCGATTCAATCAAGCACTCAGCACGGTGTCAAGGTCAGCGCTCAAGGTAATTTGAGCTACAGGGCGCTAAAACGGGGTGTAGCCGCTGCGCGCGGAAAACGGCCGGCGGCGGCGTGCGGACTGCTGCTCGCGGCGCACCGCGGCGGCGACAAGATCTTCGAGCGCGTCGCTGGCGGCTTCGTCCCACTTTTCCGCGAGCGGGCTGCCGCGCGCCCAGCCGGCCAGCGCGGCGGTGGCATACGCGAGGGCTTCCTGCGCATTGCGCACCAGCACCGGCGAAGTCGCGTCGCTGAGATCGGGATACGCTTTCAGGTAGCGGAGGCGAATCTGCGTGTCCTGCGTGGCGCCGAGGAAATAGACTCCGTCGGCGCGCCATTCCCAGACGCTGAGGGTCAGTCCCTGCGCGCGCGACGGCAAGCCGCCGTGCTGCGAGAGGTCCACCATCTCGACGAAGTCGTCGGAGGAGCCGTTGGCGCGCTCGCAAATTTTTACCGGCACGAGCAGATCGGTCGGGAGCTGGTTGGGCGGCGCGGTGGCGTCGGTGATGGAGACTTGCAGCGAAGTGTCGACCTGCGACACCGCCGGCACCACCAACAGCACATCATCCTGGATGAATCCGCCGGCGCCGGCATTGCTGAGGGCGCGCTGCGCCTTGCGGTACGCGGAGTTCGCATAGGGTAGCAGCACCGTGTCGGTGAACAGGTTGCCCTGCGCATCGTTCAGCAACGAGCGCACCAGCGAAGTAATTTGCCCCGCGGTGTTGTATGCAGATGAACCAACGACTGGCATGTTCTAATCTCCGGAAGGCAGTGGCGACTTCTGTAGGTACGCGGCAACACCGATGACGGCGTTGATCAGCGCTGCGGCGGCGCCGATGCGCAACGTCGCGCCGATTCCGGCTTGCAGATTGAAATGCTGCGGATCGATGCCCACAGCGGCAAATCCCGTGAGCACGCCGCCGGCTGCGCCGCTGATGGCCGCGGCCAGCAGACCCTTTAGCCAGAGTTCGACTCGATTCATCATTGCCAGACCTCTTGTTTTCAAGCGACCCTGACGAATGGTTGTCTGTGAAAGGCGGGGACGGCGTCGTCGAGTAAGTCGTACGCCCAGGCGTCGTAGGCGCGCTCTTGCCGCTGCTCGCGATCGTACAGCTCGCGCTTCCCTGCTGAACGCGGGTGGCGGCGCGACCATTCGATGGCGCGCGCGATGTGCTCCGCGACCGTCGGGGTGAGCTGCACGAATTCGCCGCGCGGACCTTCGAGCGTGAAGCAATGCTCGTACTCGCCGCGCGCGGGATACGGACCGAGCGCCGGGATGCTGCGGCCGCCCTCAACCTCGATCGTCTGGGCCAACCAGGCGCGCGGCGAGCCGTAGGTTTCCGGCGGCAGCCACTTCTCGATGTGCCAGCGATTGACCGCCGGATACTTCGGTTCCTGGCGCAGCTCGACGACTTCACGAAGCAGCGAACCGGTCGCCGGGTTGCGCTCCTCAAATTTTCCGCCAATCCACGCCAGCCGATTCCATCCCCAGACGGCCCGATAGTTCGGCTCGCGAAAGCGATTGCTGCCGCCGGCCAACTCCAGGCTCCGCGCGACCGTCTCCGGCGTATCGTGCGTTTCGCGCAAAATCGAAATCATCGGGGGGGGCGTCCTTGTAGTGGCGCAGCATGCTGTGCCACTACAACGGACCCTTCTTCACTTTCTGTTGGGAGCAAAATCCAGCGTCTTCACGATGAATTTGTGTTCCTTGCAATCGAGCACGAGTTCGCTGACTTTGCCGAGTTGGCCTTCGACGATGGCGTCGTGCTGACGCGCAACCATTTCGCACGTGAGCACCGTGCCAGGAGCGAGCTGTCGCGGCCCGGAATCAAGCTGCACGCCGATATCTGGCGCAATCATCGGTCGGAGAATAGCGACGTCCTGCTGGTGGTCCACGCGAAGAAACACGAAGACCAGCGACTCCGTCTTGCCGCGCGCAGCAATAGTGCCGCCGAGCAAGAGGATTGCTCCGGCGGCGAACGTTCGTCTCATTGCTAAGCCAATATCGTGGAAGCCAGCCAGCCCTGCGTGGAATGAATCAGGTAATATCTTGCGCGTGAAAAAGAGGGTCGAGACTCCGCAGCAGCGCTGGGCGAAAAAGAATCGCGACAAGCTTGCCGCAGCCTGCCGTCGATGGCGTGCCCGCCATCCGGAACGCCAAAAGGCTGCAACTTATCGCTGGCGCCGCAGAAACCTCGCCAAATGGAACGCCTACCAGCGCAGGTGGCGTCGCAAACATCGCGCTCGCACTAACCCTCTCTTGCGTGCCAGGCGGGCGCGCATGGGCGATGTCTATAACGCCAGGCGTCGGGACTACCGGCGGCGAAATCTCGCTAGGTTACGCGCGGCAGCACGCCGCTACTACTGGAAAAACTGGGAGAGAAAACGAATCGAGCACCATTCCGCGGTTGCCAAGCGGAAAGGAGCTCCAGGAAAATACACGCGGGACGAGTGGCTCGAACTGCTGGCCGAATATAAATACCGTTGTTCCTATTGCGGTGCAAAGCTTACCCGCAAAACTGCATCGGCTGATCACGTCATCCCGCTGGGCCGGGGAGGCACAAATTGGATTGATAACATCGTCCCAGCTTGCCTCCCCTGCAACCAACGGAAAAACTTTCTGACGGCGAAGGAATATCTGCGCCGACTCAGAAAAGCCCAACACGCTCAGTAACCGGAGGGTCTTGCGAGCGTATCGATGAAAGCGCCAGTTCTGGGACTGTCGTCCCAGATTTGCATGGCTAAATCAAAATAAAAAATGTAAGACGCGGCGAGGCCGCCGCTGGCGCCGTAAATGGGGAACACGGTGTTGCCGTTGACTTCGTAGAAGTCGATGTCCTTCAGCACGGCGCGGCCCCAGTGCGACAGATCGAGGAAATCCACGCGGGTCTGGTCGGCGTTCACGCTGGACTTGATCGGGATCCCGCTCATCGTCTTGCGCCCGCTGAAGAGCAGATCCAAATCGTTGCCGTCGCTGTTGCCGCCTTCCTTGATGATTTGGCTGACGGTGATGCCCAGATTTTCCCAGGCGTGTTCTTGCTCGACGGCCATGTAGGCGATGAGCTTGGCGACGTGGTTGATGCCCAGCGACTTGCGCACCTTGTTGATGGCCAGGCGTACGTTGGAGGGCGTGAGAGCCGCATTTCCGGCGTTGACGCGTGGCGTCTGCAACTGCACCGGATAGGTGGCGCGGTTGAGGTTGAGCCAGGTGCCGGTGGTCGCGGCGTTCTGGTGATACTTGATGCCGAAGAGCGAAACGGGCTGCGCGCCGCTAAGGCCGTCGTGCACGATCACGTCGGTGGCCACGGTGCCGCCGGGCACGACGTCGACGGTGATGGTTTGCGCGTTGATGGGATCGCAAGCAGTCACATTGCAGGTGCCGCGGTTGGTGGTCAGCGTGGTGTCGTAGACCTGCACGGTCTGCCCCACGTAGACCAGCGCGGCGCCGCTGGGCACGGCCATGGTGAAGGTGGTGCTGGCGATGGAGTTGATGGTGCCGAGCACGCCGTTGCCGGCGGTCTGCATCAGCTTGTCGAGAAATGCGCGGAACTGCTTCATGCCGTTGGCCACTTCGCGCTTGGCGGCGTTTTCAATGGCGCGCTCGCGGCCGGTGGTCGCGTATTCCACCAGCTTCGTGATTTCAATCGCGAAGCGGAAGAAAATCGGCGAGACCTGCGCGACGTCATACGCCGTGCCGGAGCCGCGCCCGAGGTCGCCGCCGTCCGCGTTGTACGAGCCGGCTTTGCCTCCCGGATTCACTTGCAAGGGCAGGCGCATGTTGCGGCTGGAAACTTTCTCCACGTCGCCGCGCTGCTGAATCATGGTGAGCAGAATGTCGTCGCGCTCATAGAGCAGGGGCACTTTGTCGCGCACCTTCTCGAGCTGCAACGCGATGACATTCGCGTTTGCTTGTGCTGGCATCTGTTTTTCTCCTTAGGATTGCTGC
>WNFO01005078.1_pt1 | contig 11448 bp, 10 predicted proteins | sample 5400251 | NCBI WGS metagenome assembly WNFO01 (sample SAMN13153354, study PRJNA577476) | soil metagenome | isolation source: 100 cm saprolite under Madrone tree | place: USA:California | collected 2016-06-14
AAAACCTTGTCCATTGAAGATTTACGCCGGGCGCTGCGCGCGGTGAAGTGTGGTGAGCGCGTGCTGGGTGAAACCCAGGCGGTGACCCAGGTCGTGATCGAGTTTCATCGCCTGGCCAATGAGCAGAATCGCTTGAATTGGGGACTGAGCACGGCAGACATCGAGTTAGTGCAACTGGCAGCGCAAGGTTGGACGAATAAAGAGATAGGCAAGCACATGTACTGGAGTGAGGTGCAGGTCAAACGCAAGATGCAGGAGGTCTACCGCAAGTTGCAGGTCACCGACCGGGCACAGGCCGTCGCACAAGCCATACGCCATGGCCTGATCTAACGCGGAGAGCGAAAGGAGAGAGTGGAGTGAACTGAGATGGATGGAGGCTACTGCTCATGCGTTGGGCAGGCTGCTGAGTAGACCAATTGGGGCACGATACGATTGTATCCTTGACCGATACTATCGTTCCTTGAGCAGGACAGCTATCTTCGGATACACAATTTATAATTTGTTCTTCATCCTCCCTACTCCTCCAGGGCAGTTGGGCAGCAATGAAGCCGTGGGCTTACTCGTCTTCGCCGGGCTACTCCATTTGCCAGCGAGCAAAGTTGCCGCCATGTTCATCTTCTCCCACCCCTGGGCTGCCCTGCTTATGTGTACAGCTGGCATTATGTGTCTTAAGGCCCTCGGCCTGACCATTCCTACTGCCATGCGCGTGCAGGCTGAGGAGAGCGAAGACGACTTCCTCTTAGAGAAACAAGAAACACCTGCCTTGCACCGGTAAAGGATACCATGGGTCCTTGCCATGATACGTTTGTAACTTGTCTCCCCTCGTGCATTTCTCTATGCTAGACATGGGCATTCTGCCGGTTCAATGCTCTGTTGATGTGCCTACTAGAGAATTCAGTTGAGGTGGAGGGAATTAAACATGCTCGAAGTATTACCAAAGATCGCGAAGATGCAGGCATCCTATACCAACATGCTCTGCCATACTCCCACCTTGACCAGCGTTGGTCTGCACGTCGCCAGGAAAACGCTTGCTGCCGCGCTTGCTTCGTAGACTCTCCCCTATTTTCAGGAGAGAGTCTACCTGTGGAAGCGAAAGTTGCAAGATGCGCAATATTTTGCAACTCTTGGCCTGGAAGCCTGATCATTCTAACCGGCACATCGGTATTTTGGTACAATCTATGGAGCAGAAAGTATTTAAACTATGACTCGTGTACTCTCTTACAATATCCTGGTCGGTGGAACACACCGTGTTGAGCGATTAAAGCGACTCATCAAATCACAACAGCCTGATATTGTTGGACTCATCGAAGCAATAGATGAGCAAGTTATTCAGGATATAGCAGATCACCTGGGCATGGAATATCATCTGAGTGGGCGAGCCAGGAATAAAGAAGGATGGCAAGGAGCCATTCTTAGTCGTCTCCCTGTGCTCTCTACAAAGATCCATGACAGTCCCATTATTACCAAGCAGCCGCTGCTCGAGGTGGATGTAGAAGAGCCTGACGGTCAGCGCCTGTTTGCGTTTCTCACGCACCTGACGGCAGATTTTGGCCGGGGATGGGCAGCTTCCCGTAGACGCCGCCGTGAAATAGAAGAACTCCTCCATATCATGGAAGCCAGACGAGGAACGAGACACCTGTTGATGGGAGATTTCAATGCCCTTGCCCCTGGCGAACGATTGAAAGGGAGTTCTTTTCTCCTGTATGTAACAGATCCCGGGCTGTACGATCAACTCCAGGCAGATCCATCTATCACGCGGCCTGATCTTGATTTTGTGGTACCTCCCGCTTTACGTGTTCTGAAGCCTCTTTTAGAGTATATCCCTAAAAATAAGATCCTGGCTGGTCTGTTCGATAGATTAGGTGCGTTCTATTCCCCACGTGGTGGGGTAGAGCTATTACGCAAGTCTGGATACGTGGATTGTTTTCGCTTACTGAACCCGGGCGAAGCCGGCTTCACCTGGCCTGCTCCTCTTCCCGCAGGACGTGTTGATTTTATCTTTGCCAGCCCGGAATTGGCGCGTATGCTCTCGGCATCTGCCGTGGTTACAGAAGGCGACGGTGTGTTTGCAAGCCAGACAAGTGACCATCTCCCAATCCTTGCAGAATTCGGTCAGCCGGTTTCAGTCGATGCTCCTGGGGAGAAATCTGTCACCTTGGCGCAGTAGAAGCCAGCCAGTTCCATCTGCTTAGCTGGGTTTGCCCCGGCCCTGCACAGAACGCTCTGCTTGTTCCGGCGGCCATACCACCCGGCGGGCGCCATTCTGCCACTGCACGATCAGAACCTGGTGACCAACCTGCAACCCGCTCACCGGATCGATGCGGAACCGGCCGTAGAGCGTAGTACAGGCCAGCTGGCGAGCTGTGGCAAGTTGCGCGGCGTCTTCACTCACACCGCTTTCTCGTAAGCAGCGAGCACAGAGTAGCCCGGCTGCGAATGCCTGTGCTGCCGGGTAAGGAGGATCGACTCCGGCGATGTGCCGGTACTTCGCCACGAACCAGGCAGAATCCGGTCCTTCATCGGGTTTCAGCGCCGTTGTAGCTATCCACTGCGCCGGACCGAGCAATCCTTCGCGCAGTTCTCCTAAAGGTGTGAGTATCTCCTCGACACCTGCTCCCACGAATGCTGCCGCTCGCCAACTACGCGTCAATAAAACTGGAGCGGCCCCAAGCTCATCGGCAAAGCTGCCGGCAACCAGCAGCACATCAGCGGTGGGAAGGGTAGACGCGGTTTCGGCGGCATGGCCTGGTTCAAATGGGACGGTCCGCACCTCGAAGTTGAGCCTGGTAGCTGCACTTGCAACGCCGGTGATTACATCCCGACCGAAGCCACTGGAAGCGTATAACACAGATACTGTAGCAATATCCGGGTCAGTTGCACGCACGGCCTGAAGTACTCCATCGAAGTAGGTCGAGGCCGGCGAAAGTACGTTGATGACCTGTGGGAATGCGGGCCAGGAGAGCTGGGAGGTTGCGCCGCCGTGATTCCAGACGACGCGGTTGGTGGCGCGCATCACTGCGAGCATGGTACTGCTTCCGTATGGGCCAAAGAGGACATCCGGGCAGGTACCGGTGACAGCACGCATAGCCGCTCCTGAATCGCTGGTGGTGTCTCGCACATCCAGTTCCACACCGGTCCATGGCCGGGGCAAGTTTGCAGCATACCTGGCCCACAGTGTGAGTCCCGTGGCGGCTGCACGCCCAAATAGGGCCAGCGGACCGCTCAAGGGGGTCACGAGCGCTGCACGCAGTTTCGTCATGCGATACCTGCCCTACGTAATTTCAAACCCTTCATTGATCCAGGCTTCCATCCCGCCCACGACATTGAACAATTGCGTAAAGCCGTGCCGCTGGAGGATGGAGCAGGCCAGGCTGCTGCGCTGGCCGCTCGCGCAGGTGACTGCCAGCGGGTGTGTGTTATCGATCTCCTGGAAGCGCTGCTCCACAAAGTAGTACGGGATGTGTATAGCTCCTCTAATATGTCCTTCGCCCCATTCGTCCTGCTCGCGTACGTCCAGGACTCGCAGGTCGTGTTGCAGCGCATGCAATTGCTCGACAGCGATTTGAGACAATTGCTGTATGGGCAAACCGGCTTCCTGCCATGTGGCCATACCGCCTTCCAGGTAGCCGGCGACCTGGTCATAGCCTACTACAGCTAATTGTGTGGTTGCCTCGTGCAGGTCGCGCTCATCTCTGACTACCAGCAGCAATCGGCTATCTGGAGAGGCGATGAAGCCAACGCGAGTGGCAAATGCGGAGCCGTGTAGGTAAACATTCAATGCGCCAGGGATGTGCCCCTCACCAAAATTATGGGGTGAGCGGGTGTCCAAGACCAGCGCGCCGTTCTTCACCTCGCGCTGAAATGCCGGTGCATCGAGGGGCCGGGGGACAAGCGGGGCCTCGGCATGTGCGTAATCTTCCCGGTTGCGTTCGACGATGTTGAACATGTTGGGCGGGCGCTGCGGCAGATTCTCGTTCATATCGTGGATGAACTCGCTACGGGAGCGCTGTGCCAGCGCGGGATTGTGTTTGCGTTCGAAGCCGATGGTCGAACTGGTCTTGGCATTCATGCCGCGACCGCATAGTGAACCCGCCACGTGCGCCGGGTAGACCTCGACGCCATCTTCGAGCTTCAGGAGGCGGTTAAAGATGCTGTCGTAGAGCACATAGGCACCCTCTTCGCCGGGGACGGCGAGATCGGGACGGGCCACGTCGCCGATAAAGAGGGAGTCGCCACTCAATACCAGCCAGGGATCATCGCTGCGCGTTGTGTCGGAGACTGCCAGCGCGATGTGTTCGGGACGATGCCCCGGAGTGTGGATGACGTTCAGCTTGACAACGCCAAAGCGCAGTTCATCGCCGTCCTTGAGGTTGTTGTGTGGGTAGGCTACTCCTGCCTGCTCGTGGACGTAGATTTCTGCGCCGGTGCGCCGGGCAAGCTCCCCGTGGCCTGATATATGGTCGGCGTGATTGTGAGTTTCGATGATCGCTGTCACCTGCAGGCCCCTGGCGGTCGTGATTTCTAAGATTTCGTCTACCATGTCCAGGCGCGGGTCAACTACTGCGCATACCGCCGCGCTGGTGCAGCCGACGATATAACTTGCGCAGCCCAGGTCTTCTTTGACGAGTTGTTTGAAGTACATCTTTGTTCCCTCTTGATTATCTTTTAAACGCGCTGGCGGATGGGCGATAAGGGCGGATCATCCACAACGGGCGGCGCAGGCCGTCGGGTCGGTGAGTTTGTGGACGGGTCATTGCCAGCCAATCCTTATACACTTTATACGCTTTACGTGTATCGACATAGACATCACCGTACCCATCTTCTGGATGGGCAGGCTCAACCGTAACTTTCTGGTGCCAGCAGTGCATGCCGCTGACCGGGTCAGGGTGGACAGGGAAGGTCAGGTTTTGATGCACTCCCCCCTCGCGCCAGAAGATGCGCGCTGAGTCTGGATCGTCGCTCTCAAAAGGTAGTGTACCCTGTAGCTGGCGCATGTGCCAGGTGCCATCCTGCGTTTTATGGAGTTCGACCAGCGCAGATGCCCAGCGATCGGTTCCCTGGCTGGTCTCGAGGCGCCAGCGCCCGAGGTGATGCGAGCAGGCGACAATGCCGGGACGGATGCCGTCAGTCACCCAGGCGCGATTGACGTAATGGCCGATCTCCGTAGTGACACGTACCAGGTCACCTGTCTGCACGCCGATGCGTTCCGCGTCGGTGGGATGGGTCCACACCGGGTTGGCGTTCGAGATCTCGTAGAGCCACTTGGCATTGCCTGAGCGTGTGTGGATGAGCGTGGGCAGGCGGAACGTGGGAATGAGCAGGTACTCGCCCCTCTCGTGATTAACGGCGGCGCGGTGGACGTGGCTATGAATGTAGCCAGGGATGGCGTATTCAGGCCAGCCCCATTCCTTGAGCGTGGGGGAATAGAACTCCAGTTTACGAGAAGGTGTCGGGAAGCCTTCGCACGGTTTGCCATCGATCAGCACACCAATGGTTGTGCCATCACGGGTAATTTTGCCCGTCGTCTCATCAATTTGAGCGCCTTCCAGGTCTTTCAACTCGCGCTCGTTTAAGGTGAAGACGGGCGCTTTTTCCTGGGGAATTTCAAAGGCGCCGTACGCGCGCATGTATTCCAGGGGCGAAAGGTGTTCCCTGGCAGCCGCCTCCGGCAGTCCAGGCACGCTGTTTTCGAATATCCAGCGGTAGTATTCTTCGATAGTGAGTTTCTGACCGGGGCGCGAGGGCGACTCGAAGTACTTGCGCACACCGAGGCTGCCGTCCGGGTCGATGCGCCATGACAGTTCGATCCAGAACTCGTCCTCTTCCCACACTTCACCGGGATTGGCCTGGTAGGTGAACTGGACTGGTTCTCCGTGGCGTTCTTTATAGACGCGCAGGACCGGCTGGCGAAAGCCGATCCAGCGCCCGGCGTGCGTCTCCTGGCTCATGAGGTCGTGGCGCTCGCTGCCGACGCCCATGGGGAGTACATAATCGGCGTACCAGGCTGTTTCACTCCAGACAGGGGTAAGCGCGGCATGTAGCTCTACCTGCTGCTCGTTGGTTAGCATCTCGATCCAGCTGGTGCCGTCGGGGTTCGTCCAGACGGGGTTATAGACGCGGGTAAAGTAGGCCGCGAGCTTGCCGCGCCCTTCGCGCAAAAAGTAGGGCAGCAGGATGCTCATCTCGTAGTTTGCCAATGGATACTCGGGTGGGAAAAGCAGTTCGTTCCATGCTTCGGACGGACTGGGCTTGAGAAAGGGTGCGGGTACAAACTTGTTCCAGGTGTTGAGGGCCGTTCCGCCGGGAGTACCAATACTGCCCGTGAGGACGGAGAGGAACCACAGGGCGCGCGAGACCTGCCAGCCACCCAGGTTGCCGGCGGTGGCAGCACGCCAGGTATGCGCGGCGAAAGCGGTGCCGGCGTGGCCGACCTGGCGGGCGATATCGATGATGGTTTCCTCTGGCAAACCGCTTTCCTGTGCGGCAAAGGCTGGCGTGTACTCGGCGTAGAGATCAATTAGCACTTCGATGAAGCGGTCAAAGGTCTGGGGTTCGCCCGGGTGTTCGGCTGCCAGGAATTCCTGCCAGTTAACCCAGCGACACATGTATGCGCGGTTGTAGAGCTTCTCCAGGAGGATGATGCGTGCCATTGCCAGCAGTACCGCTGTCTCGGAACCGGGCCAGGTAGGCAGCCAGTAATCAGCCATGCTCGCGGTATTCGAGAGGCGTGGGTCCATGACGGCCAGTTTGGCGCCTTTCATCTTGCCTTCAATGATACGCTGGGCCTGTGGATTGAAATAGTGGCCCGTCTCCAGGTGCGAACTGATGAGTAAAATAAAGCGGGCGTTGGCGTGATCGGGCGAGGGCCGGTCGGCGCCGCACCAGAGCTGGTAGCCGAAGCGTGCCGATGACGAGCAGACGTTGGTGTGGCTATTGTGGCCGTCTACCCCCCATGCCCCGAGCACACGCTCCATGTAGCCGTCGTGCCCGGGTCGCCCCACGTGATACATCACCTCGTCGCGGCGGCCCTCGACGATGGCGGCGCGGATTTTGCCGGCAAAGGTTTCCAGTACCTCATCCCAGGTAGTGCGTTCCCATTTGCCCTCGCCGCGTTTCCCTGCGCGTTTCAAGGGGTAAAGGATACGCTCAGGGTCGTTAACCTGGTTGATGGTGGCCGGTCCCTTGGCGCAGTTCCGCCCGCGACTGCCCGGGTGATAGGGATTGCCCTCAAATTTTTTGACGCGGCCAGTCTCTTTGTCCACGTAGGCCAGCAGCCCGCAGGCGGCTTCGCAGTTGAAGCAGATGGTGGGAATGATCTCGTAGTGTTTTTCGACTTTGCGCGGCCAGGCCCTGGCATCGTATTCGACCCAATCGTGCCAGCGCTCGGGCGGTGGGCACGAGGCCAGGTCGCGCACGGTCATCTGCTCTCCGCTGGGAGCGCTGTGTTGTTGTAAGGGAATCTCGGACATCTGCATCTCCAATTACGTTTGTATCACTTGTATCAGTTGTATCAGTTGTAACACTTGCATCAGATGTAACGCTGATGAATTTTGACCTCAAATTCCGTAGGGGCGAGGGAGGTGAGGAGCGGCTCCCCACATCACCCGCCCTCGCCCCTACGGATCAGCCGGCCTCCTATCTCTCTTCCAGGCTTAGCCCATTGGGCGACCACCAGGGTCCTCACCCCGCTCCACACCACCTCTCGCCCCTACAATCATTACGAAAAAACATTTGCGGTCAGCAAACTTCATCAGCTCAGTGGAACGACCTGCCCGGCAACCACGAAACAATGCTCGTAGTAGAAAAGGCCTGCCAGCGCGAGTATGCCTGCGAAACCCAGCAGCGCGGGTTGTGCGGCCGGCACAAGCAGAGCGACGCTGAGCATGATGATGGGAATAATCGAGCCAATAGCAAAGAATGGTCCCCAGAACGCATCCTTTAACCCACCGCTGCTCATGTAGCGGGCAGCTAAAGCGACGTGGCGGTTGCTGTGCGAGCCAAAGACTTCCACCAGAATCAAGAGCACGTGTAGGGTGATGGCGCTGAGCAGGACAATGGTGAACAATCTGCCCAGCGTACTCCCGGCATTGAGCGCCCAGGAGAGCAGTCCCAGTGCTGCGGAACCGGCGAGCGTGGCTTGCACGAGCAGGATGGGCAGCAGTAATGGACTTTGCCAGAAGTCGCGCCCCTCGGCCTGGCCAAAGAGGAAGGCGGTGTAGCCCGCCCCTGCTATGCCGAAAAGTGCGGCGGGTAGCAGCAGCCAGCGCAGGATGCCAGTGGAATCGAACAGGCCCCCAATGAACCAGGCGGCTTCGATTAAGCCAAAGATGGCGAGAATATAGCCACCCCACACGAGCCAGGAGCCGAGGTTGGGCCTGGTCACGAGGAAGAGCGCGCGGTCGGGACGTTTCAGGTCTGCGATCAGCAATAGCAGCGTCAATGCGGTAAAAAAGCCGCCGGTGACGGGTGCGCCGGTGGCGAGTAGAGCATGCATACTGCCCTTGAGCGTGCCGCTCAAGCCATAGAGCGCCAGCGCCAGCGCTGCAACGATTATAGTACCGGTCCCTATCGATTTTGTACCCAGGTAGGCTGAGACTTTCCAGCCCCAGGGAGCGTTGTTCTTAGGCGTGTCATAGACAAGATGTGCCTCGCCGGGCGTGCGGCGTTGAAGTTCGGGCGGTGAATAGGGCTTGAGCGGGTTGATGGTCTTGAGAGCGCGCAGCGACATATTTTTATCGATGGCGCTTTGCCCGTCCTGATCCGGCTTCAGCATGGTACTCCACATGGTCATGTGCGGCAGCTCTTCGATGGCGATTTCGGGATTGATGGCTGCCTCTTCAGCCCCCAGGTAGTAAACATTGGGGCCGGTGCCCTGCTCTGGTTTGCGCGTGCGCACAGGTTCGCGGGCGATGAGCCTGGCGATTTCGGTGTTGGGATTGTGCATATCGCCGGCAATGATGGCCTGCTCGGGGCAGACGACAACGCAGGCAGGCTCCAGGCCAACTTCGGTGCGATGGGCGCAATAATTGCACTTGGCGGCGGTGTGGCTGTAGGGATCGATGTAGAGGGCGTCGTAGGGACATGCCTGCATGCATGATTTGCAGCCAATACAGCGAGACGAGTCGAAGTCTACAATGCCATCCTTGCGCTTATAGAGGGCTTTGGTGGGACAAATAGCGACGCAAGGCGCATCATCGCAGTGATTGCAGCGGTTGACAAGAAAATAGCGGCGCGAGTTAGGGAACTCGCCTTTTTCGATATACTTGACCCAGGTGCGGTACACGCCAATGGGTACGTCGTGTTCGGCTTTACAGGCCACGGTGCAGGCGTGGCAGCCGATGCACTTGCGCTGGTCGATTACGAAGGCGTATTTCGTCATGAATAATTCCTTCTGTTTGCTGGTAGGGCGACATTGCCCTTGATAGTAGTGTAAGGTAGAAGTGATAGCTTGTCCAGTTGTACCTTATGTTTCGTGCTCTCTACCAGATCTGGGTTAACGGTATTTTTAAGGGGGTGAAATTTGCAGGTAAGCTCGTGCCTGCAGGAGTCTGCAAGCAGAATTCAGGGGCGGGCCCGAGTACCATCTGGCGTTCCCAGAGGGTTCCTGGTGATTGTTTGATCTGTGGTTGGAGCGTTTGGTAAAGGGTTTCGTAGCTCATGCCCGCAGGCTTGGCGAACCACAATGCGACATGTGCTGTCGTTATCCCGGAGGAGGCACGCAATCGGTACAATCCGGCGGTCCCACCGGCAGCGGATCGTGCTACTTGATGATGTGGTTCCCGGCAGAGTCCCGTGATGGCAGCCTCATTTAGCGCGTCGAGAGCGGCTGAGTTTTCTAGTATATACCATTCTTCATATGCCTCCCCGGCCATGCTGAGCCAGGGCACATGCTCGACCTGGAAGACCGTCGAGTAATCAAACCCGACCGGTTTTTGGGCGCGAAGAGCCGTGTGAAAGTCGATGAGAAGCTGCTGGTAAGAAAGCTTCTCTATATGTGGATAGCGCCAGTGCCAGAATACGTAGGCAAGCATTGGTTCCTCTCCGATCCAATGCTATTCTACATCGATTAAGGCCCCGGCTTCAAGAATCTCCTTTAGCGTCAGCAGGTCATGCTCTATCTGGCGGCGGGTTGCGCTAGCTGCCGTTTGTTCTGCCAGACCCAGGTACGCGCCTTGCTGGATCACCGCCTCGAAGGAGAGGCGGGTTCTGCTATCTTCGAGCGGTTCAAACAGGAAGCTGAAGACGCAGGGCGCTATCCCGGCGATACTTTTGAGCGTGATATGGTGACCGGGTTCACATTCGACTACTTCGTAGGTAGATTGCACCCACTTGCCCAGGAACCTGATGGTAATGAGAACCGTTGTACCTACGTGCATCGCCCCGGAGGGGGTTTTCCTGACGGCGATTACGACGCCAGACCAATCTGTCAGGTTCTCAAATTCGGCTACGTAGGCGAAGATTTCCCTGGCAGGCAGGTCGATGACGACGTTCTGTGCTACTTTCATCTCCATTAGTAAGACCAGTCTCTCTTTACTACGCGCTACGAGGGAAAGCTATATCGTTTTTGTGACTCTGTGGAGAAAGGAGTGATTGTGACACTATCCACCGTCACGGACCCAAAAAGTTCCTTCAGGATGAGGGAAATGCGTTTTTTTACTGTATGCTCTATATGCTCCTTCGTGCGTGGAAACAACGCAAAGGATTGGTAAGAACATTGGGCTTGTATCTGGATAGAGCAATGGTGTAGGCCCATGCGCAGGTCAGACGAGAAGCGAATAGCCACATCATCTACGCTCACCTCACCAAAAAGGTCGAGCAGTACCTGGCTGATAGCGTCTTCGACGATGACTTCGGTACTCTCTAGCTCTTCCTGTAACACTTCGAAGAACCTGTCATGGCACTGCACAAAAATTTGAAGTATACACATCTCTTCTTTCCCCTTTTATATTGAATTACGTGTCTGATTGCAGTATACTGGTTGAGGTTCTACTTTCCATGGTTTTAGGTAACGCAAAATCCACGCAAAGTCTACGCGAAGTTGACTCAGCAATTGCTGAGGGACGCTCTGTGGGAGCAAATGTGAACGACGAAGTACGCATGGATGTTAGAGCATTTAGTGACCAGGTTCAAGAGTACCTGCGTGTAAGTGGCTATAGCCAGAAGAACCTGGCCCACGAGCTTGGTCTGAACTCTAAGGTGCTCAGCCGCAAGCTCCGTGGCAGCGAGAACGCTTATCTGACTCAGATGGAAATCAAGTGCATCATCATCATTTTGGCGCGCTGGCACGTAATTACTACTCAGGACGAAGCCTTACAGCTACTTGAACTGGCACAGATGCAGCCGGGCAGCTTCAGCGCCGGCGAGTGGCAGTCCCCTCCCCTCGATCAACTTGCAGCAAAGCGCGTTCAGCCCATGCCTGGCAGTGATCCCATACCTGAAATGCAGACT
>WNFO01005079.1_pt1 | contig 11447 bp, 8 predicted proteins | sample 5400251 | NCBI WGS metagenome assembly WNFO01 (sample SAMN13153354, study PRJNA577476) | soil metagenome | isolation source: 100 cm saprolite under Madrone tree | place: USA:California | collected 2016-06-14
GGCCAGTTCCGTGAGGATCTCTACTACCGGCTCAGCGTCTTTCCTATTCACCTGCCGCCGCTGCGCGAGCGCGGCGAGGACGTGGTGCTCCTCGCCCAGGAGTTCGTCCGCCGCCTGGGCGAGCGGATGGGTAAGGGGGAGCCGGGGCTGAGCCGCGACGCCCGGGAGCTGCTGGTGACGTACCCGTGGCCCGGTAACATCCGGGAGCTCCAGAACTCGATTGAGCGAGCGTTGATCGTGTCGGACGCCGGGCTCATCACGGCCGCACAGCTCGGGCTGACCCGGCCGGGGCTCCCGTCCGACGAGGCGTCCCCGCCGGGTGTCCCCACGCCGTCAGGGATCGCGAATCGAGACGCTGCGGCGGCGACCCTTCAGGAGCTCGAACGACACGCGGTCGCGGAAGCCCTCGCGAAGGCCAAGGGCAACAAGACGGCCGCGGCGGCCGCGCTCGGGATCACCCGGATGCGGCTCTACACGAAGCTGAGGCGGCTGGGGCTGCCCTCTCCGTAACCGTGTCTGTCCGAGACAGTCTGTCAATGTCCCGTTCCTCCCTTGTTCGCTTCACCGGCAGGATCGAGTGAGCCGCCGTCTGGTTGCGGCCCCGTTGAGATTTCTCCCAGGTAGTCGCGGAGCCGACGGCGCAGGAGCAGACGCGCACGGTGCACCCGGGACTTGACGGCGGGCACGGTCAAGTCGAGTGTCGCCGCGATGTCAGGATTCGACATACCGTCCATGTCGTGCAGTACGAACACGGTGCGATACTCGGCCCGCAGCTCGTCGATCGCAGCTGTCAATAGCGTGCGCAGCTCGGTCTGCACCGCTGGGTCGCCGCCCTTCCCCGACCAGTCGCCGACGGGCTGGAGGTGACGCTTCTCGTCGTCCAAGGCCGGCGGGAGGTCGTCCCACGATACTTCGCGCTGTCGGCGGCCGCGGCGTCGCAGCTTCTCGTAGGCTGCATTGGCGGTGATGCGATGGATCCACGTCCCGAGTGCCGCGTCACCCCTGAACATCTCGACTCTCCGCACCACAGTCCACAACGCGTCCTGCACGACCTCTTCCGCGTCCGCCTCGCTGCCGGTGATGCGCACCGCGAGCCGATGCGCTTGAGCGCCGTATGTGTCGATGAGCGTCTCCGTTGCGTCGGCGTCCCCCTCGCGCAGCCGCTCCACCAATTCCGCGTCCGAGAGCCTCAGACCGTTTATGCTCAGCATTTCCATTCCCTACGGACCTCACCTCTTTATGGGCGCCATCTAGAGCGATACGCGCTCGGCGTCATGCCGGTCATGCGTCGGAACGCCGTCGGGAAGTAACTGGGCGTCCGAAAGCCCACCAGCCGACCGACCTCTCCGACAGGAAGCTGCGACTCCCGCAGTAACGCCGACGCCCGCGCGATCCGCCGTCCCAGAACGAAGCGGTGCGGGGGCACGCCGGTGCTCTGCTTGAAGAGTCGCGCGAAATGGTAGGGGCTCACGTGAACCACGGCGCTGAGATCCAGGAGCGTGAGCGGCCCATTCAAGTTGTCCTCGATGAAATCGCAGACGCGCCGGAGCCGAGGCCAGGGCAGGCCTCGCGTCGAGACCCGCTCGACCGACCTGGCCGGATCTCGGGAGAGTGCTGCGTCTGAAGCTCCGGATGCTTCGCCCTCTCCGACTCGAACACGGCCCCCGCGCGAAGCGACTGCATCGGTCACGGGTGTTCCGGTCGCTGCTTCGACGGCTTGACCACACACGGCTCTTGTCCTCCAAGCCAGCACGTCTCTGCATCAGCCTTGCCGGACGGCAGCGGAAGCGTTTTACGCTCGAAGACTCACGACGTTACCTGAAGCGCCGGAGTCTCGCCGCTCGGTCGTGCGTGTCGTTCGACACAGGTCGTTCAGGGTTACACGGCCGTCCGCTTGGAACGACACACTGGCTTCGCCGTCGGGCGCGCATCCCGTCGCGGTCTCCGGTAGCTCCCCCCTTTAGCTGTACGCACACGCTCGGCCTGCCCTTTGCACGGACCGGTGTTGACGCACGAGGCAGGGGACGTCGGTGTGCGCGCCGAGATAGGCACTGGGCGGGAGGAGGGCGAGATGAGGTTCGAGCCGCATCTGTGGGGCGTCGTGCTGTCCGGAGGCGAGGGGGCGAGGCTGAAGGCTCTGGCCCGTCGGATCTGCGGTGACGAGCGACCGAAGCAGTATGTTCCCGTTTTCGGGGATCGTACCCTGTTGCGCCAGACCCTGGACCGCGTGGCGCTCAGGATCCGCCCTTCCCAGACCGCGGTGGTCACGCTGCGCAGCCATTCTCGTTTCTTCGTCGAGCACTGGGCTGGTCTGGAGCCTCCGCGGGTGCTCACCCAGCCAACGGACCGTGGGACCGCCGCGGGGATCCTCTTCCCGATCCACTGGGTCGCACGCCAGGATCCCGACGCGATCGTCGCGGTCTTTCCTTCTGATCACTTCGTGTCGGAGCCGGCCACCTTCATGGCGCTCGTTGGGCGAATCGCCGCCTGGGTCCATGAGCACCCTGCCCGGCTGGTGCTTCTCGGTGCTCACCCCACCAGCCCCGAGGTCGAGTACGGCTGGATCGAGCTCGGAAGACCGCTGGACTCGAGGGATGATCGACCGGTGTGGGAGGTCCGCCGGTTCTGGGAGAAGCCATCGGAGGAGCGGGCACGCCAATGTCTGGAAGCGGGCTGTCTCTGGAACACGCTCGTCCTGGTGGGCACGGCCACCATGTTTCTCCGCGCCGCTCGGGAGGCGGTTCCAGAAGTCTGCGAGCGCCTGGCCCGGGCAGCGCCCTTCTTCGAAACCAATGCGGAAGCCTGGGCCCAGGCGTATGCCTTGATTCCTAGGGCCGATTTCTCCCGCGCGATCCTCGAACCCTGCCCGCCTTCCCTGGCCGTGGCGGCGGTTCCGCGCCTGATGTGGTCCGACCTCGGAAGCCCTCGGCGAGTGCGCGAGATCCTCGGGGCCGCTCGAAGTCTGCCCGCGTGGGCCGTCGCAGACCTCTCCGCGTCGTGACATCCGAGGACGTGTCCACGTGCTCGTCCTCAACTCGGAAGGGCCACTCGAGCTCTCGCGAACGCCAGGGGCAACGAGACGCTCGCCACCGCCCTCGGGATCATACGTGTCCAGCTCCAGAGCCACGCATCGGGGCCCACGCCCCACGTTCCGTCCGCGCCCCTCGACAGGGCGCGGAGTCGCTCGAGGACTGGGACCGCGCCGACGTCACTCCGTATACACGGGAGACGCCGCTGATGGGCCTGAACGTGGTCGCGCGGCCGCGAGGCGTCGAGGGCCCCCGGGTCAGCCCCCGTATCGTTCGATACAGTCTGTAGGCGGTGATACGGCCGATCGTTTAGCGCCACACCAGTCTGCAACTCCTCGCGCGGCCCGCGTTCTCCACGAATGCTCTCACATCGCCCAGTTACGTCGAATCGTCGGGGCCGGCCTGCCGTTTGCACAGTCCGCTTGTGGGAGATGCGGGATGAGCCAACAGGCAGTGGAGCGAACGCTCGGCAAGCTGCTCACGGATGAGTCCTTTCGCGAGCGATTCTTCACGACCCCGACGGTGACGGCCTGGGCGGCTGGCCTTCGGCTATCGGACATCGAACTGGCGGCGCTCTCCGGACTCTCGCGCTCGGCGCTCTGCTCGTTCAGTGCCAGCCTCGATCCTCGGATCTGCCGGCTCTGCCCGGAGAGCGAGTCCTCACCAGAGGAAAGGCGACCGTGACTTCGTCGGACATCGCGGCACACGCATATTGGGCCGAGTGGGCGCTCTTCGTCTGGGTTCTCGCCAACCAGGGCGGGGTGCCGATCCCCGTGGTGCCAGCCCTGCTCGGCGCTGGTGCGCTGACTGGACGCGGCAGCCTGAGCGTCGTCGTGACCCTGGCCGTCTCGGTTGCCGCGGCCCTCTGCGCGGATCTGACGTGGTACCTGCTGGGGCGGTGGCGCGGCAGCCGAGCGCTCGATCTGCTCACCCGTCTAGTCCCCAGGGCACGAACCCACGCTCGGCGTGCCTCGCATCTCCTGCTCGCTCACGAAGGGGTGTTTCAGCTCGGCGCCCGGTTCCTCCCCGCGCTGAACCCTATTGCAGCGGGGTTGGCGGGAGCGGCCGGAATGAGCGTCCGCCGATTTCTACCGGGTGCCGCGGTGAGCGCCGCCGTCTGGTCGGGGAGCTGGATCGGTATCGGATACCTCCTGACCCACGGCGTCGCCGGGCTCGGCATTCCGTTGACGTTCGTCGTCATCGCGATGCTCGTCGGCTGGCTGCTCCTCAGACCGGCGCAGCGGCGACTTCTCTCGCACACATTCGGGCGAGCCAGGGCCGGGCGTGGATCGAGCGTGGCAAGCCGCTCGCGATCCTCGTCATGAGCGCTCCCGACGACGCGGGTTTCGGGTCCGGCGTGTCGCTGCATCGCCAGATCCGACAAATCGGGACTCGGCAGAGCGATTCTCAGCTTGAACGAGCATTGACTCCGTTAAGATTTTCCTGACCGGGAACACGTAACGGCATTATCCGAGGATGCGATAGGGGGGACACCCGAGGCGGGACACTGTCCGTCGCCAAGACTGTGTCTAGCCTCGCTTGGCGACGGATTGCCGCGCCTGCGACAGGCCAACATGCCAGGAGCCCGGCGCGGCGGTTGATCCGCGGCAGGTAAGATTGAGGTGATGAAGCCACTCCTCCGGCCTCGGCACTGGTTTGAGTCTTGGCTTGAGCGATTGGGCATGGCCCCGGCAGGAGTCAGGGCTTGGGGCGTTGGATTCGGCCCTGTCGGGTTTTCTTTGCTCGCCTTTCTGCTAATCGCGGTGGTTAACCCATGCTCCCAGGGCACGGCGTTCCGATGAGCGCTGTGCCACGCGTCGCCGAACAACCCGCTGCTTCATTGCCGATGTGATCTCATTCATCATTCCCGCTTATAATGAGGAGCGCCTGCTCCCGGCCACCTTGTCGGCCCTTCACGTCGCAGCTCGAGCGATCGGCGAGCCGTATGAGGTCATCGTTGCGGATGACGCTTCCACCGATCGGACCGGCGTTGTGGCCAGAAGTCACGAAGCGCGAGTAGTCCAGGTCGCACACCGTCAGATCGCGGCAACTCGTAACGCCGGCGCGCGTGAGGCCAAGGGTGATCAACTGATCTTCGTCGATGCGGACACAATTGTTTCTGAGGCTGTCCTGCGCGCTACGATTCGAGTGTTGCGCCTCGGTGCGGTTGGTGGCGGGGCGACTGTACGCTTCGATGGTCGCATCCCGATGTACGCTCGGTTGTTGTTGTTCGGAGGTACATGGCTGTTTCGGGCCGCACGGCTGGCGGCCGGCTGTTTTCTGTTCTGCACGCGTCGAGCCTTTGACGCCGTTGGCGGCTTTGACGAAGCTTTCTATGGAGCCGAAGAGATCGTTATGAGCAACTCACTCAAGCGCCACGGCCGTTTCGTCGTCTTGCGGGAATCTGTCGTTACATCGGGACGGAGGGTGCGGGCCCACTCCGGCTTCGAGGCCCTCCGCGCGCTCGGCGATCTGGTTCTGCATGGTCCACGATCGCGGCGCGGGCTCGCCATCTGGTATGAGAAGCGACGGGAGGATCCAAAACGGGGCCCATGAAAATCCGTCAACCCGTGGGAACGCATCGCTTCAAGAGGACAGGGAACACTAGTAACACGATGACGACCATCCCGCCCGTTCTGGTCAGGCCACCCAGCTCGATGAGTGCCGGAAGGATGCCCTTGCAAGCCACTCGCGACCCTCGTTCAGCAAGGTTCCCCGCGAACTCTTTGCCGGCAAGGGCTGGCAAGATCAGCCCCACGCTTTGCGAACCAGTCGAACTCGTTCCAGGAGCCGACCGTCCGGTCGCCTTGAGCGGTCCAGATATCGGTCGAGATCCCGGCCACGAACGACACGTTGTCGATGAGCCCGCTCGGGGTCGTTGTAGAGACTGAACACCAAGCCCCCAGAGGACCTGCACGCTCAGGTCGGTGTCCGTCACCAGCACGCCGCACGGCGAGATCTAGTCGTTCTTGAGCGACACGTCGAAGGAGGCGACCGTCCCTTCTCCTGCGCCTCCGCGGCCGGCGCCACCGAGAGCCCGCCGGCCAACGGCAAGCCCACCGCGACCCCCGGCGGGAGACCGGTAAACGAACACGTTGTTCGCCCGTCGCCTTCCCCTCGACCTCGATGAAGGGTCGTAAATTTCGCGAACGCCCGGTTGTCAGGGGGCGCTCTAATGCAAGCGCTGTGCCAGCTCGGGGCCCCCCGCGCGTCGTGCTCGATTCCTCGACAGCTGCGATCGATTCCCCCGCGCGATCGACGCTTTGAGGACGGCGCCCGTGAACGAGGCACGGGCGCCGAATCGCGACGTCGTGAGGCGAATGCCTGCGTTCTGGGAGGCAATCGTCGAAGGGTGCCCTGAATGACGGCACGGCGGAACGGAGCAGCCGCGCCGCTGCCCTCTGACCGTCGCGTCGGGGATGCTATCCTGTGCGCCGTGAAATGGGTGGCCGAGACGAAAGCATTCGATGAAGCGTTCCACCGCGAAGGCGGGCCGCGGCCGCACTACAGGTCGCTCGTCTCGATCCTCGAGTCGTTCACCCAAACTGAGATCCAGCGCCGGGAGCGATTGCAGAAACTCTCGCTGATGGACCAGGGCATCACCTTCACCGTGTACGGCGAGAAGGAGGGGATTGAGCGCATCTTTCCGTTCGACTTCGTGCCGCGCATTATTCCCGCCCGCGAGTGGGAGCGCTTGCAGGCCGGCCTGCTCCAGCGCGTCACCGCGCTGAATCTCTTCATCCTCGACGTCTACCAAGGCCAGAAGTGTCTCAAGGACGGCGTCGTTCCCGCCGAGCTCGTGCTCTCGCGCAAGGAGTACAAGCGCGAGCTCCTGGGCGTGATCCCGCCCCAACGCATCTACACCCACGTTGTGGGCACCGACGTCATCCGCGACAGCGGTGGTGACTACGTCGTCCTCGAGGACAATTGCCGCTGCCCGTCGGGCGTCTCTTACGTGCTCGAGAACCGCAACGTCCTCAGCCGTGTCTTTCCGGAGTTCTTCACGGCCTACCCGGTGCGGCCCATCAAGGACTACCCGAACCTCCTCCTCGATACGCTGCTCCACGCGGCCCCGCAGCGGACCGAGAAGCCGGTGGTGGTCGTCCTCACGCCGGGGATGGCGAACTCCGCCCACTTCGAGCACTCCTTCCTGGCCCGCGAGATGGGCGTGTTCCTGGTCGAGGGGCCCGACTTGATCGTCGAGGACAACCAGGTCTTCATGCGCACGACGCGTGGCCGACAGAAGGTGGATGTCATCTACCGCCGCGTCGACGACGACTTCCTCGACCCGCTCACCTTTCGGCGCGACAGCCTGCTCGGCGTCCCAGGCCTTATGAACGTCTACCGCGAAGGCAACGTCGCCCTGGCCAACGCGCCAGGCGCCGGCATCGCCGACGACAAGGCGGTGTTCGCGTTCCTGCCCGAGCTGATCAAGTACTACCTCGGCGAGACGGCGCTCCTGCCCCAGGTGCCGACCTACCTGGGCATCCGCCCCAAGGACTTCACGTACATTTGCGAACACGCGCGGGAGCTCGTGATCAAGACTACCGGGGACTCGGGCGGCTACGGCATGCTCATGGGGCCGTTCGCCGCGAAAAGGGAGACCGAGGACTACGTGGCCGAGATGCGAAAGAACCCGGGTAACTACATCGCCCAACCGCTCATCGAGCTCTCCGCGCACCCAACCTACGTTGAGGGCCGGTTCGAGCCGCGCCGAATCGACCTCCGTCCCTTCATCCTGTACGGCGACCCTATCCGCGTTCTGCCCGGCGGCCTCACCCGGGTGGCGCTTCGGTCGGGATCCTACGTCGTCAACTCCTCCCAGGGCGGCGGGAGCAAGGACACCTGGGTCCTCGCGCCCAAGGAAGCCTGATGCTTTCCCGCGTCGCCGACTCGCTCTACTGGATGGGACGGTACCTCGAGCGCTCCGAGAACATCGTCCGGCTCCTGCTCGTCACCGAGGAATTCTCGACCGAGACCCAGGCCCTGGCCGAGGACCTCGCCCTGGGCGGTTGGAAGGACCTGCTCGCCGTCTTCCCGTCGGCTCAGATGACGCGCGCGATGTCGCCGTTCGCGCCGCTGGCCGTGCCGTACCTGCAGGCGTTCTTCCTCGACGCCAGTAACCCGTACTCGATCAACTTCTCCCTGCGCAAGGCCCGCGAGAATGCCCGCTCGGTCCGCGAGGCGCTGACGCTGGAGGTCTTCCTCGCGATCAACGAGACCTATCACGCGCTCGAGACGTACGAAACCCGCGGCATGCCGGACCTGCCCGCCTTTCGCGACGCGCTCACGGCCACCCAGAAGGGTCTCTTCACCATCCTGGGGGCAATCGACCACACCTTCACGCGCGACGAGACGTGGCGCTTCCTCAAGCTCGGCGAGGCGCTCGAGCGCCTCTACCGGACCACGCTCGTCCTGCGCGTGAAGCTGCCGGCCCTGCTCGCCGCCGAGCCGCGCACCGATCTGCCGCTCTACTACACCCAGTGGCGGACGCTGCTGCGGACCCTGTCCTCACTCGAGAACTACCGGCGACGGTACGGCGCCCGGCTCGAACCCCAGCTCGTCATCGCCTTCCTGCTCTTCGACGCGAACTCCCCTCGCTCGCTCCGCTACGGAGTTGCTGCGCTCAAGGAGTGCCTGGAGGTGATCGCCGGGCCGGGCAACCTCACGCCGGCCGGGCGTCTCGTCGGTCGACTCCTCGCCGACTTCTGTTACGACGAAGAAGAATTGATGCGCCGGGCCGACTTCGCCGGTCTCCTCGACCACGTGGCCGTCGAGCTGAGCAAGATGCACGATACGCTGGCCACGCAGTATTTCCTGACCTGATGTTTCTGGAGGTCGAGCACACCCTCTCGTTCGAGTACGACAGCTACATCAGCGAGTCGTTTCTCGAGCTGCGGGTGCAGCCGAGGACGACGCCGAGCCAGACCGTCACGTCGTTCGAGCTGGCGGTGGGGCCGCCGACCCGGGTGTTCCGGTACCGCGACTGGAACGACAACCTCACCCACTACTTCACGATCACGAAGTTCCACGATCGGATCGAGGTCGTCGCGCGCGCGCTCGTCCACACTCATACGGCGAGCCCGACGGTCCGCTCGCTCCCGGACCTGCCGGCCCGGGACGCGCTGCCCTATCCACTCCATGACTTCCTGGACTTCGGAGGCCCTGTCCAGCCCACCGTTGCCCTGCGGGAGGCCCACCGCGACGCCGGCGGTCCCAGCCGGGCGCCGCTTGGCGAGCAAGTCGTGGCCCTCGGCCAGCACATCCACGGGTCCTTCGAGTACCGGAAGGACGTCACGCGCTACGACTCGACCACCGAGGACTTCCTGAAGATTCGTGGTGGCGTCTGCCAGGATTTCACTCACCTCATGCTCGGGTTCCTGCGGCTGCGCGGCATCCCCTGCCGCTACGTGAGCGGCTATCTCCACGTCGACCGGAAGAAGCGCGAGCCTTCCCAGAGCCACGCGTGGATCGAGTTCTACGCGCCGAGCGCCGGCTGGGTGCCGTTCGACCCGACCCATAACGGCGACGTGGACGAGCGCTACGTCGTCGTCGGCCACGGCCGTCACTACGACGACGTTCCGCCCAACAAAGGCATCTACCGGGGAGGGGCCAAGGAAGCGCTCCGTGCCGGGGTCTTGACCACGGTGACGACGGGCACGGCGGTCTCTTCGCTCCGGGAGGAGGTCCGCCACATCGACCTGCCGGTCTTCCCCGAGCTCCCCCAGCGGCGCATGGATCGCATGACGGCGGCCGAGGAGGCTATCGCCCAGCAACAACAGTAACGATGAGGCTCCGGCCAAGATGTGCTTGCGGATGATGGCGTGCACGCCCCAACTGCCCGTACTCCACCGCCAGCGACATGAGCGAGATCCCCCGCGGGACAAAGAAGAAATTCGATAACCCGTTGTTGAATCAGCCATCTGGCCGCGTGGGGGTTCTTTGGCCCGGGGTGACTCGGCCTTACCCCCGAGCCCGAAGGCCACGGCGGCTGCGGTGCCCCCCGAGATCTCTCTGGGCCCAAGAGACCGCTGGCTCGGGGCACCTCGCGCCTGGCCAGCCTTGAGATCAGAGCCTTGCAGGCCTCGGCAGGAATGCTCAGCGCCCGACACCCGTCGGTGCCGGCACCCGCTCGTCGCTGTCAGGGTAGGACTGAGTTGCAACTATTGAAACGAGTTGGCGAAAATGTGGTCGTGACTCAAAGACGGGGTTCGAATCCCGTTTCAGGTTTGATCCCTCCTTCCCCCTGAGTTGATCGCGGACTTGCGCGGATGGTCAATTCGGCAACACTATTCTCATGGGGAGGGCGCAGGAGACCGCCTTGGAAGTCGCGGGTCGCGAGGTGGTGATCACCAACCCAGACAAGGTGTTCTTTCCGCAGGCCGGTCACACGAAGCTCGCCCTGGCCAAGTACTATGCCGCGGTCGCCGGAGGGGCGCTGCGCGGGATCGCCGGGCGGCCGATCGTGCTCAAGCGCTACGTCGATGGCGCGGAGGGCGATCCGTTCTTCCAGAAGCGGGCACCGGCGCAGCACCCCGACTGGATCGAGACGGTGGAGGTGCGCTTTCCGTCGGGCCGGACAGCGCGAGAGGTCGTCGTGCGCGACGCGGCGCAGCTCCTCTGGATCGTCAACCTAGGATGCATCGACCTGAACCCCCACCCGGTACGCGCCGAGGACCTTGAGCATCCCGACGAGCTGCGCGTTGATCTAGACCCAGGCCCCGGCGCGAGCTGGGATGACGTGCGGCGTGTGGCCCTGATCGTACGTGACGTGCTCGACGAACACGGTCTGCGCGGCTGGCCCAAGACTTCGGGATCACGGGGCATGCACGTCAACGTGCGAATCCACCGGCGCTGGAGCTTCGACCAGGTGAGGCGCGCGGCGCTAGCCCTCGCGCGGGAGGTGGAGCGGCGCGCGCCCGAGCGGGCGACCAGCAAGTGGTGGAAGGAGGAACGGCACGGCGTCTTCCTCGACTACAACCAGAACGCCAAGGACCGCACGGTGGCGTCGGCCTGGTCGGTGCGACCGACCCAGGACGCGCGCGTCTCGATGCCGCTCGCGTGGGACGAGGTCGCCTCCTGCGATCCAGCGGCATTCACGTTGGTCACCGCACCGGCGCGCCTGGCCAAACGCGGCGACGCGTCGGCAGGAATCGACGCCGCCGCGGGATCGCTGGAGAGACTGCTCGAGCTGTCCGCTGCACAGGAAGCCGCGGGCCTCGGCGACGCGCCGTGGCCCCCGCACTACAAGAAGCAGGGCGACGAGCCGCCGCGCGTCGCGCCGTCAAGACGGAGGCGCGCCGAGGGTGCCGTAGGGAAGGGCAGCCGCGGCCGCCAGTCGATACAACCGCTCGTCACCGTCGCGAAGGCGGAGCACGAGAAGGACGCGCGCGCGGGACTCGAGCGCTGGAAGGCGCG
>WNFO01005080.1_pt1 | contig 11446 bp, 11 predicted proteins | sample 5400251 | NCBI WGS metagenome assembly WNFO01 (sample SAMN13153354, study PRJNA577476) | soil metagenome | isolation source: 100 cm saprolite under Madrone tree | place: USA:California | collected 2016-06-14
ATGAGCGACTGCTTCCCTGCTGGAGGAGTCGACTTCCGTAGTGTTGACTGTTCGATAGGCGATGACTTCGGTGACTTCAGCGCCAAATTTCTGCAGGCGCGGAACAAGTTCCGTGGCAGCGCGATCGCTTCGCGGAAGAAGTACACGCTTCCCGCGGAGCTCGAATGCAAGCTCGTGGACAAGAGTTGCGGCGGTTCCGCCCTGGCCGATGTGGGCAATTTCTAAACCAGCCAACTGCGCTGCTTCGGCCGTGGTTTTGCCGACGGCCGCGATTTTGGTAGCGGGTGGGAGATCACGGAAATTGATTTGGAGAGAGACGAGACGCTCGGCGATGGCGGTAACTGCGTTCTGGCTCGTGAAGAACAACCAGTCGAAATATGCGAATTTGCAAAGAGCGGAATCGAGTTGGGCGTAGTCCAGCGGCGGCAGAATTTGAATGAGAGGGAGCAAATCAACTTCTGCGCCGTGCGCGCGGAGGGCAGCGGCGAGCGCGGCGGATTGAGATTCAGCGCGCGTAATGACGATGCGCTTGCCGCCCAGGGAAGATGGAGAGCGGTCAGCCACGCTGGCGGTAAACCTCCTGGAGAATTTCGCGGGCTCCAGAATCAATGAGGAGTTGCGCGACACGTCGGCCGAGTTCGCGAGCCTGTTCGGGCGACGCGGTTGCACGCTGGCGGACGTGCTGCGTGCCGTCTGGCGAACAAACGACGGCGTCAATGGCGAGTTCTCCCCGTTCAATGCGTGCCCACGCGCCAAGCGGAACCTGACAGCCACCCTCAAGCGCTCCGAGCAGCGAGCGCTCCGCAACTATGGACTGACGAGTTTCGAAATCGTCTAGCGGCGCGAGAGCGTCGGCAATTTCTGTGTCTTTGAGACGCGCTTGAACGCCGAGAGCGCCTTGGCCCACGGCAGGCATGCAGACGTCCGGCGAAAGAATCTCGCTGATGCGATTGCTCCAGCCAAGACGATCGAGTCCCGCTTTAGCGAGCAAGATGGCATCGTATTCGCCGCTTTCGACTTTGCGCAGACGCGTGTCAACGTTACCGCGCAAATCGCGTACATCAAGATCGGGACGCAGATGTCGGACCTGCGATTGGCGCCGCAGACTACTGGTTCCCACGCGAGCTCCCTGACGAAGCGTGGCAAGTGTTTCGCCTTTTGCGGCGACGACGCAGTCGCGGGCATCTTCGCGGCGACAAATCACGGGAAAGCAGAGACGAGAGGGCACGTCAGTTGGAATATCTTTTACACTGTGAACGGCAAGATCGATCTGCCCGTCGAGCAGGGCTTCTTCAAGTTCCTTGATAAAAACACCTTTACCGCCAATTTGCGAAAAAGGCGCCTGCTGCAACTTGTCGCCAGTGGTTTTGATGATGACGATGTCAGCGTCGGCGCCGGTGGTTTGAAAGATTTTCTTACGGACGAATTCGGCCTGCCACTTGGCGAGCATGCTGCCACGGGTTCCAATTCTAATGGGGCGAATCGGTTTCACGGACGTTCCCGGTCCGGCAGAAATAGTTCGCGAATGGCTTCGACCTGCTGAATTTTTCGACGAAGGTCCTTTTCGCCTTGCAGGCGGCGCGCAGGATCAAGGAGCATTTTCTCCAACAGCTGATCGATTATGGTCTCAACTTGTTCGCGCTGCTCGGAAGTCAGACCCGGGATGCGTTCGGCGCGTTCACGAATGAATTCGGCACGCTCGGCTTTCAGTTTGTGGCGGAGAGCTTCGACTATGCCAATAAGATTAACACTGGCCTGCCAAGTGAGAAATTTTCCGACGTGCTCATCGACAATGACCTCAGCGCGGGGGATTTCACTTTCGCGAGCGCTGCGGTTCTGCTGGACAATTTGAGTCAGGTCGTCGATGTTATAGAGGTAAAAATTGTAGAGATCCGCAGCGTCCGGATCGACATTGCGTGGCATGCCGAGATCCATGACGAAAAGCGGGCGATTTCCCCGCGCGGTCATGGCTTTTTCGAGTACGGAGCGTTTCAGCACAGGTTCTTCGGCGGAGACGCTGGAGACGATAACGTCGGGGAGGGTGAGAGCGGATTCCCGGTCGTCCCAAGCGATGACTTTGCCAGAAAATTCGCGCGCGAGATGATCGGCGCGATCGCGCGAGCGGTTCATCACGAAAAGGCGCGCAATGTTGCGGTCACGAAGTTGCGAAACGACTTGTTCGCTGATCAGGCCTGCGCCGAGCACGAGCGCGATGCGCTCCTGCAATTTCCCGAAAATGCGTTCAGCGAGTTTGACGCCAGCGGAAGCGACAGACATCGGGCGCGCGCCAAGTTCGGTTTCGGAACGAACGCGCTTGCCGACTTCGAGCGCACCTTGAAAAAGGCGATTCAACACCGGGCCTGTTGCGCCATGTTCGTACGCGATGCGATAGGCTTCGCGAACCTGGCCGAGAATTTCCGCTTCACCGAGCATCATGGAATCAAGGCCGGAAGCGACACGGAAAAGGTGGCGAACGGCGTTGCGATCGTAATGGTGATAGAGCGAAGGGCTGAGCAGATCAAGCTGAACAGAATGGAAGCTGCTGAGATAATTCGAGAGAGCGGCGGCAGATTCGCGCGTGGTTTCGGGCGGGACGCCGTACACCTCGCTGCGATTGCACGTGGAGAGGACCAGAGTTTCATGGAGAATGCCGCGCGCGCGAAGTTCCTCGGCGGCCTGTCGCGCCTGGTCGTTGGTGAAAGACACGCGTTCGCGCACCTCGACTGGCGCTGAGCGGTGATTCAGTCCGACGAGAACAATTTCCATGGCGCTAATTGCGTGCTCCCAGCAATTCCTAGAAATAGCGGTGCGAGCGCGAGAAAAACAGATTCACAACAGTGAAGCTGAAAATGACAATCGCAAAATTAAAAATGCAAAGCTGCGAGGCACGCGCTCCGCGCCAGCCGGGATTGCGGGCGAGCCGCAAATAAAAAACGTATGCGACGAGGACGAGCAGCGTGACGACGTATTTGGGATCGTAATGCCAGACATTCCCGGTGAGGCGGTCGACCCACACGAAGCCGAGAACGGTACCGATAGCGATGGAGATGAGCCCCACGAGGACGCTGCTCTGACTCATGCGATCGAGAAGATCAAGCGAAGGCAGACGCCAGACGACATCGCCAACCCGGTGTTGGTGGAGCAGGCGTTGTTCGCCGAGGTAGATGAGGCTGAGTACGCAGGAGAGGCCGAATGCGGCGTAGGCGAGAATACTGAGCGTGACGTGAAACGCGAAGGCCACGCCGGTGGCGGGTGGTGCGGCTAAGCGGTCCGGCGGGGAGAGCTGGGCGAAAAGGAAAAACGCCAAAACGAATGGAAGAACAAAAGCTCCGACCGAACGCTGGCGGTGAAAAAGTTCGAGGCTTAGGTAGGTGAGCGCAAGCAGCCAGCCGAAAAGCGACATGGAGCCGGAGAGGTCATGATAGGGAACCGTGTGGAGGCCGCGAGCGCGTTCGAGCAGGGCGAAATAGTGGGCGACAAGGCCGGCCGCGAGAAGGAGTGAACCGAGGCGGCCGGACCATTCGCGGCCCGCTACCAGATAGCCGATATAGGCGGCAAAGCTGCCGACGTACGCCGCAAGTGTAAGTAAGAAAAAGAGATGATTCATTGCGCCAGCCAGACGCGTGAACAACGTTGCGTGCGTCTGGACTCCCTGCCTTGAGTATAGCGTAGGCGGTCGCGCGCCGCATGGCAGGCCGACAGAAAGCGTTGCTGCCGCCTTGTGTGACTGTGTGACTGCCGGGCGCGGGCATCGGGCTGCGCAATTTGTTATCCTCAACGTTGACGAAATCCATGTCCACACTCTCAGTATCGCTGAGCCGTAAAGAACTTTTTCTGCGCGCGTGCAGAGGCGCGGCGCTGCCGCGGGTGCCGGTATGGATGATGCGGCAGGCGGGGCGGTACTTGCCCGAATACCGCGCGCTCCGCGCAAAGCACGCATTCCTGGAAGTGTGCAAGACGCCGGATCTGGCAGTGGAGGTTTCGATGCAGCCGTTCCGGCGCCTGGACGTTGACGCGATCATTGTGTTCTCTGACATTTTGATTCCGGCGGAAGCAATGGGGCTGCCGCTCGAGCTCGGTGATGCGGGGCCGAATTTGCCGGAGCCGGTGCGCTCGTTGGACGCGGTGCGGAAATTGCGGCAATTCGATCCGGAGACGGAGACAGGATTTTTGATGGAGGCGATCCGGCGGATCGTTCGAACGGCAGGGACGGACGTGCCCGTGCTGGGATTTGCGGCAGCGCCGTGGACGTTGGCGTGTTACATGGTGGAAGGGCGCACGAAAGAGGGCTTCGCGACGGTTAAGAATTTTTTACATTCGGAGCCGCTCGCGTTTCGCGAATTGCTGCGGCGGATTGCACAAGCGACGATTTTGTATTTGAAGGCGCAAATTGCGGCGGGTGCTTCGGCGGTTCAGTTGTTCGATACCTGGTGCGGCGAATTGGCGATGCCGGATTATCGGGCGTTTGCGCTGCCAGCGGTGCAGGAAGTGATCTCGGCATTGCGCGAAACGGTTCCGGTGATTTACTACACGAAGGCGTCGCATCATTTGCTGCCGGCGGTGGCGGAGGCGGGAGCAGATGTGCTTAGCTGCGATTGGCGAGTGAATTTGGCGGAGTTACGCGAGACCATTGGGTCGAAGATCGCGCTGCAGGGGAATCTTGATCCTGCGGTTTTGTTTGCACGCCAAGAACACATACGACAGACGACGCGGGGGATTCTCGAGCAGCTTGGCGGTGTAGGACATATTTTGAATTTGGGGCATGGGATTCTGCCGGGAACACCTGTTGAGAATGCACAGACATTTATTACGACGGGGCAGCAATTTTTGTTTACGGAAACAGCCTCCGGGAAATAGCACAGGAATTGGACGATGATTCCACAACCTACACTCGAACAGATGAAGGACGAGCTTCGCGTAAGCGCGGAGTTTCTGGCTCGCTATAACCGGCCAGGGCCGCGGTACACAAGCTATCCGACGGCGCCGGTGTGGAACGATGCGTTTGGTCCGGCGGATCTGGAGGCCGTGCACGCCGCGGCAGACTTAGCGCGCACGCCGGTTTCGCTCTACATGCACTTGCCGTTCTGCGAGAGCTTGTGTCTGTTCTGCGCGTGCAATGTGATCATCCAGAAAGACAAGCGGGTTTCGATTCCCTACTTCAATGTTTTGAAGAAAGAGATTGCGCGAGTCACCGAATCCGTTTCGCGCGAGCGCGAAGTGGTGCAATTTCACTGGGGCGGCGGAACGCCCACGTATTCGGCGCCGGCGCAACTGGAAGATTTGTTTGCTTACACGAAGGAGCGTTTTACATTTTCGCCGGAAGCGGAAATTGGAATTGAGGTCGACCCACGCGTGACTTCGCGCGAGCATCTGGAAACACTGCGGCGGCTGGGGTTCAACCGGCTGAGCATGGGCATTCAGGATTTTCACGAGCCGGTGCAGCAAGCGATTCACCGCATCCAGCCATATGAAATCACGCGCGATCTGATCCTTGCCGCGAGGAGCCTGGATTTTGACAGCATCAACGTGGACTTGATTTACGGCCTGCCGTATCAGACCGCAGAAACATTTGCGCATACCGTAGATCAAGTCATCGGACTTGCTCCAGATCGCATCGCGCTTTTCAGCTACGCGCATGTGCCATGGCTGAAGAAACAGCAAGGTTCGTTTGCCGCGCATCTGCCAGAAGGCATGCAGAAGTTTGAGATTTTCCGGACCGGGCTGCTGAAGTTTGTGGAAGCGGGTTACCTCTACATTGGCATGGATCATTTCGCAAAACCCGGCGACGAACTTGCTACGGCGCAGGCGCATCGAACACTGCACAGGAATTTTCAGGGATACACGACCAAGGCGGGAGCGGATCTTTACGGGATGGGTGTGACAGCGATCAGCGGCTTTCACGATGCGTACGCGCAGAATTTTCGCGAACTTCCGGCGTGGGAGAAGGCAATCGCTGAGCGAGGCATCGCGACAATGCGCGGCTATCATCTTTCCGCGGAAGACCGGCTGCGGCGAGAAGTGATCAGCCGGCTGCTGTGCCATACGGTGATCCCGAAACGGGAGATTAGCGAGGCGTTTGGAATTGATTTCGATCAGCACTTTGCTCAAGAGATAGAACGGCTGGAGGTGCCGCGCGAGGATGGGTTGCTGACGATTGACGGTGACGAAATACGCGCGACGTGGCTAGGGCGCATCTTCATACGCAATCTGGCAATGCTGTTCGATCCTTATCTCGAGCAACAGCAACTGGTCGCCAAGCCGCTTTTCTCTAAGACGCTCTGAGCCGTGGCGTGCACTCCGCTAACCATCGTTGTCGGAGCAGGAATTTCCGGTCTCACGTGCGCACATGCACTGAACAAATCGGGTCAAAAGGTATTGCTGTTTGAAACCGCTTCGCGGCCGGGCGGAGTCATCCAGTCCATTGAAGAGGGCGGCTATTTATTCGAGCTAGGGCCACAAAGTTTCAGTTCGACTTCCGGGCTTGCTGACCTTTGCGATGATCTAGGGTTGGCTGGAGAGCTGCTTGAAGCGCCACATGGTGCTCCGCGCTACGTGCTGATTGGCGACAAGCTTGTGTCGGTACCGCTCTCGCCCGCTTTGCTGACTTCCAATTTGTTGAGTTGGAGCACGAAATTTTCCTTTCTCAGAGACGTACTCGGCAAAACATCTCCTCCTGAAACAGACGAGTCCATTGCGGCATTCGTGCGACGCAAATTTTCGCCGGAACTGTTGGATCGGCTGGTTGGACCGTTTGTATCCGGAATCTATGCAGGCGATCCGGAACAACTGAGCCTGCGCGCTGCATTTCCGAAGCTCTACGAAGCAGAGAAAACCGCGGGCAGTGTGATTCGTGGAGCCCTGATTCTGGGAAAGGCCGCGGGCCAGGAGACTGTCACTCGATCGAGGCCGCGACCGGGACTACTTTCGTTCCGAACGGGAAACGAGACACTCATAAGAGCTCTGGCGACGGGTCTTGGACCGGCCTTGCGTTGCAATGTTGAGATTTGTGAAGTACGGCAGGCTGAGCGCGGCTTCCACCTGAAAATCCAAAGCTCTGCAGGAAACGAGGAGTTAGCCTGCGACCGGATTGTGGTGACGACACCCACGACCGCGAGCGCGCAGATGTTGCAAGACATCGCTCCGGCGGCGAGTGGCGCACTGGAGAAAATTTCCTATGCGCCGGTGGGGGTGGTTTCGCTGGGCTACAGACGGGAGCAAGTGCGCCATTCGCTGGACGGCTTTGGATTTCTGGTACCGCGGTCATCGGGAAGACGGACGTTGGGCACCGTCTGGAATTCGTCCGTGTTTCCAGGCCGCGCGCCGGAAGGGCACGTGTTGCTTACCAGCTTTGTTGGCGGAGCCACGGACCCGACGGCCACTTCCCTTATGCGAGAAGAACTTGCGGCTCTGGTGCACCGCGAAATCGCGCCGATACTTCAAATTACTGGCAATCCTGCGGTGCACAGCGTCACTCCATATTTGAAGGCTATCCCTCAATACGATCTGGGCCATCTCGATCTGCTGAAGACGATACAGGATGCTGTCGCGAGAATTCCGGGGCTGTGGATCATCGGCAATTACTGGAAAGGACCCTCCATCGGCGCTTGCGTCGAACACGCCATGGCAATTGCGGACACGATTCGAATCGGTTAAAAGAATCGCTGAAGTCCCAGAGAGTTTGCGGACTCATCCAGATCGCGGCTCTTTGCGTATGCTTTATAGGAGAAGAAGCAGCCCGAACGTGTTCCTTGCGGTCCTCACGCCGTCGGAATCTAACGAAGTGTCGCCCGACGCGGCACTGGTGAACCGGCTTCTTCAACGGGACGTCAGCGCATTCGAGGACCTGTACGACCGTCATTCCCGCATCGTGTATGCACTGGTTTTGCGCATTCTTCAACAGGCATCGACAGCCGAAGAGGTCGTTCAGGACGTATTTCTTCACCTGTGGCGCAATGCGGCGCACTATGACGGCTCGCGCGGACCCTTCTTGCCTTGGCTGCTGACGCTGGCACGCAATCGAGCCCTGGATCAGCTGCGGCTGAAGAGCGAACGGCAGCGGCGGCGCGAAGAGCAAGCTGAAGAGCTGCCGCCAGTCGTTGCCATTCCTGACTTTGAAGGTTCCCTTGATGAAAAGCGCCGTGCGAAACGCGTGCGCGAGTTGGTGGCTTTGCTAAATCCGAAGCAGAAGCGCGCCATCGAGCTGGCTTATTTTGAAGGGTTGAGTCATGCGGAGATTGCGAATGCGTTGCAAGAGCCATTGGGCACGGTAAAAGGCTGGATTCGCAACGGACTTTTGAGATTGAAGGAAGGATTGCAGGCGACGTCGTGAATAACGCTGGCCAATTCCGCGACCATTTCCGTGAGTTGATCGAAGCATACGCGCTTGGTTCACTTGATGCCGAAGAACGCGCAGCAGTTGGTGCGCACCTTGCGACGGGTTGCGAAGAATGCACAAGGGCTCTCGAAGAGGCGCGCTTGCTCGTTAGCCAGCTGGCGTATTTGGCTCCGGAGGCTGCGCCCTTAGACATGCTTCGCGGACGGTTGCTGCAGACAGTGCGTGCGGAAGGCGCTGCGGCGAAGGCATACACCTCAGCTATTTCCAAATCCGCTATTCCCTTGTGGATGTGGGGCGCAGTCGCGGCAGTTTTATTCTTTGCACTTTACAATGCATATGAAGCGCATTCGCTGCGGGAAACAATTCGCAAGACGCAAGAAGCGCTGACGGCCCAGATGGAGTTGCAACAAGAATCGGCCCGACGATTGGCGTGGGCCCAGCGTGAAGCCCTCATCCTGACCGACCCACGATCAATGAAGATTGCGATGTCCGCAGGCACCAAGGGCATGCCGGAGCTTCAAGCCACATGGCATCACTCCATGGGAATCGTTGTTTCGGGGCAGAAGCTTCCGATGCCGTCCGGAAATCGCACGCTGCAGTTGTGGCTGATGCCCAAGGCGCCGGGGGCAAAGCCGATGCCCTCGATGACGCTGCGTCCAGATGCGGATGGAACGTTCGACCTGCTCGTTCTAAATCCGCCGGATTCGCCGAGCGGAACCAAGGCTTTGGCCATCACAGAGGAACCTGCTGGCGGAAGTCCGCAGCCGACCACCACGCCGATCTGGGTCGGGGCCGTTGCGGGCAAGTAGAAGTCCAAAAAACGAAAAAGGCGGGCGCGATTAGTCCTTCTCTTGGCGCTTCCTGTAACGAAGCGCAAGCCGCGCCTTGCGGCGCGCACCCGCTTCTTGCCAGCGGCGTTTTTCATCAGCGGTTTTTAGAATCAATGGCGCGACGGGTCTCGGTTCCTTAGTTATCGCGTCGATGGCGACAAATGTTACGTATGCGGTGGTGGTGTGCTTGCGTTCGCCGGTCAGGGCATTTTCGGAAAAAACTTTCACGCCAACTTCCATCGAGGTGTGAAAAACGCGATTCACCTGGGACTTCAGAATGACGATCTCGCCGATGTTGATCGGGTTGCGAAAGTCGATGTAGTCTACGGAAGCCGTCACGACATAGCTGTTTGAATGGCGACTGGCTGCCATCGCTGCGGCAATGTCGACGAGATGCATGACGTGGCCCCCCAGCAATTTGCCCAGCGGATTCGTCATCGCCGGCAGCACCACCTCCGCCATTTCCGAACGCGAAGCGCTGATGCGCTTGGCCTTCAATGCGGATTCGTTGCGTGGCACGTCTTTCTTCTTCCTCGACATGCGGTCCTCGGCTTGGTCGCGATTTTGGTCGTTTAGTTCCAGCCGCTATACTACCTGCACACGATGACCGGCCAAAAGAAAACCCGGCGAGAGTTGCTGGAATCCTTCGTCGCGCAAAAACCGGACGATGCGTTTTCGAGGTATGGCCTGGCGATGGAGTGCGTGAACTCGGGCGATTCAGCGGCAGCGGAAGCCAATTTCCGCGAATTGCTGCAGCGCAATGCCGATTATGTCCCGCCATATCTGATGTTCGCGCAAATGCTCGTCAGGGAATCGCGGCCGGAGGAAGCACGCGAGGTTTTGGCCAAGGGCATCGCGGCAGCGTCCAAGGCGGGCAACGGGCACGCCCTGTCTGAGATGGAATCGCTTCTCAACGAACTCTAGTATTCACTTGTGTCGCGCTGATTTGCCTCTACACGCGGCTCTGCTATGCTCTTCATTGGAAGTCACCATGTCACCGGTTCGGCTACCACTATTCCCCCTAAACGTCGTTCTTCTACCCGGCGCGGATATGCCTTTGCACATTTTTGAGCCGCGCTACCGCCAAATGGTCCGCGATTGTCTTGACGCGAAGGCACCCTTTGGCATGCTGCTCGCGCTTCCGAATGGAATCGCGGGAACCGGCTGCACGGCGGAAATTCTGGAAGTGACAAATCGCTATGAGGATGGTCGCTGCGACATTTTGACCGTCGGCCGTGAACCTTTCAGGGTCATTGAGCTCTTCACAGAAGAACCACTAATGCGGGGCGCAGTGGATTTTCTCGAAGACCGTCCTGCGCCGCTGAATTCCCTTGTTTCTCGCGAGCTGATCGAACTTTACGAAACTTGCCACACGCTGGTTTTTGACGATTATCCGCGCGATATCGACGAAGCCGACGGAATCGCGGGAATAGAGCTTTCCTATCGAATCGCCGCCAAGCTCCCGATGGACCTGCTCTGGAAGCAGCGTGTTTTGGAATTGCGCTCCGAAGCCGAGCGTCAGGAGCGCCTCGTCGCGTACCTGCGAGAGTGGGCTCCGCATCTACAGAAATCAGACACTGTGCGCGCGCGTGCCGCTGGTAGCGCCGAAGCATTGAACTGAGAACCGACCGATTTTGACGCGCTTGCATCTAACTGGATATTCCGCTGAATCCAGCGCGGCTTTTGGGGGCTAAATGACTGCTTTACCATCGATGCATTCTGCAGGCGGACGCGCAAGGCCCGCAACTCTGGGCGAACTGCGCCGCATTCCGGATTTTGATGCGCGTTCGGCATCACGTTCCGTGAAGGACGAAATTCGCGCGAACTTGTTGCGGGTCATCGAGCGCAGCGAACCGCTCTTTCCCGGTGTGCATGGCTACGAGGACACGGTGATCCCGCAAATCGTGAACGCCCTTCTTTCGCGGCACAATTTTATTCTGTTGGGTTTGCGTGGACAGGCGAAGAGCCGCATATTGCGCGGCCTGGCGAGTCTGCTTGATGCGGAAGTCCCTGTGGTCGCCGGATGCGAGATCAACGACGACCCATTGCGGCCCATCTGCCGCGCCTGCCGCGATCGCATCGCCGCAGACGGTGATAATACTCCCATTGCCTGGATGCCGAGGGACCTTCGCTATGTGGAAAAGCTTGCGACACCCGACGTGACCATGGCCGATATCATCGGCGACGTCGATCCCATTCGTGCCGCGCGTGGGGGGCGCGATCTTTCCGACGAACTCACAATCCATTACGGATTACTGCCGCGCGCCAATCGAGGTATTTT
>WNFO01009615.1_pt1 | contig 11446 bp, 18 predicted proteins | sample 5400251 | NCBI WGS metagenome assembly WNFO01 (sample SAMN13153354, study PRJNA577476) | soil metagenome | isolation source: 100 cm saprolite under Madrone tree | place: USA:California | collected 2016-06-14
TGGTGGCGCTGTAGAGGACTGCACAGCAGCGAGGTAGAACGGGTCTGTGTTTACGAAGAGAGACGAGGCCGATTGGGCCGGAGCGGCGTCGTACATTGTAGAAGAACCGAGTGGTGGCGGCGGAGACAACGCGGTTGAAAATTGCTGCTGCTGCTGAGCCGTTGGAGGGCGGAATTTTGACAGCTGTTGTCTATGCGGTGGCGCCATTGAATGGATCTGGTTTGGGGTATGTGTGTTTAGGAGCTCCTCCACGGTCTGTTCGTCCTCCATCTCATCGTCGGTATCGCAGCTGCGCAGAGGGGCGGGGGGCAGATAGGGAGTGGGGTTTTGGCCTCTATATCGGGCAGCGTCATCCCAGTCCCAGTGAAAGTTTGCCGTGGCGGAGGTTGGAGTGGGTGGGTTGCACGGCTGTGCATAGCTGTTACGTCGAGTGACGCAATGAGCCCCGGGCTGGGCCTGAGAGGGATAGTAAATCACTTTTGCGAGCTGGGACTGAGGCGTTTGTTGGTTAGTATGAATAGAAAGATAGAGAGGGGCTGAGTACCTGAAGGGTGGCGATATCCATAGCCTCTTGAGATACATGACTGGCAGAGAAAGATGATACAAGGTCGTCGATAGAGACGTTCATGGAATATCTGTGGAGGAGTGGGAGTGGAGGATGGAGAGGGGGAGAGACGGGGGAGAAAGGGGAGAGAACGAGGGTTGGTTGGGTTTATAGATTCGCTGGCGTTCGCCGCTGGAGGCTCAGATCGACCGGTTCGGGATCGGATACGCTCAGCCGGGGCACAGCACTTCACGTCTCCTTTCGCCCCAATAGGACTTGCTCGTGGATCCCTGCGATGTGACGTTGGCTGTAACCGCCGAGGCCGGACTTTGCCTCAAGTCCCTGGTTACTTCCTGCCCGTTTCCACACCCCGCATCATGTTTTCGCCATCTCCACCACGCCATCACGCCAAATACAAATACCGTAGCTCGTTGCCTTATCTCGCATCGTTTTACGCCACCGGCTCCCAATGGTCGTTGGCTTAGTGGCACGTACATCAACTCAGGGTCCATGGCGTCTCATTACCGCCGAGTGGGCACGGCTGTATTACATCACATAGCCATACTGACAGCCCGTCAAAACACAACTCCCTGGACCGGGCCCGTTCTCATTCTCGTTCGTTCAAGAACGCATCCAGCTCCGCGTCCAGTTCCTGCTGGCTCTTCCTCGGCCGGCCGTGCCGACTGTGCATCTCCCCATCCTCGTTCCAGGCTCCCCTTTGCCCCGGACCACGGATACCATCTCCCGGTGGCCTGCGTGATCTGCCTAGTAATGACCTCTGGTTGGTGATTCGGGATTCGAGACTCTTCTTCCAAGAGTCTGCATCTTCATCATCCGTAAAATAGCCACGCATCAGCGATGTCCGCTCCAGGAGCGATTTGCCCTTTCCCTTCTTCTCAATGTAGTCCGCACGCATCTTCGATGGAGGGCTTGCTGGACGGGACCCCTCGTCCGGCGATTCCTCGCGCAGGAACGCATCTAGTTCGTCGTCAAGTTCCTCTCGTCTCCGCCGCTTTGCCTCCTGTGCGTCCTCCGTCCTCACCTCGCCACCTGGTTGCCCATCCACGCCATGCTTGCGATAAAATTCACTCCGATTTCGGGCTCCGCGTTTCTTGACGTCGGTCACCTCTGCCCAACGTAAATGCAGGGAACCCTTGAGGCCCTCTCCCTTGCCTAGACTTGCGTCAATGCGCTGCTTGGGTGGCCAAAAGGCCATCGGGATGGATCTTGCTAGCACAAAGCCGCGCTCGTCGGGTGGCTCCGATGATGTGCGCTGCAGTAGGGAAAGTGCTTCCTTTGCGGCGACGGAGGAAGCAAAGAAGAGCACGCAGGTGGTATCGTCGATCCATTCAAGTCCGAGCGGTTTTGCGTCAAAGTGTGTGGCGTATTCAAAGATGAGCTTTGTGGACAGATGTGCGATTGGGGGTCCATGTAGGAGCAGAGCATTTGGGCGCCGTGTGCTGTCGTCTGACAATAGGTCATATAGTGTAGCGGAACGAGTGTTGAAGAATATGTTGTACCTATACCCATTTCTGGTTCATCGACTGCATCGAGCTGTTCCTCGTCCTCGTCTCGTTTCCTCTAATACAAAAACGATGGTTTGACGGTCGAGATCCTCATTAGGGCCCTTCGGAAAGGGATTTCAATCACACAGTCACACTCGCACCTTGCTGCCACGGGTGATGTTCGACTCTGAAAGCAAGTAAACTTTTGTACGGCCAATTCGGTCGGCGAGCGATGATGGCGCAGGGGTGGGCAGAATTTGGTCTTCATATGCGATGTCTTGCTCATAGGAAAGGGTGGGGGGTGTGTCCGCAACGATTCCGTCATTTTCCGGGAGAATATCCATTGAGCAAGTGAGCAGTGGATGAGAGTGGGACAATGGGTTGGACGCGCCGCACCGGCAAGCGGGCGGACCTTGTTGTCTCCTCACTCAATCCATGCACGTCGTACACAAAACCCGAGGCTTCCTCTCCAACTGGGAAAAGTCTGGAGAGGCAGAATGGTATGTCTATCTTTCTTTAGTTTGCTCTTTCCAACACATTTCGTAGCCGCATGTACCTGGCACAGCTACACTCCACACCCACCGACCCCAATGCTGCCGACGCCCTCGTCACGACATACCACACTCTCCTTTCAGCCACCCTTTCCCTCTGGCCCTCAGGGCATCCTCTTTCGACATCCGCGTTTACCGCGTTTGTGAAGAGTATGCTCCTCAGTCTCCCTTCTTCGTCCCACGTCGCGTCATCCCCGGCTACCACCGCCTTTGGCGAGCTCCTCATTGACACCATGTGGTCAATCGACTCGCAGCTGGACGACGTCATCGCAGACTCGAAAGCCACAATTGCGGCCCCGTCAGAGAAGGAAAAGGAATTTGAACAAGCCAACAGTCAGTCGGAAGAGTCGGGCGCCCTCCTGAGCCGGGACGCGGCGATGAAAGACAAAGGGACGTTACTCGAGCTCGTGAAACTGCTTCTGGTGCGTTAATTTTTTTTTTTGAATGGGCCTTTGGAGGCTACGACAGTGTATGTTTTTCTGACAACGTTGGTACTCTCGCGCTTGTAGAACGACGGCGTCCTAAGTCCAGGGCTCTGCAGAGAGCGACTCGACATGTCGCTTGTGGCAGGTGTGGGTCTCATCTTGGACAAGCCCTCTATCGACAAAAAGGAAGTACGAGCACGCACGGGCTTGTTGTATGTGTCGTTCTCTTTCTCCACACCTAATGTCAATTCCCGTATTTAATTGCTATATCTCCCAGCTACAAACAAAATAAGTTCAACCTCCTGCGCGAACAGTCTGAGGGTTTCTCCAAGCTCATCACTGAGGTGACCAGTGCCCTACCTCCTCCGCATTCACCTGCCACTGGTCTCCCTCTGGACCTGTCCTCTATCTCCCCAGAACGCGTACAACCTATCTGGAAACGTATTCTCAGTCTCATTGGGTACTTTGACCTCGACCCGAACAGGGCCCTTGATGTCATCCTTGACCTCTTTTCCGCGTACCTAACGACGCACTGGAGCTTTTTCCTCGTGTTGCTTAGCTTGTCACCTTGGAAAGGCCAGCGCGAGCTGCCGTGGGTTATTGAGGAGAAGGGAGAGCCCATGAAGGAGGAAGCTGATACTTCAAAGTTTAAGGGGAAGAGTTTGGATGAGGTGTTGAGTATGGCCGAGAGCATGAGTATGTCTAAGCCACCGCTTATCCAGTCTGCGCCTCGCGTCATGGCGCAGCTACTTGGCTTCAAATTCCGCCACTATCAGGTTCGTCGCATACGTTTGTAATGCAAGCAGTTGTATTCAAGGTGCGGTCAGTCGCCCGAAATCACAGAGACAACACCTCGCCAATTATTCCTTACTGCGGCGCTTCTCATTCGAGAGAACTTCATTACCGTCGATGACCTTTACCCACATCTCTCCCCAACGGATGACGACTTGGAGAACAAGGGATACAAAGCGTACATAGCTTCCATCGACACACGCATCGACAGCGCCAAGGTATCACAGCTTGCTTTGGCCGCACCTCTGGAGTCTTCCTCTCAACCAAGCTCCACCTCTCGCATCGCACGCCCTGCCCCAGAGGCAAAGAAGGCCTCGTCTCCCGACCCAACACCCGAATCCAAAGACCCGCCTAACCAAAAAGCTGGCTTGCTTGTTGCGCTTCTCTCCGTGGGCGCCCTCAGACCTGCTCTTGCGCTTCTTACGAAGTTCCGTTGGCTGGTCGACGCCTATCCTGAGATCGCGGATCTGCTCATTCGCGTGATGAAACACTCCCTTACGTCGCTTTACGATCAGCATTTGGTCACAAAGCCGCGCAATCCGTCTAATGTTCAACCCCGCGCTCGTTGGGGTGCTACTGGGGTGATTCCTGCTCCCGTGCGCAAACCTATGCTAACGCTGTACGCACCGACTCCGCCGGGAACGAATACTGCAGATTTTGTATATTTCTTCCCATTTTGGGCGGATCGTATACCCCTATGTAGCACACTGGATGACTTAATGGATGTCATTGACCCGCTGATGGCGTTTGTGGGTCTTCACATCTCCCGGGATCCTGTATTCTTGACAAAATTCGCGAGATTGGGGAGGTTACATATTACATCAACAGTGCGTCGACCAGTTAAAGTTCCTTTTCGAAGATACTTCCCCTGACTGCTCCCTAGCTTGAGACCGGCCCGGCGACGAGGAAACCCATTGCCATCCCCGACTCTGACCACCCAACTTCCAAGTTTTGGCACAAGGTCCTTCGCCTCTACTTCCTTCCCGCTCTCCCTCTCATTCGCGGTAACGCGGTTTGCACGGTCGAAATCTGGAATGTGATTCGCCAGTTTGAAACGACAGTGCGCTGGAAGTTGTATGGAGAATGGAAGACACGGACGTACACGAGTCATCCGGAGCTACGTGTACGCGCCGTGCAGGTGGACCGCGAGTCCAAAGGTGTTCTGCGACGCCTGTCGCATAACACCATCGATTCGCTGAGCGGAACGGTCGCGAAGATTGCACACAGTAATCCGTGCATCTTCTTCACCAACGCGGTCAACCAAATTATGGCCTATGACAATCTGGCGAGTGTGGTAATACAAGCACTGAGGTATGCGACGAACATGGGTTTCGATGTCCTTGTGTACATCATCTTGGATGCTCTGGCGAATCCTCACAAGGAACGAGTCAAGGACGATGGCGTGAACACGTCTGATTGGTTACAGAGTCTGTTTATTCATGTTCTATCTTCAACTGCTGTAGATTGACGACGTTTTTGCTGATAGGTCTCGCTTCCTTCACCGGGATGCTCTTCAGACGTTACTCTGCCGACCTGTCACCCCTACTGAAATACATCGTGCATCAGCTCTACGCTGGTCAGCCGACGGAGATTGTGGTTCTGCGCGAGCTTATATGGAAAATGGCGGGCATCGAACCCTTGCCGAGCCTCTCTGAAGTCCAGATTGCTGCCATGGCTGGCGGACCTACTTTGCGGATCGAGGCGGTTGCTTCTTCGGCACGGGGCGCACGGCTTGATCCTGGTGACGCCGTGCTCAAAGGTCCACAACGTCTCGGCAAAGCGCTTCTAGACTCGCAGCTCGCACTCCCATTGCTCGTACAAGTCGCGCAGCAGAGGCAATCAGCCGTGCACAAGATTCCCGACGCACATCTAAAGTCACTTGCTAGTTTGTATGATACTGTAAGCATACACATACATTCTATTTCGAGTTTGGACTGGTATTGATAAAGCTTGGACTGAACAGACCCACGGTGTTTTACTTCAATATCTCGAACTGCTGACGTCCCCAGCTGTCATTCAATCGCAAGATTATGGACAGAAAGTCGTACCGACCCTCACCGAGCTGGGCGAGAAGTATGGCATTTGCCTGCCGATCTGCATGCAGATCATCCGGCCGATATTGCATTCTAGTTTATTGGCCTCTGCAATGGCTGCAGAGGAGCAGGAGCGCGTTGCGAATGAGGAAGCGGAAAAGCGACTCAAGGCTGCCCTTGCAGCGAAGAGAGACCCGAGCATTACTAACTCACGCATCGCATCGCCTGTGGTCGGAGACGCCAGCTCGTCCGAAACACCTCCGGTGGTGGACTCCAAACCCAGCACCCAGGAAGTTAAACCGTCCGAGGATGTCGTCATGGAAAATGGAGATTCACAGGCCCCCACGGTCTCGCCTGCTCCTGAGGTTCGCACAAAACATGTCGGCTCAAATCTCCGCCTCTCACACCGTTGGTTTCTTTCAGAGTCCCTGGGTTCCGGAGATAAAGGCATTGTTTGACGACGTGAAGAAGATAGCACCCAAGGCGGCGTACGATATCATCGGGTCAGTCCCAAGTTGGCCGCCCAAGCAAACGTCTCAAATCGCTCATATATATATAGGCCAGGATTCTATCTCACATTCTGGCAACTGTCAACGTACGACCTCGCCCCGCCCGCCGCCAGATACGAGGAGGAAGGTGCTCAGCTGCGCTCGCTCAGTCGACAGGAGGATTCAAAGTATGCCATGGCGGACCGTTCGTCCGATAGGACGAAACGTCAGGGGGCGCAGACTCATCGCTCAAAGCGGGATAGATATGCACAGTTCGCGCAGACTCTTACGCAGGAACTTAAGACGCAGGCGGCATCGAGGCGGTATACGATAAAGCGGCTGGCGAAGGAGAAGACACATTGGTTTGCACATGGCCCCAAGGCTACGGCGTTGGCGTCTGTTATTATCGAGCATTGCATACAGCCGCGTTGCTTGTTGTCGCCTATGGATGCGGACTACTGTGTTCAAGTCATCAAGGCGATTCATATTATGGGCACTCCTGGTTTCAGCACGTTGAAGGTATATGACAGGGTGAGCCACGCGCTTTTTCTTATTGCAAGTCATCAAATCGTTGACTTCTGTCGATCAGCTCCTCGGCGATCACATCAAGGTTGTAGTGTTCTCGTGCAGCGAGTACGAAGCCAAGAACTATGGTTTGTGCTTTTTTTCTCTTCCTTCGGCCACGCCGATTTAATTGCCACCTTATATCTGACGATTCTCCGTAGGACGATTCCTACTCGGAATCCTCACTGATTTATACAAATGGTTCTCGGACGAAGCTCTGTACGAACAGGACAACCGGAGCAAGATTGGCGGGAAGGTTCACTATCTGCCTGGGTTCCAGCAATCCTGGTCAACAAAGTTTCCGGTGGAGAAGACGTCGCTTTTGGTATGGCATGATTTCCAACAGGTGTTGAGAAAATGGCATCGAAAGTTGTTCAAGGTGAGCTTTTGCCTAAATTATTGCTAGGCTTTCTGCAAGTAACTAATGTGATGGTCACAAGTCACTGGCTGATTGTATCAAGACGAATGAGTTTATGCACGTTTACAATGCTATCATCGTCCTCAAGGAGATCCTGCCTGTCTTCCCATTGTCGGCTGTCATCGATCTTACCGGTCCGCCTTTGAATCAAGTTATTGAATCTTTCATAGAGAAGGAAGAGCGGGGTGATTTGAAGATCCTGGCCAGGGCGTACGTCGTTTGTTGAAATTCAACCACATAAACTCAATTGGCTTGAAATCTCTCCAGCTATCATGCCAGTCTCAAGAAGCGAGAACACCTGTGGGCTCCAGCGAATATGGTTTCCAAGGTAAGAACTTTTGGAGCACCAGAAGGGATATGCTGACACGAAAGCACGGTAGAAGGGTGCCGCTCTTTCCCTTCGACCTTCCACGCCCATCCCTGCACAACCGTCAGGTGACAAGAAGAAGGTCACCGAGTCTGCAGGTGCGCCTTCAGAGAGGTCTACGCCGTCGGCTTCTCGAGCCCCGACACAACCTCCGAACGGCACCGAGAAGCCAGGCATGCAGTCTTCGGCAAGGCCCACTGTCGAAAGGTTTGTAACCAGGTCTTATACATTCGTCTTAGGCCCGCTAATTCTCTTCACAGTATTCCTCGTCCAGAGGTGGTAAGGCGAGTGCGCACGGAACCAAGAAGTGATACACCAGGACGATCGACTATAAATGGTAATGGCAGCGATTTGAAATCGCCACCCATGGAGGTCGACGTGCCGGCGAGTGCATCAAACAGGCAAGACGATATGGCGGACGGCAGACGTCCCTCGCCGGCTCCTGGACAACGCCCAGACACAACTGCAAGCACCTTGCACAAAACTGCTTTACTCCAAAGCAGAGAAGGTTTACCAACACCTCTTCCAACATCTATTCCTACGAACCTTTCTCCGAAACACCCCCCACATTCGCCGCGCGGTCACAGAGGTCCGGAGGAACGGTCATCGCGGTCTGATGCTGCACCAATGCCACCGCCAAGTGCACCAAGTCAGACTGCTTCTGCACAAGAACTACGCGAAACAGCGAGGCAGTCCATTCGCAGGAATGAAGAGCAAGCGGATTCAAGACCCATACCTACTGAAGCTCGTGGAGATGCTCGTGGGGAACTTCCATCGAGTTCATCTGGCTTACGGAGACGGTCACAGTCCCCGCCGACGCGACCAGGTACTCGTAACCCGAGCACAGAAAGCCGAGGGAGCGGCGAACGAGTTGGGGACCGTGGTGAAGTGGACCGCGCCGATGATCGGCGTCTCGAACGCGAGAGCAGTCGACAAGACACCTATGCTTCGGACCGACGTGAACATCGCCGCGCGCGTTCTGAGCGCGATCGCGATCGCGAACGTGGCAGAGGGGACGAAAAGGATCGCGATCGTGAAAGCAGGAAGGATCGTGAAGTTAGTGGTCGAACTGTTCTCTCCGCTGAGGACCGTAGTCAGTCCGCCCGAGCGGGTCATCGTTCTGCTGCCCCCGCTGAGGACATCCTTGGGAAGCGAAGAAGACTTGCCGATGATGACGTATGTCTTTCCACTCCTCAGAGCCTTGCTTTATTTTTATTCATCGCGTCCTGTATGTTTGTTTTAACAGTCCGACCGTGCTTCCAAGCGCAGCTCTCGTGAAAAGGGTCGCGAAGACCGCAGCCGGCGGACTTCCGACAAAGAGAAGGACCATGAACGCACAAGAGAGTCAGATCGGCGACGGCGAGATCGTGAGGAAGATGCGGGTGATGGTCGCCAGGCACCCGAGAAGGTACGAAACCCGCAGCTACGTACACGCAAAGGAAAAAAAAAACTGATGAGTTATTTTCAACAGCCCTCGGAGAAGCGAATGCCTGAGGGTCCTCCTCCACCGGCATCGTCTCCCCTTCCCCCGACAACGCCCTCTGCCCCACGGGCAATGGCGAGCGGCGAACCTGCACGCAATGGAAAACCAGATGCTGGGCTACGTGAGCGCGAACGTGAGCGGGAACGCGAGTGGGTACCACGTGAGAGTGCACAGCAACATCAACATCATCATCGTGAGCCCGTGGCTGTAGCTGGGGCAGCTGCTGTGTACCCTCGGGATATGCCGCCGGCAGCCTCGTTGAATACACCGCCACTTGGAGAGTCGGGCTCCGGAAGTTTTCTGTCCAGGATCGGTGGACCTCATCGTTCGCCTCCAACGGCGTCCAATTCGTTCCGTTCAGATATTGGGGAACAACGGAGTTGGCCAGAGGACGACTGGGATGGAACCCGTAAGCGAACCTTGTCTGGTGAGTTACCCCGAGCTGAGCTTCCTTTTTTTTCATTGGGGCTGAATCATACGTAATCGTTCATTTCCAGGCCGAGAGAAAAACTCTATGGAAGATTTGTCTGCGGGCATGAGCTCAAACTCGCAACTTCCCAAGCGGCCACGTATTAACCGGAACCGCGTTGGCGGCCCACCAGCTCATGGTTTAGCAAAAAAATTGCTACCAATCGACCCTGGCGCCAACGACAAGCCGCGGGCTGGTCGGAAAGACTATGATTAACCGTGCTAGCTCCCGGTGTCGCTCATTGGTGAAGACATGCAACATTCGATTACCATCCCCTCCCAGATGTAGAATACGGAACCCGTGCCTGTGGACTATCCTCTCCTGCCCCTTAGTACTATTGAATAATAGACTTCCTGCGTTAGCGTCTAGAGTGAACGAGAAATGATTTTGATCAATGCCTCCGTAATTAGCCATCTCCGCGGCGGAGCAAGTTGCTAAGGTAAGGGAGGCGATATAGATAAATGCGAGTTGAATCGCAGCAAGACAATAAGGGTCAATGTGATCTAACGTTTGATGAGCGTGAGGAATTCTTCCCGAGTCTTCTGCTGTGTGCGGAAGCAGCCAAGCATACAAGAAGTGGTGGTGATCGAACCCGGCTTCTGTACGCCACGCATAGTCATGCATAAATGGCTTTATACAGGGACGGTAAGGAAGGCGGTGGGGGGGTCGTGGGAGGTAAGTGAGGATGGGGTGGAGCATGGAGTATGTGGTCGAACGTACGTAGCTTCCATGACCACTGCGACACCTCGAGGCTTTATAGCCTCTTGCACGCAAAGGGCGATCTGTTTTGTGAGGCGCTCCTGCACCTGGAGACGGCGGCTGAAGGTCTCAGCAATGCGTGCGAGTTTTGAGATGCCCAAAACGAGCTTGTTCGGGATGTATGCTATGGCAATCTGCGAGCGGGATGGGACGGCACGCCGTAAGTGGGCCAAGTCACCGGGACTGGGGGAAATTTATCGCGCAAAGGGGGGGAAATTGGTTTGTTTCGAGCGGAGGACGAACCTTGCCAGTGAATGGGACCAAATGATGTTCGCAAAGGCTGGAAATGTCGATGTCACGAACCAGGACCATTTCGTCATGGTCCTCTCGAAAGACAGCATCATTGATCACGTCTGCGTGGGTCAAAATTACCTTTCAGCCTTTGAGGGTGGGAATGGATGCACGCGAGAAAGAAAAAAAAAGAGGGGAGGGGTGTGTAGGGGTGGCATAAAGAACCTGCCTGCCAGACGTTCCTCGTAGCCTTTCGTCATCCACATCAGGGCCTGGGCGTATCGTTCTGGTGTGCGAAGAAGGCCCTCTCGGTCTGGATCCTCGCCGATACATTCGAGAACGGTGCGCACCGCGGCGGCGAGTCTCTTTTGGCGGGCGGCTTTTTCAGCGGGCGATGCGTTGAGACGAGAGAGAGTCGACTTTGCTTGACGGTCGAGGAGGGGATGAGCAGACTCGGATGACTAAGGAAATAGAAGACAGACCGGGCCAGCCGAGGCCGTTGACATCGGGTAGGGGACTGTTGTTACGATCTGTGGGCGTGGGAGGGGAAGGGGATGCCCTGCCAGACGGGCGGAAGCCGTAGCCGTCGTAGGGAGTGGTGGGGAGAGGAGGCGGGTGGCGGTCTGAGGGAGGCTGGGGTGGGAGATCGTCCGGGACGTCTAGACGGCGAAGACGATCTGCAAGCAAATCTCCGTGTGATGGAACCGGTTCGGTCGAGGATGAATTCATAGTGGGGGAGGACAGGATTGCGGTGAACGGTGAACGAGCAGGCCGAAACCGGAGATGTGAAAGTAGCCGTGTTTTGGAGACTGGCCTG
>WNFO01008351.1_pt1 | contig 11445 bp, 9 predicted proteins | sample 5400251 | NCBI WGS metagenome assembly WNFO01 (sample SAMN13153354, study PRJNA577476) | soil metagenome | isolation source: 100 cm saprolite under Madrone tree | place: USA:California | collected 2016-06-14
CCGCTCGACGGGCCCGGTCAGCGCGGCGACGGCGCAATCGCGGTCCGCAATCTTTCCGTGGGCTATGGCGAACACCTTGCGCTCGAGGGCGTGACCGGAGATTTTGCGCCGGCGAGCATGACCGCCGTCGTCGGCCCAAACGGAGCCGGGAAAAGCACGCTCTTGAAAGTGCTCGCCGGGATTATCAGGCCAATGGCCGGTGAGGTCACCTGCGCCGCGCTTGCGCGCCATCGCCTGGCCTATCTGCCGCAGCAGGCCGAACTCGACCGCGGCTTTCCGATCACGGTCGGCGAACTCGTAGCACTCGGCGACTGGCGAAATTTCGGATCGGTCCGCGAACCGCTCCCACGCCTTGCCACAAGGGTCCATGAGGCGGTCGCGACCGTTGGCCTTGAAGCCTTCATCAACCGGCAAATAGCCGAACTCTCCGACGGTCAATTCCAGCGCGCCCTGTTCGCGCGGCTATTATTGCAGGACGCCGACGTCATTTTGCTGGATGAGCCGTTCGCCGCCGTGGATGAGAGCACAACCGACGAGCTGCTGAATTTGCTGCAACGCGGGCGGGAGAAAGGGCAAACGATCGTCGCGGTGCTGCACGACCTGGACCGGGTGCGTCTGCATTTCCCCTCGACGCTGCTGTTGGCGCGCTCGCTCATCGCATGGGGGGACACCTCGCTCTCGCTTTCAGCTGATAATCTAGCGCGCGCCCACGTGAAGCCAGGTCTTTCCCACGGCGGTCGCTTTGGACGTGCCGCGTGAGTGGACAGCTGCTTGGCCTGCTGATCGGACCGTTCGAGGCATTTAGCTTCATGCGGATCGCGCTGGTCGCGAGCTTCGCCCTGGCTCTGGCAAACGGGCCCATCGGCACGCTGCTGCTCATGCGTCGCGAGAGCCTGAGCGGCAACGTACTGTCGCATGCGGTGATGCCGGGCGCGGCACTCGGCTTTCTCTACGCCGGCTATTCCCTGGCCGCCCTGAGTTTCGGTGGTCTGCTGACCGGCCTTGTCGTCGCTGGCCTGGCCGCGCTCATGGCACGGTCGAAGTCTCAGCGCCAGGACGTCAGCTTGATTGCCTTCTATCTGGTGTCGCTGTCGTTCGGGATTCTGATCGTCGCCGCGCGGGGAAGCCAGGCAGATCTGATGCATGTTCTTTTCGGCACGGTGTTGGCTGTCGACGTCAATGCGCTGCTGCTGATAGCCTGCATAACCAGCATAACTCTGTTGATCATCGCAGCGCTTTATCGCCCTCTGGCCGTCGAATCCTTCGACCCGGCGTTCCTGCGCGCGGCGGGAGGCGGCGGTGGCCTATTCCGCGCCATTTTCATCACGCTGGTGGTTCTCAATCTGGTGGCAAGTTTCCAGGCTTTTGGCACTTTGCTTGCGATAGGGCCGATGCTGCTGCCTGCAGCGGCGGCGCGTTGCTGGACCCAGAAAGTATGGCCGATGATCGCCCTTGCGACGGTGATCGGAATGGCCGCCGCCCTTGCGGGGATTCTCATCTCTTATTACGCCAACCTGCCCTCGGGGCCGGCTATTGTAATGGGCGCGGGGCTGATCTACGGCATTTCGCTGCTGGCGGCCGGCCGGACGCGGATCAAACCCAGGGGTTCGGGGGAACAGCGATGAAACGCGACGCTTCAATCAGCACACCGTTTCGGTTTGTCTTTGTTTGTGTCGGGATCCTGCTCGGCATTGGCCCGGCCGCGGCCGCCGACAAGATCAAGGTCGTGGCGACGTTCAGCGTCATCGGCGACATGGTCGCGAATGTCGCCGGCGATCGGGTCGATCTTGTTACCTTGGTCGGACCCGGCGGCGACACCGAGCTCTACAAGCCATCCTTGGCCGACGGCAAGAGCGTCGCCGAAGCCAAAATCGTCTTCATGAACGATCTCAACGACGAGTTCGAACCATGGCTCGAGCCTCTGCTCAAAGGCGTCAAGTTCGGCGGCACCAAAATCGTCGTCAGCAGAGGCGCGAAAACCTACAGCTCCAGCGAGGAGCGCGCCCCGCGAAGCAAAGCGGCCGAAGAGATCGACCAGCATGCGTGGCTCGACCCGAAGAACGGGGTCATCTACGTCAGGAACATCGCCGCGGCCCTGACCAGAAGCGATCCGGCCAACGCCCCGGACTATCGCGCGCGGGCCGCCGCCTACATCAAGCAATTGCAGGATCTCGATGCCTGGGCGAAAGCCGAGATCGCTGCGGTACCGCCGGCCAAGCGGCGCATCCTCTCCTCGCACGATTCGTTGCAATATCTTGCCAGGGCCTACGGTATTACGATGCTCGCGATCAATGGCTGGACCAACAACAGCGAGCCGTCCGCGGCTGAGCTGGCTGGTCTTACCCAAAAGATCCGACAGGAGGGCATACACGCGCTGTTCCTCGACAGCATCACCGATCCGCGTGCCATGCAACAGGTCGCCCAGGAGACCGGTGCTACCATCGGCGGTACGCTTTATGGCGACGCGCTGTCGAAGCCAGGCGAAGAGGCCGACACTTACCTCAAAATGGTTCGTCACGACGTGACGACGCTTATCGCCGGCATGATGAAAAATTGACAAAATGGATGCCTCCGGCATGCCGCCGTATGGCGGACCACTCCTGGCGAGCGCGCGTTCCCGCCTGACGATCGCAGGTGCGGCGGTGTTGCTGCTGTGGATCGCCGTGTTGTGGGCCAGTTTGTCGGAACCAGCCCGCAAGGCGGCTTTGCAGAATGCGGCTCCGGAGGCACCTGCCCTGCGCCTCGTCGTCGCCTCCGGACAGGCCGCACCAACAGGCGGTCGTTTCGACCGATTCGACGTCGGCTCGCAGCCGATCGTGGCGCCGGTCAACGGTCGAGGGCAGGTCGCCTTTTACGCCAGCGTGGCGCGGGCCAAGGCGACCGAAGGTATTTTTCTTGCCACCGCCTCACGGATTACGAAAGCGGCGGCGGTCGGCGATGCGGTACCCGGGGGCGGCGTGCTGTCTGAATTTGCGCGGCATCCCGTTCCGGCGCTGAACGACGCGGGCAAGATCGCATTTGGCGCGAACGTTGCCGGAGCGCGCGCCACCGAGGGGATTTTTCTCGCCGCCGACGACCGCCTCAAAGCTATCGCGCTGAGCGGGACCGACGCACCCGGCGTGCAAAACGGCACCTTCGTCGAATTCGATGCGCCGGTGCTGAACAATCGGGATGAAATCGCTTTTGTCGGAACGGTCCGGCGAGGCCGGGAAACGCTGCAGGTGCTTTATCTTTACAGTGGCGGCGTGTTGCGCAAGCTGGTGGCGGGCGGTGATCCAGCCCCACGCGGCGGCAGCTTCGACCGCTTCGGTCTTCCGGTCATCAACAACAAGGGCGTGGTCGCCTTCCCCGCGATCCTTGAGCGGGGCGCGGTGCTGGGCGGAATCTTCGTCGCCGGCGCCCGCGAATTGCGCCTTCTGGTCGGCGCTGGCGAGATCGGACCGGAAGGCGCGATGCTGGTGCGCTTTTCGGAGCGGGCCTCGATCGATGACGAGGATAATGTCGCCTTCGTCGCGCATCTCGGCTCGGGCACCTCTTCCGAAGCCGTGCTGGTCGCAAGTGCCAGCGGTTTAACGCAGTTGGCGATCGTGGGGGAGAGCGCGCCGGGCGGCGGCCGCTTCGCCGCTTTCGGGCCATGGCCTAATTTCGGCCCCAACGCCACAGTCGCCTTCGTCGCGGCCATCGATGCTGGGCCGGGGACGCTGGGGATTTATCTCGGAACCCCCGGAGCCATTCATCGGGTCGCCATGGTCGGCGACCACTTGGCCAATGGCGACGTCATCCCCGCTCTCGCACTCAACTCCGTCACCTCGGTCGGTTCGCGCGGCGGCCTGACATTCGCCACCATGGCCAATCCGGAAAGCGGTCAGAACGGCATCTATTACTACGGGCCGCCGGGAAGCTGAGCTTATATGGAACTGAGCTCAGTTCATGTCATACGGCGGATACTCGCGAAATACGTTCTTTGCGGAAATCAGGACGTGGTTGGTCAGAGTTTGCGCCGGCACCTGCTCGCCCCGAAGCATCCGCATTGCGATGGGCAGAACTTCATAGCCATAGCGGTCAAGGAAATAGGCCACCGAACCCAGAACGATACTGCCGCGATTGGCCGGATCAATCTCCTTCTTCTCGCTGGCACCGCCATGGACTTTGCGGCTGGCGCCTTGACTCACAATGACGCAATCACTGGTGCGCCCGGCGGTTTCAATCGCCGATTTGGCAGCGAGGGCGGAGGCATCGTCGAGCGTCGCGACAAGCAGTTTGCGCCTGGTCTGAGTGCCGAGAAACTTGGCGAAGACGCCCTCGGCGCGAACTGAATGGCCGGCGCTGTCCAACAATATCGGCGGAACATTGGGCAGTTCCTGCCGCAACCCTTCCGTCACTCCCTGGATGCGCGCGGCGACGGACGGGCTGGGGTCGGCGACGTCTCCGAGGATCGCGGCGACCGGCGTCTGGTCGGGCCAGTTCTCCCTCGCGAATTGTCCGAGGGTTTGGCCGGCGATCCTGCCCGCCGCGAGATGGTCGGCCGCATAAAGCGGCGCGCCCGGAATGGGTTGGTTCAGCGCGAGTACGGGAATGCCCGCTGCTTTCAGCTGGCGGCCGATTTCGACATTGGCTTCCGCGTCGGAATTATATTCGATCAGCAAGTCGACCTTGCGGGAAACGGCATCCGCCGCGTTGGCAACGGCCTTCCCGGCGTCGCCGCCATTGTCGTAATAAATCACGTCCAGCGGCAATCCGCGCGACGCCAGCTCGAAGCTGCGGCGGATTTCCGCCCCGCTAAAGCCCAGGCCCTCGATCGACGTGCCCGGCTCCTCGTTCAGATTGGCGAAAGCCACCCGAAAGCGCCGCGCTTCCCCGTTGGCCGCGCGCGTGGACGAGGCGACGGCGAGGATCGCCAGCAGGAAATGCCGGCGCTTCATGTGAAGCGCCGGCACAACGTGGGGTTCTGCAAGATCCGCCGCAGACACACTACCTGATGGCTTCGATATTGACGAAGGTGCCGGTGGTGCCCACCGCCTTCGGGACCGTCATCGAGAGGAAGAAGGTCGCGCGTTTGCTGCTCGCGGCCTCAGCGGCGATCAAATCGGTACGAACGTTCTCGATGATGTGGATGCCGTTATCCGTCAGCAACAGCGCGTGGACGGGGAAGGCTTCGTTGGTATCCTCGCCGGGGATCACCTCGACCACCCAGGTGTCGGTCCCGACCGCCACCACCTTTTGATCGGCGAGCCATTGCGCCGCACTTTTGCCGATGCCAGGCGCCGCCTTGTTGTAGGTGGCGTTCTGCGCCGGGAACTGGGTGAACAGGTCACCCCATCCGGTATGCAGGAACACCACATCGCCTTCGCGCAAGGCGACATTGTACATTTTCAGACCAGCCTGGATGTCGGCTTCCGTGATCACGGTGCCACCGTCGAGACACGGCGTCCGGCAGGCTGGATTGGTCTTCAGCTTGCCGGCGTCCTGAAACACCTTGACCATGTCAATGATCACGCCACGGGTGGCGAAAGTCTTGAGGTTTTCAAGCCCCAGCTTTTTCAGGTAGTTCTGGGTGACGAACTTTCCCATCGGCGTCTGATTGTAATAGCAATCCATGATCCCGATGTGACCCATTCCGTCGATATGCGTCCCCACATGGCTTTGGCTGAGATAGGTATCTTCCATGTAGGTCAATCGGTTCTTGCCGTATTCGCCACCGGGAACGAGCGAGGCGGTCGTCAGGATCGTCTTGGTGAACCGGGTACCGAACAGCGGTACGCCATCGACCAGATTGAAGGCCATGGGAATGACAACGCCGGTCTGGATTTCCGCGGCGGCGGCCTTGGTCACGGCGGGGGTGATGCGGTTGGTCGCGCCGGTTTGATCGTCCGGACCGAAAGGAGATGCCTTCACCAAAGTCTTGCAATCACTCTGCGCGAGAGTGACGTTCGAACTACCCAAGAGCGCTAACGCCGATAAGATGACACTTGCAACGATCGCAGTGTATTTCATGATCGCCTCCCTGGATCTGCCGGTGCAGTTGAGTCTGCACATTATGGTCAGCAATCATGGCAGGCCTCGCAAGCCGTTTCAATCGGCGTCTTGGGTCTTCTCCAATTTTGGTCGTATTTGAGCGGCTCTGCGGAACCATTTTCATGAGGCTGCAATCGCGCGGTCATCTGGCCGATTCAGCGGCACTTTGTGCAATGCGGTTTGAGGTGTTGCTGCGGATGCAAGGCGCCTTGGAGAAAACCAAACAAAGCAACCGCATACATCACGATCGGGCTGTTGCCGAAACCGCGCAGGCGCTAACATGCCGTCAAAATAAGCCGACCTCCAGGGAGAATACCAATGAAGGATACCCTTGTTTCTCGCCGTGCCGTCCTGGCCGGCACCGCCGCGGCGGGAGCGCTCGGCCTTTCCGGATTTCCCGCGCGCGCCGAGCCGCAGTGGAAGAAGTATGCCGGCACCACGATCGAGGCCAACCTGATCAAGGGACCAAGAGGCGAGTTGCTGCAGAAATACGCGTCCGAGTTTACCGACCTGACCGGTATCAAGGTTGAATCCGAAGTCATTCCGGAGCAGCAGCAGCGGCAGAAGGCCGTCATCGAACTCACTTCCGGCAAGCCGAGTTTTGACGTCATTCACGTCAGCTATCACGTGCAGAAGCGGCAATTCGAAAAGGCCGGCTGGCTCGCGGACCTCTCCGGTTTCATGAAAGACCCGAACCTGACGGCGCCCGACCTCACGGTCGACGACTTTTCCGCCGGCGGCCTGAAATTCGCCCAGAACGAGAAGGGAGAGATGCATTCGCTGCCCTGGTCGGTCGACTATTTTATCCTTTACTGGAACAAGGAGCTGTTCGCGAAGAAGGGCGTCGCATTGCCCAAAACCTTCGACGAGATGGCCGTCGCCGCCGAGAAGCTCAACGATCCCGCCAACGGCATCTATGGCTTTACCGGCCGCGGCCTGCGCAATGCCAACATGACGCTGTGGACCAATTTCTTCCTCAACTACGGCGGCGAGTTTCTCGACGACAAGGGCAACATCCTGACCGACGGGCCCGAGGCGGTCGAAGCCACCAAAATGTATCAGCGCCTGCTGACCAAGACGGCGCCTCCGGGCGTCGCCGGTTTCAACTGGATGGAGTCGATGGCCTCGCTGACGCAAGGCCGTGCAGCGATGTGGATCGACGGCGTCGGCTGGGCGCCACCCATTGAAGATCCAAACGCCTCGCGTGTGGTCGGCAAGATCGGCTATGCCTTGGTGCCGGCCGGACCCAAAGGTCAGTATTCCGCCGCCTATGGCGACGGCGTCGGCATTGCCCAGGCGAGCACGAAGAAGGAAGCCGCCTATCTCTATTGCCAATGGGCGGTGTCGAAGACCATGGGCGCGCGGCTCTTGCAGAGCGGCGGCGGCGTCCCGTTCCGCAACTCCGTGCTCAACGACGATGCCGTGCGCAAGGGCGTAAAAATGCCGCCGGAGTGGCTGGATTCGGTGATCGGCTCGGCCAAAATCTCGAAACTCGGCCTGCCCGTGATCGTTCCGGTCGCCGAGTTCCGCGACATCGTCGGCGCCGCCGTCACCGCGACGCTGTCCGGGGCGGACCCTGCGACCGAACTGAAAAAGGCGCACGAGCAATTCCGTCCCATTCTGGAGCGCAGCGAAAAGTCGTGAGCACGATTGCCGAGCCGGCTGAGGTCACAGCCGGCGCCAAGGGCGAGCCGAAGCGGGAGTGGCGGCCGCCATCCTACTGGCCGTTCGTGCTGCCGGCGCTGATCGTGGTTCTCGCGGTCATTATCTTTCCGTGGGCCTACACGATCTGGATGAGCCTGCACGAATGGAAGGTCGGCTCGCCCACCACCTTTGTCGGGCTGGCGAATTACATCCGCCTGCCAAGCGATGCGCGCTTCGTCGAATCGGTGTGGCACACGCTGGTCTATACCGCTCTGTCGGTCGCGCTGCCGCTGCTGTTCGGCACGCTGGCGGCGGTGGTGTTTCACACCAAATTCCCGATGCGCGGATTTTTGCGCGGCCTGTTTATTCTCCCGATGATGGCGACCCCGGTCGCCATCGCGCTGGTGTGGACCATGATGTTCCACCCCCAGCTCGGCATCCTCAACTACCTCTTGTCGCTGATCGGCCTGCCGCCGCAGCTTTGGGTGTTTCATCCCGCGACCGTGATCCCGTCGCTGGTGATGGTTGAAACCTGGCAATGGACACCGCTGGTGATGCTGATCGTGCTCGGCGGCCTCGCCGCGATCCCGAGCGAGCCCTACGAGAGCGCGCTGATCGACGGCGCCACCCGCTGGCAAATTTTCCGCTACATCTCGCTGCCGCTGATCATGCCATTCCTGTTCATCGCATCGATGATCCGCATGATCGACGCGGTGAAAAGTTTTGATATCATCTTCGCGATCACGCAAGGCGGCCCTGGCTCAGCCTCGGAGACGATCAACCTCTATCTCTACAGCGTCGCCTTCGTCTATTACGATGTCGGTTATGCCTCGGCGATCGTGGTCGTGTTCTTCGCCCTGATCGTCGCCTTGGCGGGTGCGCTGCTTCACCTGCGGCAAAGGACGCACTGGAACGACGCCGGAGGCGTGGCATGAGCCCGCTGCGACGCTTGCTCGGCAACATCGGCTTTGCCTTCGCGCTCATCGTCATCGTGTCGCCGGCCGTGCTGTTCTTCGTCTGGATGCTGTCGTTATCCGTCAAATTCGAGATCGACAACGCGTCGTATCCACCGGTTTTCATTCCCGAGCGTTTCAACTGGGGCAACTATACCGCGGTTCTCGACTCCAAGAGGTTCTCGACCTACTTCATGAACAGCCTGATCGTGACGGGCACTGCGACGGCGTTCGCACTATTGGTCGGCGTGCCCGCGGGCTATGGCCTCGCCCGCATGCGGGCGCACAAGGCCGCGGTGGTGATCCTGATCGCGCGCATCACACCGGGCCTGTCCTATCTCATTCCGCTGTTCCTGTTGTTCCAGTGGCTCGGCCTGCTCGGCACGCTCTGGCCGCAGATCATCATCCACCTCGTGGTGACCGTGCCGATCGTGATCTGGATCATGATCGGCTATTTCGAGACCACCCCGATGGAGCTGGAAGAGTCGGCGCTGATTGACGGCGCCACAAGCTGGCAGGTGTTTCGCTACGTCGCCCTGCCGATCGCACGGCCGGGCATCGCGGTTGCGTTCATCCTGGCGGTGATCTTCTCCTGGAACAACTTTGTCTTCGGCATCGTGCTCGCCGGGCGCGAAACCCGCTGCCGGTGCTGCTATTGACGGTATTCGCGCAGCGCCAGATCGTGGCGGGGTTGACGGCGGGCGCGGTCAAGGGCGGGTAGAGTTCCGCCCCAGCTCGCTACGCGAGCCAACAGAATTTTTACCCGAAATCACGACGAAAGATTCATTCCACGGATAGTTATGACGCAAACAGGACAATGATCCGGCCGGGCTGGCCTATAGTGACGCCGGATGGATTTTGAACTTCCGTTAGACGCCGCGACGGCAGCAACGCGCCGACGGCCCGACGACAACCGATAGATTTCCCAAGATCACAGGATGCCGAACCATAAGCACTGCGCAGGCGCTCGAATTGCGAAGTCCCTACGTCGATTTCTGGAATACGGTTCTCGTGCCGAAATTCAACACGTGGCGTCACATCCTCTCTGGAGGGCTCAGTCTGCATAGCGAAAAGGTGTTTCCCGCGCTGGCGCTTCGCAGCAGCGATCAGGTCCTGGGCGTCGGATGCGGCTGGGGCGACACCACCATCAAAATTGCCCATCGCCTTGGACCGACAGGTTCTGTCGTCGGCCTCGACTGTCGCGGGTTTACGCAACATGCGCGCGGCGCTGAAGCCGGACGGAATCATAACCATGATTGTTTGGCGGACGCGGGCCGACAACCCATGGCTCACACTGTCAAAAGACATTGTGCTGCGCTACTTGCCGCCGGTCGGCGAAGATGCCGCCACTTGCGGTCCTGGACCATTTTCCATGAGCGATACCGAGGTTGTAACCAAGCAATTGCAGATCGCGGGATACTCCGACATCAAATTCGAACGGATTGACGCCGAGGTTTTGGTCGGGCGAGACGTTGGTGAGGCCGTCGCGTTTCAGCTCGCGATCGGACCGGCTGGCGAGGTTTATCGCGCAGCCGGCAAAGAGGCGGAACGTCAGCACGACGTGGTGGCCGCTGCCTTGAAGAAGGAATTGACGAAATTTGTCCGCCCGAACGGCGTGGTGATGGATTCAAGCTCCTGGATGGTGACGGCGAGAAACCCGGGGTAATCGTTGCGACGCAAGCCGCCGCACGCGGCTAGAATTCCCTCAGTTCGCCACGCGGGCGAACTGACGCTGTCCGGGATCGACTTCGGCGCCAGCAACCTTCGTCTGCGCGATCAATCGCTTCAATTCCGGAATGCACGAGCCGCAATTGGTGCCGGCTTTCAGTTGCACGCCGATCTCGGCGGGCGATCCGGCGCCGGCCGCGATGGCCGCGAGAATCGTGGTGCGGCCGACGCCAAAGCAGGCGCAGACGATCGGGCCGGCGCTCGCCAGGCCGTCGACCGATTTGCCCGACAGCAACATCCGGCGCTGATCGTCGCCGAGTGCATCAGCGGCGAACAAGCTCTTGACCACATCCCAATCGCCCGCATCCCGCGCCGGGCCGACGAACAGGCATGTTTCGATATGATCTCCCGCGAACGATGCCGCGCGATAGATGCCGCCGCCCAAATCCTTGTATTCGGCGAGATCGCTGCCGGCGACTGACCGCAGCCAGGATTGCCATCCCGCCAGGTCGGCATTGTCGGCAAACAGATAGCCGTAGCCGCCGGTGACGGCCACCCGCGTCCACCACGCATGGGGCGGCAATTCGAGCTGTGCGCGCGACAACGCAAAACCGCGAAAAACATATTCATAGGGCGCGATCGATACCGGCGTCGCCTTGTTCTCGGGCTGCCCGGAGAACGGATCGGTGAACGGCGCCACCAACGCGCCGACGCGCGCGGCGGACGCATTGGCATCGCTCCAGTGGATCGGCGCGAACAGCATGCCGCGCTGCTGCCGCTCGCTCACCGCTACCCTGAGAATGCATTGTCCGTAGTCGGTGACGACGCGCGCGAAATCACCATCGGCGACAGCGAACCTTATGGCGTCGTCAGGATGAACCTCGACGAACGGCTCCGGCAGATGCTGGCCGAGCCGCGGGCTGATGCCGGTGCGGGTCATGGTGTGCCATTGGTCCCGAACGCGGCCGGTGTTCAGCCGCAACGGCCGCCCGGCCGTGGTTTCGGTGCGCAGCGCGGGAACTTCCGGCGCGACAAAGCGTGCCTTGTGGTCGTTGGCAAAAAATCCGCCTGCCGCGAAAAACCGCTGCTGCGGCTCGGCATCGCCGGAGCGCGTCGGCCACTGCACCGGCGCCATCGCCTCGAACGCCTCGTCCGATAGCGACTT
>WNFO01021228.1_pt1 | contig 11445 bp, 9 predicted proteins | sample 5400251 | NCBI WGS metagenome assembly WNFO01 (sample SAMN13153354, study PRJNA577476) | soil metagenome | isolation source: 100 cm saprolite under Madrone tree | place: USA:California | collected 2016-06-14
CAAAGAAGCGTGCGAAAACGCGGTCGATTCTGGCCTCTATTAAGCTCAGCAATTGAGCAGCCATTCCACGCAGGATAACGTGTCCCTCACCTACGGGCGTTACCCATCTGCGTTCCAGTAATCCAGACCAGGCATCAACTATCGGCAACTCACGTTCCTGCCTAAACTCGATTGCTTTAGGTAACCCAAATTCTCGCTTTTGATAACGTTCCACGAGCTCTTGGATCTTCCGCGACACCGGTTCGCGTGCATCTTCCGAAGATACTTCGGCCTCAATAGTCGAGTCTGTCATATTGATTTGATACGAGACGACGTCGTCCGATACAAATGTGAGCGCATATTCCAGCTGATTACGAGTGTCGGAATCGATCCGGGCGATGGGTACTGAAATTCTGGGCATGGCTACAGTTCTCCCTTTATGCGTCTTGCAACAAACATTGATATTTCGCGAATACTACTGAGGGGAAAGTTGATCCAATCCGCATCTGCGAATACAACACCGAATTGGCGTTCGACAAATCCAGTCAATTCTACGGCTCCAATTGAGTCAATGTACCCATAGTTAAACAAATCGACGTCATCCGTAAAATCCCGATCATCTTCTGGGATGGAGAATTGTTGCCGCACAAATGTCCGCAATTCAGAACCTATATCTTCGGTGTGCATGATTAATTAACTACCGGTTGTGACCCAGCTTGGTTGAACTTCTTTAATTTGCGCATGAACTCTAGTCGAGACGTGTGAAGCCCAAGCGGAATTCCGCACGTTGCTACTCTGACGGCAGGATTACCTTGCACGACGGTCATGGGTGGTACCGAGGTCGTAACCACGCTTCCCGCACTTACTACGGAGCCCTCTCCAATTGTTACTCCAGGCAGAATGACAGCGCACGCCCCGATATACACGTCGTCCTTGATCTCGACTCCCATTAGCTCTTGAAAGTGAGCTAGAATCGTTGCCCGGATTCCGATAACTACCCGATTTCCGATTTTTACGCAGCCTGGGCACGCTGTCTCGATAAGCGCTTCACTACCTATCCAAACGTCGTTTCCAATCGTTACGCCCCTCAAGCGATGCAGAGTCACTCGCAAATTTCCCCCGCCGGGCACTGACATTGCAAGTTTTTGCAAAATGCGGTTTTTAATTCCGCTGATCGCCTTCTCAGGCATGCGTTATGTACTTCTTCTCAATCTCTCTGGGCGGTCGTATTCGTGGCATCTCACCGAAGGCTCACCAGCGCTGATTGAAAAGCGCCTAGGACAGACGCGGATAACCGATAACTAATCACTGCTAGTGCTAGCCTTTCCTCGCCAGAACAACATAATCCATTCCAGCCGACCTTATACCGGGCACATTCTGGTCGGCCAGCCATTGGAGCCGCCGATTTAATCTCATTGCCGTTTGTTCTCCAAAGAGTTGGCGAGACCGAAAACTTAGATGCGGGAACCCTATTGTTTTGGCTTTGACTTTCACGAGCCCAACCGCGGAAAGCCAGCTTTCTAACTCGCGAAGCGAACCAAACCGTATGGGTGCCCAGTTCGGTTGAGGACGAGGTTTGCGAAAGGACCGCAGCATGTTACCAATCGCCCTCCTTGCAGGCTGCAGGGCCGGCCAAAGCCAAGGGTTGATGAGGCTGTTAAGGCGCCGACGATTACCTTGCGTCACGACCAGGTATCCGTCTGGTTTAAGGACCCGCGCCATCTCTTCAAGCGCTTTCGTCGGTGAATGCAAGTACGGTATAACCCCAATAGCCAGAACAAGACCAAACTCACCATTCGGGAACGCTAGGTCATGCGCATCTGCCAAGGTGGTGAAAACAGACGAACTAACCTCCGCATCGGACGCTGCCTGCTGCGTATGATTCAGCATGTCGGGCACGGAATCAATCGCCTGAACAAGATAACCGCGCTTTGCCAGGGCAACGGTACTCGCACCGGCCCCACACCCGATTTCGAGAACCGGTTCCCCAGCAGGCAATCCGAGCTCATCAACCCATTCGAGCATTGTCGCCAGGCGCTTCCGATAGATTGCGCCCTCGGTATTGGCTTCCTCATACACGTTTTTCCATTGATCCGCCCGCGAATGAAAGTGTGCGTCAACTAGCTCTTGTTGGTACTCATCGGACATGAGTCGTTATCGGTTATTTGTTATCAGCTATCAGGCCTCGCTCAGTAAGGGGTTATCGGCTATTGGTTGTTAGTTATTTTAGGCGATAATGGACCTCAGGTTTCGGATTTCGCATTTTCAGCTTTCCCAATAACCAATGACTGATAACCGATAACTAAAGTTTTAAATCAGACTTTGAGCGCCTCGGGCTCTTCCGTTTTGCTTTTCAGTTTTTCAGCTGTCAGTTTTTCAGCTTTTCTAGTCTCTAGCAAGTAACAGGCAAGGCTTCGAAACATCTGCGATTGTCCCCACCGATGCATTGGAACATTGTCCCAGCTTAAATGAAGCCGGCGCGAGCGGAACGAACCATCCGGCTTGATCCAATCCTTCAGAATTCCTTTAACGACGGTTTCCAGCGTCGTTTCTAACTGCGGAAAACGATCTCGAAGCAGCCGGCACAAATTGATGCACTCCGCGCAATCATAAAGTTCCCGCTTGTAAAGAACCAGGCGTGGGGCCTTCGAAAAAGGCTTGGGCAAACCGTCTTCGGCGAAGAGATTTCGCAGGTAGTAACTAAGGCCCTTCGAAAGCGCTTCTAGGCAACGTTGATGTCCGGTTAGGGAGTGAATCTTGGCGAGAGCCTTCATAACAAAGCAAGTGTGAAAGTGATCAACAAAGTTACGAACCCCGTCCACCGCGTAGTACCACGAGCCATCTTCATTTTGGTTCTCCAAAACGAAGTTTAGATTTCGCTCCGCGATCTTCCAGTAATCGCCCGTGGAAAAAACCTGGGAAGCGCTCGTTAGCAAAAAGGCGCGATAAGCCGCGGCATTAATCACTCCGGGTTCGCCAAACGGCGTGTAAGTACAACTGCTGGCGGCTTCTGAAGTCTGGAAATCCTTAATGTCAACAGCAGCATGGCGTGCGATTGATTCAAGGATTTGCCGGTACTCGTCGCGACGATCCAGAGGACAGAGGACAGAGGACAGAGGGCCGTCGGACGCGTGTTCAAAGATTTCGTAAACTTGGAGAAAAGCCTCGTAGACGTAAGGAGTAGTGGTGATCAGCGGCGTCTGTTCTTTGATAACTCCGTTCCGAGTGACCCAATCAAAGGGATAGCCCCAGCAATACTCCTCGAAACCAGAACAACGCGACGCAACTAGCTCATCTAAAAAGTGCATCGCGCGTTGCAGATGTCGGAGGTCAGAGCTCAGCTCATATAAGCATGCGAATCCCATTGCATAATGAGCATCGGCGATCGGAAATCGGATGGGATGATGAAATAATCGTCGCGCGGAAGGGAGGAACGCCTCAAAAAAGATCATGGGAGCAACCGCGGCCGTGTCCCAAAACCGGTTCCGGTAGTAAAGCGATTTGGCCCGTCTGCCGACAGGACCGGCAAAGAAACTCTGGTGGTCCCACGATTTGTCCCCGTAGACGCTGAGCCATTTAGTGAAGCCGCTCAACACTTTCGTTACCTCGTTCGGGAGCGTCTCAGCTAAGTTTGTCGCCTGCATTCTTCTGCTGGCCTCTGTTATATGACGGCTGACCTCTGATCTCTCTATTCGGTCCCTAGACTGGCTTGTGATCAGTGATTCGGAAAACACCCTCTGATTCGTTAGGCGTCGTCACCAGTTCAACAATTTAAGGTTTCAACGGGTCGACCGGCCTTCGGTTACCAGGCGAAAACTGTCGACCTTCTTAAATCTTAGAAGAGCCCAAAGAATCGCTTTCAGCTTTTTCAGCTGTTCACGCCTGTGAAAGCGCATCAACTCGCGGTTTACTGGCCGTTTCATACGCCGCAAGGCCGCCCAGCAATAACCGGAGAGTAAAGCCAGGCCCTCGATTAGAACCGGCCGCTTTGTCATCCGGTAAGCCACACGAAAGAGCTGCCAAACCGGCGAACCTCCAAGGTAATAATCTTTCTCCCCGTAAGAAAAGCTTGCCGCCACACTGCTCCTTCCGGCCGTGCCCAGCGTTCGATAATGATGAAACCGCTTTTCGGCAAAGGATCTTGTCTTCCATCCTTTCATTCGCGCTGTCGTGACGGCAATCCAGTCAACTCCGCCGGCCCGATTTGGGGTATAGCCACCGATCTCCTCAAAGCATTCACGCCGGAAAAGCTGACAGCCGCCAGCTACATGATTCATCCCCTCGAAGCTGTCTTTAGCCGAGTCATAACCGTTTTCGATGAATGGCGTTCCGGCCACACCAAGTTTCGGATCTTCGCGGAACATTCGCATTAGAAACTCCAAGTAATCGGGATCAAACGAAATGTCCGCGTCAAGATTTCCAATGATTTCAAACTGAAGCGGCTGGACTCGTTCCAACCCGGCATTGAAGGCATGCACCTTACCGGCAAAGCTACGGTCAAGGTGGGGCGAGCGGCGAACAAGTTCAATCCATGGGTGGCGCTGACTGTAGCGCGCGACTATTTCCGAAGTTCTATCCTTCGAACCATCATCGACTATAATCCAGCGCTCCGGCAACGCTGTTTGAGCAACCATCGAGTCAAGCGTTTTTTCAATGAAGGCACCTTCGTTTCTCGCCGGAGTTACGAGGACGTATTTCATTTTTGCCACAGATGAACACGGATGAAATACAGAGAAAGGACAAATGGCAGATTTTATCCGTGAAAATCTGTGTTAATCCGTGGCGAGCTAAGTATCTCTTCCGCGAGGTCGCGATTCACCGGAGTTGGCGGTTTCTTAGCTTTGCCTCCGTAGATCTGAGCAAAGATTTCATCCATGATTTGGGCCGTTAAAACGATTTCCCGGTAGGGAATTGGGGGTTCGCCTCCCTCACGAATGCTATTATAAAAACGTTCGATCAATTCCTTCATTCCGAAGTCTTGATAGAGTCGCCTGCGAAAGAAATCGATCATGTTGAGGCGCACGTTTCTAAGATGCTCACGCGCCGCCTGGAGTGGGGGAACGAAATAGGTGAGATAGCTTTTATAGGACCGATTCTTGTTTCGGATCAAGCTTCCGGTGATGATATCCGCCAGTAATGAACCGGCCGGGCCGTAAAGGCGCAACTGGTTAAGCCCTTTGATTTGAGTCGAAAAGCAGAACCACGCCGTTGTGTTGTGCTGGTCCCGGATGAAGACCCTGAGCTCGTCCAGGACTTCCGCTCCACCGAGGCTCCGAAGGTGCTGACTTTGGTGGGCCTCAGCAACAATTTCGATCAAGTCATCATCAAGAAACTCAGCCAGTTTGGCAATTCCGTGGCTGATAATGTTGTGAAATAATTGCCCGGGCAACTGCCTGACCCAATGCGAGCGATTTCCAAGGACCGGTCCCACGTAACTTATGTCTGCCAGATCATACGACCAATAGCTTTCCAAGTGAGTGGGCTTCCCGCCAAGAAATCCCTCTCTCGTGAGCCGACGCATTTCAAGCATCTCGAGCGTGAATAGGTAATTATGTCCTACAGTTATTTTCAAACCGCGACTTTCAGCCAGCTCGATCAGTGATTCTGCTTCCTCCGCTGTGATCGTGAAAGGTTTTTCTAGATAAACATGACTCCCTGACTGAAGGCATTGTTTGGCAAGCGAGAAATGACTCTGCGGTGGAGTCGTAATATGAACAACATCAGGGCTTGTCGCTTGCAGCATTTCCTCTAAGTCAGAAAAGCACCCCGAGACGCCAAAACGCTCCCCCAGCTGTTTGGCCATGAGCAACTCTCGATCACAGACAGCTACAATGACGCAATCCCCGATCCGGCGAATGGCCTGGACATGCTGATCGGCAACTTTGCCACAACCGATTATCGCGATGCGAAGCATAGCTCCAGAGATCAGAGGTCAGAAATCAGAAGTCAGATACCGGAGACAGGATGACTGAGGACAGCGTCATCACGTTAAGCCATCAAATCCTTCATGTCGCAATCGATTAACATCATCTCGGTTCCATCTCGCCAGTGTATTTGTTTTTCCTGCTTTCCTGGCTTCCTGATTAAAGATCATCCGTGTATATATCCGTGTAATCAGTGGTTAGAATTAGACTCAAATTGGCCCAAAAAGGATGCCATAGCTTCGTTCATTTTCACCTTTGGCTCCCAGCCTAGTCTGTGCTTAAGTTTTTGGTTAGAGTAGCGGTTCCCCTTCCATTCAGCGGCACAGCGACGACAGTTGAACGCCGGAGGAAGCTGACCTTTTGACCATTCAGAATATTTCTCCCACAGCACGCATATCCCGTATGTGAGAAAGTAGGGAACGCTCACGGAAAACGAGAGCTTCACCTTCTTCTTGTAGGCTTTAAAGAATTGCCTGCTGGTAAGCGGCTCGTCATCCACGACGTTAAAGATTTCTACGTCGATCCCCGCCCTAAGACCTGCAAGCACAATGGCCTCAGCGCAGTTGTCTACGAACGTCAAAGGCAAAGGGTTTGATTCGCCGAGGTGGATGAAGAATCCAAAAGTATCAATGCCTATGCGCCCGGTTAGATCCCGCTTGCCCGGCCCGAAGACGGCTCCCGGACGGACGATGACATAGGGAAGGCCGTGTTTCTCGCCATATTCTCTGACCAATTCCTCCTGTTTGAGTTTTCCAAAGCCGTAAGCATCAAATCGTTTTTGAGGTGCGTCCTCCAAATCGCAAGTCTCGTCTAAGAGCGCGCCCCTCTTCAGTTTCAAGTTCGAGTAAACTGCAAAAGAACTCACATTAACAAACCGCTTCGGCCGCCCGTGTTCAAGAAACGCATCGATCAGATTTCGGGTGGCCAGCGCTGAGTTCATGAAAGCCCCGGCGAATGACTTTTCAATTCCGGCGGCAAGATGGTAAATGATCGAAGCACCTTCGGTTGCTCTTCGGCAATCGTCGCGTGAAAGAAGATCGCCCGTAATCAGTTCGACATTTTTCCCTGCATCAGATCGCCTCAGAACGTCTTCGAGCCGCTGACGGCGGCTGGATGGACGAACGAAACAGCGAAGGTTGGCAAAGCCGTATTCCAAAAGCGTTTCGACTACCTTTGCACCAATAAAACCGTTCGACCCGGTGACCAAAATGCGATCGCACGGTTTGACGATATGCTCGAGACGAAGAACAGACGTCACGTTAAAATCGTTAAAAGGTTACAACCTTGAATCGTTGATGCATTAAGACGGCTGAAAACCAACAGACAGCGAGCCCAGCAAACGTCCAACGTTCAATGAAGAACAAAAGACAAATCAGAGGTCAGCGGCCGGCTCAGCTTCCTGCCCAGGGGCAATACAGCCCCGAGAGAAGACAGAGATCAGAGGACAAGGATTTCGTTAAATCGTTAAAAGGTTACAACCTTGAATCGTTGATGCATTAAGACCGCTGAAAATTATTCCCAAAATTTCCCAACCCACCCGCTGGGGATTCTTACGGCACGGTGTGCAGATTCTGAGGCGCTGGTGGGGCTCCGCCGCTTACCAACGGATGCGGATAAGTAAAAGTCCCGGTGTAATTTACTCCGTTGAGGGAGGCCGTGTATGTTGAAGAGACTTGTGAGGGAGTTGTGTCTGGAGCAAAGCCATGCCCCAGATTGTAATATTCGCGGTTGAGCACTTCGGTCGGCACTCCGCTGTTACTAAACCCAATATCGTCGTTATTAAAAACGTTGTTCCACGAAAACATTGGCTCTAAGGCTTCGTGCGTCCACGATTGCGAATTCGTAGTCGTGTTGAATGGCTTAGAATTTGCATCAAGCTTGGTTAAATCGCCTTTGCCCCTCCCAGGCTGATCTATTGCGGTAAGAACACGATAAATCGAATAAGTATCCCCGGCGTTAAATACCAATGGCGCTCCGCGATCACCGCTGTTGTAATAGTAGTACGTCAACTGATTCTGCGTATTCGAGATGATGTATGAGCTGTGATTGAAACACGCTGAACTAGGGTTGGTGTTGGTAACGCTGTAACCCGCGTACTGATTTGCGGTCCAAGTCTTTGACGTATCCGTAATCGTGCCAGTGCTGCCAGATATTGAACCACTCGTTGTCGTACCACTATCGTAACGACCGTGAGCATCATTTACGTCCCAAGGATTAACGCCGGTGGCAAGACCCCAATTGGTAAGATCATTGCCGATCGCTCCTATTAACCGAAAGACCCCGAATCTCGTGTGAGCGCGGTCGGTGCTTTCAATGCCAATCCACGTATTGTCATGGGAAAGCATCCCGCCGGAGCGGAGTAGACGGGAACCTTGGGCGTATGTCCAGTTAAATGTGTTATCGTAAATCTCGCACGCGCGGTGTCCATGAGGAGCATTACCTTCGGTTCCGTGAGTATTCGGAGAACTATCTTTGAAATAGTTGTGGCGAGCGACCCATCGTCCGCCCTTCCAGCTATCAAAGTTTGCACTAGTCTGTGGCCCAGTAGAAGGGCCGATGATGGTATTATCCTCTATGAATACGAACTTATTAGTGCCGTACCACGGAAAATCAGCCCAAGCGCCTTCTCCAAACTGTCCGTTCGACGTTCCCCCATAACTATCTTCCTGAAAGAATACAGAGAGGGTGCCTCCTCGACATTCGATGACGTTGTGATCCATAACGCCATATATCCACCCAGTCCACTGGACAGATTTACCCTGGTATAGCGATGCCAAATGACAATGATCCATCCTCACGCCGGTATTGGCGGAGGTGCCGTAGCTGGCAAATTGAATAGCGCCATCCGTTTGACCCGATAAAGTGGTCGTGCCGGGTGCAAACGTAATGCCAGTTAAACGTGCTGATTGCGAGGGAGTAAGAGTGAAGACTAGGATATGCCCGCTCCTGGGCGTATCATCCCGAATTATTGTCGAATCTGTTATCGTAGGCGTAGCCGTCCCTGCGCCGGTGATTGTTGTTTGACCTTGCAAGGTAATGCCCTTGGTAATGGTTAAGCTCTGTGTCCAACTCGCCGTTCCAGCAGGAACAACAACCGTGTCGCCATCCACTGCGGAAGATACTGCCGTTTTTACATCAGCAAGAGAAGGGCTGGCTGCTGTAATAGAGGCGGCCTGTGCCGAGGCAGAAACAACTAAAAACAGCGTGGCGATAAGCGGCAATATAACTGAGTTGCGGCCAAACAAAAACCAACCCGCCAGGGGGGCTAGGGGGTGCCGCCTTTTCGATTGAGCCGAACTATATACTTCAATCATGAGGTTTCCCGGGTGATTATAATTGTCGGACGAAATCACAATAGCTAGAATCGTGCCTAAATCGAGCCGTCCCCACCTTTCTCGCCTTCAAACCCCTCAGAACGTTGGGCTTTGACCTCTGTATACACCAATTCCCTTTCCCCTTCGGACAGCTCAAAGGCGAAAGGCTGTGCAGGTGCGAATTGATGTTGCGGATAGTCCATAGCTATAATGTAGAAGACAAACCAGACCGGGCTTAGCCCTCTGAACGAAGCCTCTGTCCAGTTAAGTAACACTACCGCAACCAAAAAGCCGAAGCGATACCTGGCAAACTGGATATTCATCAAAAGGTCCCGACGTGCTTTCCCATACGTTGCGATAATACACGCTATTAAGATGAACACGCCAATCGATCCTAGGTTTAAGTATGTTTCAAGATAACCATTATGAGCCTCATTCGGTTGCCACCAATGCAGTTCCGCAAGTTTTTGCCGCCGATCTCCCAACCAAAAGCTTTCAAAACCGACCCCAAAAATAGGATTGGTATGGATTGACAACAAGTCACGCCACAGCTCACTTCTTCCAGCAAGCGTCGCGCTATGGCCTGTAAGCGTCGCCACGTGCCCAAAAACACCAAGCGCAAGTTCGCTTACGGCCAAAGTAGCCACAATTATCGCGAGATATAGGCTGATCAACCTTTTGTTTACAGTCCGCAGACCGAGAAGGACCACAATCAACATTCCAACCAGCAAGGATATTAAAGAAGTCGAACTGTCTGACTTAAGAAGAAGCCACCAAATCATGTAGAGGAATCCCCCGATCAGAAGAAGTTCGTTTCGTTTGGCCCTGCTCCGCTCGTTCTTCAAAGTCTGTAGCAGATGCCAAAAGAAAAAAAGACCCAGGACCATGCACATCCAGCCCAATTCGTTCTTGGTGGTGTTGATTCCGTTATTCGTCGGTGCCCCCGTCCAGGCATCAAATCCCCGCCCTATGCCCGGATAGTATCTGATAAGCAAAATGGATATGGGAACCAGCACGTAGGCACTTCTCTTCATCAATCTCACAATTGCCTCTTGCGGATCCGTTTCAGTGAGAAGAATAAGAGTCATTACCGGGTGCCCCCAAATCTTGATCCAGCGTTTGAAAGACACGAAAGGATAGTCCGACCAAGCGATCGCAATAAAGCAATAGATAAGAAAAGCCATCAGCCAGCCATTGTGCCGAAAAACGTCAGCTAAACTAATCTGCCGTTGGTTTAATATCCCAAAACCAGCTGCAATCAGCATGAAGTAAACAAGCGCGTCTAGCGGATTGCCTTCCTCCACCGACCGCCCAATTGGCACCCCAAACACAGCCAGCCATTGCACTACGGATCTCGACCCAATGAGTAACATCCAAATCACGGGCAACCACAGCGCACTCGTCACATCGGGTTGCTCTCGAAAATCGCGTCGAAAAAGAAAAATGATGAACCCAATTGTGAAAAGCAGAGCTATTGTTGGCGATAAATGCAAACCCATGATGCTCGCGAGATAGATTGCTGAGCTATTCATGTAAGCTTAGTTCGTCGTTATTGCTGCCTTGCCAGTCACACAAGCACATAGCTGCTCACCTCAACCCGTTGGAAGAGCGTCTGAAACTCATTGCTCAGAAGATAGGCCGATTCCAACTGCGAGATGGGATGTGTCATCAGTTCAACGTTGTTTGACTTCGCCAACGCTGCCACTCGATCTAATTTCTTCCCCTGAAGGCACTGCGTCAGATCAAAGAAATAATCCGGAAGGCGATATCTTCGAGCCAGCCACCAATCAACAAAGGCTCGATAGCTTCGGTTTAGCAAACTTTTTTCTCCCGGCCAGAATGAGAAGTTTCGCCGCATCCTAGTTCCGGCTGGTATTAGCGAGCTCAAAAGAACGTTCCCGCAAAGATGCATGTGGTGATGTCCGTCGATGTGCGATGGCGGTTTGCCATATAGACGCGCGAATTCTTCGGATTGCGCGTGGTAGGAATAGGCGAATTCTTCTCGTAGGAACGGATTGTAAAAAAGCTGGGCGTATTTATTCCCCATGAGATAGCGAACTGTTCTTTCGTGAAATCCGTGCAGCTTGCTGCGTTGACCCCGGCCCGAGAATGGTTCGGCAAAGTTGAGATGCAACCCAACGTCCAGCGCATTCTCCTTTGCCAGCTCGGCGCTGCGCTCGGAGTCTTCCATGAAAACCATGGCGCTGACCGAAGTGACCCTTCCTTCT
>WNFO01005083.1_pt1 | contig 11444 bp, 9 predicted proteins | sample 5400251 | NCBI WGS metagenome assembly WNFO01 (sample SAMN13153354, study PRJNA577476) | soil metagenome | isolation source: 100 cm saprolite under Madrone tree | place: USA:California | collected 2016-06-14
CGGAAACGCTTGTTCGCGGACGAGGAAATGATGGTCTATTCACCGGGACAGTTTATAGCGAACATCATGCAAATCATGGGCTCCAGGCAAGCCGGGGACCAAGCGTACGGATTCATCGCCGAGGCGATGACCTGGACCGGAGTTGTTTTAATGACCGGTTGGCTCGAAAAGTTCCCGCGCCTTAAAGTGGCGATTCTGGAGTCGAACTCGAGCTGGCTGCCGTTGGTGCTGGAGAAAGCCGAGACCTATCTTGAGTTGTACCGCCATTTGGGAGAGAAGGTAGGCGATCCGAACGAGGTCTTCTACAAGAGTTGCTACATTGCTTTTGAGAGCGACGAAGAAATGACGTTCCGACTTTGGGATCTCTACGAAAACATCGCGTTGTGGTCATCGGACATGCCGCATCTCGATGCTTCCGATGTTTGGGAGGCGATCGATCACATGAACAAATGGAAAGTACCGCAGGCGGTCCAAGAAAAGATGCTTGGCGGCAATGCGTGCCGGCTGTACGGCATAGAACCACAACTGGTCGTGACTCAGGCACCTGATGAGTATGAGCCGGTCACCATTTCACGGTACGCATAGTTTTGCAGGGGCTAGACCCTAGGAGAGTATACTTTGCCTAAGTTTCGCCTGGTGGAGAAGAAAGAATAGAGGTTTTTAGTTTTCTCCGGTTAAATAGGCAGAGGCTCCCAGCCATGAAAAGAGGCAAGGGACTTTTTTTTCCTGCCTCTTAGCCTTGCATCGGCTATGGCTTCTAGGCACTTCACTTCAATAGCCGCATTTCAGCTAGTCGTTATTAAGTCAGTACTCTTTCCCTCTCTCTGAGATCCACCTAGCTGGTCATCGCATATCATTAGACAGCGCGGCGATAACCGTCTCATGCACTGACGGCCCGCTATTTTGGGCTACTAATGGGCTACACTGTATACGTGCATCACCAACCGTCTGATTTTAAGCGTCATCTCGGCGGAGAAGGGAGGGAGCCGAACCCCCACAAACAACTAAATGAGGACAGAACTAACTATTGTTGAAACGGGATGATCGGCAAGAGAAGATAAGGAGAGCGGTTGGGGCCGATGTGCAGCGTCGTCTCGCCCGCAAAAATCTCCGGCGGCCGATCGCGCGGGTCATCGTGAAGGAATGGTCCACAGCCTCTCAGCTCATTCTTGAAGCTCGCAATTCGTCCGCCACTTGCTCCCTCGTACTCGTAATCTTTTGCGCGCACGGTGAGGCCGATCAGGTAGCCTGCGGGCACTAGGATGGAAGTCGGCCAGATCTCGACGTCCAGCTCGACGACCTCGCCGGGTCTCAGCGGCTGCTTCTCGTCATGAGTGTGATACGGCCGGGAGGGAGTGCTCAACCCGGGATCGAGCTTGCGATGAGAAGCCCGGAGCCAGCCTTGTGCAATGGGAGTGTGAGGATCGATCGCGCCCTGAAATACAACCTCCTTTCCATCCGGAGAGAAGACGCGAGCCACGAGGAAGATGTCGGCGTCTGCCGTTGAGGATGAGACGAACAACTTAACCGCTGAAGGCCCGGTGATCTCTGTCTCGTGCTCCAGCGGAGGTGATAGAAAAGTAATGCCGTCGCCCATCGCGTCAAACTGAACGTTTCCCTCGGTAGCGACGGGTATCCAGCTTAAGGTTTGATCGATAGGATGGAGATAGAGCTTCGTCCATCGCGTGCGAGCAATCGGCCACTCGTCCTCCATGCGCTCGACAAATCCGTCGAGGCGACGAATCTGCAGCCGAACTCTGGGCTCATTGGCCCAGCCGTTATTGATGCCTTTCAAAAAATAGTCGAAGAAACGCTTCTGCAGCAGACGCCCGTAATCCGTGTAGAAGTGAGTCCAGTGCTCGATGCCGTGCAGCTCGAGCCACTTGTGCGGCGATGCCGCGCGGACAAAACCCTCGATGTTCCCGCGCAAGTGCAGCCCTTGGCCTCCCCAATTTCCTGCGGAGAGGAACGGTACCGTCACTTTCGACCAGATTGGCGAGCGGGTCTTGTGGTAGTCGTCGTCGAACGGATGGGCGAAGATTTCATTGCCGAGATCGCAGCGATTTTTTTCTAGCTCGTCCGCGGAGAGCGTCTCCGGCCCGCAAACGGCTTCACCAGTGAGGCGACTGCGCGGGCCGCGCTCGCCGAGTCCATACTGCACGGTCTTCACCTGCATATCGTACCAATTCGCCCAGAAGGTGCAGAGAATACCGCCATGGTGTGTCATGTCGCGGTACCAGTCGGCAGCACCTTCCCAGATGCACATCGCGGCGAGATGCGGTGGTTGTAGCGACGCTACATGCCACTGGTTAATCGCGTAGTAAGAGATGCCATTGAGACCTACCTTCCCGTTGCTCCATGGCTGGACTCCCGCCCACTCGATGCACCGGTAGAAATCTCTGGTCTCGCGCGACGAGAAGTGATCGATATACCCTGGGGAATAGCCGCAACCGCGCGAGTCCACGCGCACACAGATGTAGCCATCGGGCACCCACTTCTCCGGATCGACAACTTCCCAGCTCTGGTATTTGTTGGACGAGCCCGCCGCAACTTCCGGATGCTGCGTGGTCATTCGTTCCCACTGGTTCGGATAACCGTCTTGGAAGGCGAGCCCTTTGGCGTAGGGGCCGTAGCTCAGAATAGCCGGGTATTTTCCGTCGGCAATCGGCCGAAAGATATCGGCGCGCAGGACGAGGCCGTCATCCATCGTAATTGGCATGTTCCAGTCAATGCACATGCCGTCCCGTATTTCAGAGCGATGCTCCATCCTTCGAGTAGCTGCGCTTTCAATCGATCTTAGCGAAGAAGCGGGCCGGCGCTCCCTCGGTTCCTTCGATTTTGTAAAACGGAGCGTAGAATGGCACCCGTCGGCGAGGAAGCGCTCCCAGATTAGTGATCCCCTCCATGATCACAATTCCTGCGCCGAGAATCACGCGGTGCATCGGGAAATCCTCGGAGGTGAAATCGGAGAGCCGTGCGCAGTATTCCTCGAAGAAATCGAAGCCGATCGACTTGGGGTCTTTGGCCACAAGCCACTCGGCAGACTCCGGCGGGAAGAACGGTGACTGGGTGAAATAGTCGGGCCATTTGCCGTACATCTTATCGGTCCAGTCGGTGCGAAGAACAACGATATCGCTCTTTTTCACCTCGTCGGCTCCGCCGCGCTTGAGATCGTCGACGGTGACTTTATGGTTCGCACCCACGAATGAGAGATCGATGATCAAGGCCTCGCCGATGACCTGATCCAAGCTGATCTCCGCCGTCGTGATCCCGTCTTTGAAGACGTGGAGAGGAGAATCGATGTGCGCGCCGGTGTGCAGTCCTTGGTTGATGCTCGAGACCTGCCAGAAGCCCGGCCCCCGGCGATGCGGCGTGATCTCCAGCGCGATGTTTGTGGAAGGAGGGCTCAGCGTGTTTGAGTTCACCGCGACGGAGAGATCGATGAGCTTCGCCATTTCTACCTCAACAATGCTTGCAGGGCGGAAAGTTCCTATCGTAGACCGGCTGCTTGAGGAATTCTTCGGGGTTGTAATTCCAGAACTGGCTGACCGCCGGATAGGTGTAGATTACGGTGTTCTGGAGCTTTCCTCCCACCTTCTCGACTTTTCGGATATAGATGTTCTGAGTCGGGTTGCCGTAGGGGTCCATCTTGATGGGACCGCGTGGGGCGTCCTTAATCTCCACTTTCCTCAGTGCGGCCATGAGCGCCGCGCGATCCTCGACCTTTCCGCCTATGGCTTTCACCGCTTCGCTTACCGCTCGCGCTCCGGTGTAGCAGTTCTCGGAGTAGAACGACGGCAGCCGGTTGAACTTTTTTTCAAAGGCCGCGCGGAATCGCTGGTTCGCCGGCGTTTCGAGGGCGGCTGAGTAGTGGTGAGCGCTGACCACGCCGATCGTTTCATCGCCGAGTTGAGGCAGGATATGCTCGTCGGTATGAGTGCCGCCAGCGATCACCGGCAGCCGGCCCCTGAGGCTGCTGGGGGCGTACGCATTCGCGAAAAGCAGCGACCATCGTCCCAGCGCTAAGACGAAGAGCGCGTCGGCCTCCTTCTTGACTTGGCCGAGGTATGGCGTGTAATCCTGCACGTTCAGAGGAACCCAGAGCTTCTGGATGATCTGACCCCCGTTGTCTTCGAAGGTCTTTTGAAAGCCTCCCACGATCTCCCATCCGAACGAGTAATCGAGCGAGATGATCGCGATCTTCTTATAGCCGAGGACCTTGGCCGCGTACTCGCCGAACGGATGCATGTTTCCGCCGGCAGAGAAGCCTGTTCGGATCAGCCACTTTGGGCGCTTGCGTTGGGTGAGATCGTCGGCGGAGTTGATCGGGTAGATCGTGGGGATCTCCTGGGCCTCGATGTACGGCACAAGCGCGTACGCCACATTGGAAAGGATAATCCCGGCTAGCATATGAACCTTGTCGTTTTCGACCAGCTTCCGCGCCTTCACAAGGGCGGTGGCAGGCTCCCCTCCGTTGTCTTCAAGGATCACCTGGAGCTTTCGGCCGGCGATCTGCCAGCCGGTCTCTTCCCAGTAAAGCTCACAGCCGTTGTACATGTCCTTCCCCGCCTGGGCGATGGCGCCCGAGATGGGAGAGATGAACCCGATCTTGATCGGTCCCTGAGCAAGAACCTCGCCGGCTCCAAGCATCAAGCCAGATGCAATCAGGACTGACAGAAATCTGGTTATTGCGCGCATGGGGTTTCTCCTTCTTGATCGAACTCGTTTATCCCTTTCCGCGCATCAGTAGAAGCGCCCCATCAAAGATGGGCTGAGTGCGTCAGACCCAGTCCCGCCTAACAATACTTGCAGGGTGGGTAGTCACGTGAGTACACAGGATTCTTCAGATACTCGTCCGGCTTGTAAGTCCAGAACTGCGAGACGTTCTGGAAGGTGTAGATGACAGTGTTCTGGAGTTTGCCGCCAACCCGCTCGACTTTTCTCACATAGATATTCTGAATCGGGTTGCCGTACTCGTCGAAGCGAATGGGGCCGCGAGGAGTGTCGGTCAGCTCCACCTTGCGAAGTGCTCCCACAAGGCGCTCGGTATTCTCGGCGTCTCCGCCAATCGACTCGAGCGCCCGCTTGAGCTGAAGCCCTGCCACGTAGGTGCCCTCGGAGTAGTACGAGGGGACCTGCTTGAGCTTCGCCTCGTACGCCTGCACGAACTTCCGATTCACCGGGTTATTCAGCGCAGCCGAGTAGTGGAGCGCCGTGATGACTCCGAGGACTTCATCGCCCATCGTCCGAAGCACGTGCTCGTCGGTGAACGTGCCGCCCCCAATCAGCGGCAGACGAGCCTTGAGCCCGGCCTCTTCGTATTGCTTGGCGAAGCGCAGTGCGTCGGCCCCTGAGAAGACCGCGTAGACCGCGTCCACGTCACGCTTAAGCTGGGCGATGTAGGGACCAAAGTCGGCGGTGAAGAGAGGCGGCCAGAGTTTTTGTACGATCTGTCCTCCCGACTCCTCAAAGGTGCGCTGAAATCCTGATGCCACTTCCCAACCGAAGGCGAAGTCGTAGCCGATCATGGCGATCCGTCGGTACTTGAGATTGTCATAGACCCATTTCCCGAACGGATGAGACGGCTGAGCGCTGGACCATCCGGTGCGGACGATGTAAGGCGTCCGCTTCCGCTGGGTGATGTCTTCACCGGACACGATCGGGAAGATGGCCGGGAGCTTCTTACTGTCGATGTAGTCACGGATCGCGTAGCCGACCGCCGCTGAGAGAGGACCGACGAGGATTTGAATCTCTTGTCCCTCTGCTATTCCTCGAAGCTTAGTGAGACCGGTGGCGGGATTTCCAGCATCGTCCTCAGTGATCAGCTTCACCTCTCGCCCGGCCAGCTTTCCGCCTTGCTCTTCAAGGAAGAGCTCGAAACTGTTCAACATGTCCTTGCCGTTTGGCGAGAGTGGCCCAGTAAGCGAGGACATGAAGCCGACCTTGATTGGCCCCTTCTGTGCCTCGGCCGGCAGGACGCCGACTGCAACGACAAATGTCAGAGCGATGATGACGGTTAATCCCTTGCGCATACGAATCCTCCTTTCAGTTTTTCTCAACTGATGGACGACCGCGCCCCAATCCGGCGAGCTGCTCGAAGGTCGTCAAAATAGCGGCCAGATCCTCCTCGCCCCATCCCGCCGCCGCGGTGGCCGTGACGAGCTGCTGCGTGACGCTCGTCAAAGGCAGGGCGACTCCGAGGCGCTGCCCCTCCTCCAGCATGAGCTTAAAGTCCTTCAAGAACAGATCGACTTTCATCTGCGCGTCGAAGCGATGGCTCACCATAAGCGGGCCGCGGACGTCGACCATCTTCGAAGCGGCAGCGCTCTCTTTAAGAATATCGAGCAGCGCGGCCGGGGCGAGACCACCTTTCATTCCGAGCACGAGCGCCTCCGCTAGCGCCGCAGTGTTGAGCCCGACGAGCAAGTTTGTCGCGAGCTTTGCGAGCGAGGCCATGCCGACGTCTCCGACGTAGTGCGTTTTCTTTGCGATCGCGTCAAAGATTGGCCGGCAGGCGTCGGCCTGTGCCTGGTCACCCCCAACAAAGATCGCGCAGTCTCCGCGCTCGACCATCGCGCTTGTGCCGCTCATGGGCGTGTCGAGAAAGCCAAGCCCCTTGGCCAACGCAGCCTTGGCGAGACGGCGCGTCAGCTCGGGAGAGATCGTGCTCATCTGAATTAGCGTGGTACTACGGGGTGCCGTTTCGAGGAGGCCACCTGTGCCAAGAATCGCCGTCTCGACGCTCTCGAGCGATGGCAAGATGGTAAAGACCGCGTCAGCTTCTGCCGCGGTATCAGCGACGCTCCCGGCAGCGATCAATCCCTGCGGCTGAAGCGCCTTGAGTTGCTCGGGGCGCGCGTCATAGCCTTTCACTTCAAATTTTGCCTTGAGCAAGCGCGAAGCGACTGCACTGCCAAGAAGACCCACGCCGATGATCCCGATTCGTTTCATATAACATTCATCCTAAATAAATTTCGACCGCACATCATGCTGCGCAGTGCCGCCTTCAATAACCTCCTCGCCCTCCTTTTGGAGGGAGAGGACTTGAGGTGAGGGTGGTGCGAGTCGATTCTACCCTCACCATCGCCCTCTCCCGCAGGCGGTAGAGGGAAATCATATCGCAAAGAAATTTTTCTGATCATGGCAAAGAAGGTCTTCATTGGAAACCCTAGAGGCCGAGATACCTTCCCTTGATCTCCTCGTTCTCCCACAGGGCCTGCGGCGCCGAGGAGTGGACGATGCGGCCACGCGACAGCACGTGAACCTGATCACACACGCGAAGCGCGAGCGGCAAGTTCTGCTCCACGAGTAGGATCGACAACCCTTGGGACTTAAGGTTGCCAATGACGCGGGCGACCTCGCGAACCAAGAGCGGCGCCAGCCCCTCCGTCGGCTCATCCATTAATAGAAGCTCGGGATTAGTCATCAGCGCGCGGGCGATCGCCAGCATCTGCTGCTCGCCGCCCGAGAGCTTGCCCGCGCGGTTCTCACGCCGCTCCCGAAGCCGCGGGAACAGCTCCATCACGCGCTCCAGCGTCCAGGGGCCGCCGTTTTTTTTCGCAGCCACTGCAAGGTTCTCAGCCACAGTCAGCGACGGGAAGACACGACGTCCCTGGGGCACCAGCCCAAGCCCAAGACCTACCACGCGGTTCGAAGGCCACGCGGTGATGTCGCGCTCCTTAAAGAGCACCTGTCCCTTGCGGGGCGGGGTGAAGCCGATGATGGAGCGGATCAATGTGGTCTTCCCCATGCCGTTACGCCCCACGATGCCCACGACCTGACCACTCTCCATCTTGAGCGAAATTCCCTGCAGGACATGACTATCACCATAGTAAGTGTGAATGTCGTTTACCTGTAACATTACGCGTTCTCCAGAACGGCGCCGAGATAGATATCCTGGACGAGCGGATTGGCCTTGACCTCGTGACCTAGGCCATCAGCGATGACCTTCCCGTAGTGCAGGACCGTAATCCGATTGGTCAACTCGAACGCGACGTCCATGTCGTGCTCGATGACGAGCAGGGTAATTGTCGAATCGAGCTTTTTAAGCAGGGCCGTCATCATGTGGGACTCGGCTGGCGACAGCCCCGCGGTCGGCTCATCCAGCAGGAGAAGCTTCGGCGCTCCGGCGAGCGCTAGCGCGATCTCGAGCTGGCGCTGCTCACCGTGAGAGAGGTTGCGGACAGCTTCATTCTCCTTTCCCTGAAGCCCGACCGCTTCCAGCACAGAGCGAGCCCGAGCGAAATGATGTGTGTAGCGGGTGAGAGCGCGGTGGAGGTGGAGCTTCGCGGGAGTTAGGGCCTGAACCGCGAGGAGACAATTCTCCAACGCTGTGAGCCGGGGGAAGAGATTGGTGATCTGATACGTTCGTGCAAGACCCAGTGCGGCGCGGCGATGAGGAGGCAGGCGAGTCACGTCCCGACCGAAGAGGAAGATTCGCCCTTCGTTCGCTTTGGTCTCTCCGCTGATCAGACTGAACAGCGTCGTCTTTCCGGCGCCGTTCGGGCCGATGATGGCTCGGCGCTCGCCTGCTGCGACGGCAAGATTCACTCCGTCCACAGCGTGAAGCCCCTCAAACGACTTCGAGACGTTCGATAAGCTCAGCGCAAAGGTGGACGCTTCCGTCATGCCTCCGTTCTCCACACTTATGCGGTGCGGGAAGCACCTAACAATACTTGCACGCTGGGTAGTTCCGATCGTAGACGGGCTGCTTCAGGAACTCCTCCGGCTTGTACTTCCAAAACTGAGAGACGGATGGGAAGGTGTGGATCACCGTGTTCCAGAGCTCACCGTCCTTTTTCTCGACCTTCCGGACATAGATATTCTGGATCGGGTTGCCGTAAGCATCCAGTTTGATCGGTCCTCGGGGCGCATCGGCGATCTCGACCTTGCGAAGCGCAGCGAGAAATTTCTCTCTGTCTTCAATGTTTCCGCCGACCGCCTTGGTCCCCTCGTGGATCCAGCGCGCGGCTGTATAGCAAGTCTCCGCGTAGTAGGAGGGGACCTTTCCATACTTCTTTCGAAACTCGGCGACGAAGCGCTTGTTCACCGGCGTGTCGATCGCGGCACTGTAGATCAGCGGGGTGATCCCTCCGATCGCCTCGTCGCCCAGCGATGGCAAGACGAACTCGTCTAACGTCGTGCCGCCGCCGATCAGGGGCAATCTAGCCTTCAGCCCCGCATCCTGGTACTGCTTGGGGAACCTGAGCGCTGACGCCGCGACCATCACGGCGAAGACGGCGTCGGCATCACGCTTGATCTGGGCCAGGAAAGGGCCGAAGTCGGTGGTGCCGAGAGGTGGCCAGAGCTTCTGAATGATCTGGCCGCCCGTTTCCTCGAAGGTCCGTTGGAACCCGCCAACCTGTTCCCATCCAAAGGCATAGTCCATCGCGATCGTCACAACCTTCTTGTAGCCGAGAGTCTTCGCGACGTACTCCCCAAACGGCTGGTTTGGCTGGCTCGAGGTCCACCCGGTCCGGACGAGCCACTTGACCGGCTTGCGCTGCGTGAGGTCATCAGCCGACACGACGGGGAACAAGGTGGGGATCCGGTACTCATCAATCTTCGGCGCCAGCGCGTAGCCCTCGCTGGCGAGGAACCCGCCGGCCACGACATGCACCTTGTCGCTCTCCACGAGCTTCCTGATCTTCGTCAGCGCCTGAGCCGGGTCCGCCTGGGTGTCCTCGATGATCAGTTCCACCTGTCGGCCGGCCATCTGGTAAGAGAGCCCCTGGTAGGCCATGCCGATCTCCTCGAGGGACATCGTGAATGCGTTGGTCATGTCCTTTCCGACCGCGGCGCCGCCGCCCGTCACCGGAGCAAGGAAGCCGATCCTAATCGGCGCCTTCTGCGCCCTTCCTGGGCTCGGTCCCGCTATGACCAGAGCCACGACTACTAAGAGCGAGACGACTAACTTCTTGTCCATACTATCCTCCTCTTGTCCCACTTGATCTTCATGCCTCTGAACGTGACGGGCGGGGACTTGCCCGCCGCGTCCATTGCCTTACGGCTCCCAGGATTCCTTCGGGAGCGTAGACGATCGTGAGGATATACACCGCACCAAGAATTAGAAGCCAGCGATGCGTGTAGACGGAGACGAGGTTCTTGAGAAAAACGATGATGCCCGCTCCCAGCGCCGGACCGAGCAAGGTTCCGCGTCCGCCCAACGCCACCATAAGAAGAATCTCCACCGAAGTTGCCAGTTGCAGATCCACCGGGCTGACAAAGCCGTTGTAGTAGGCCCACAGCACGCCGGCAAAGCCGCCGAAGCCGCCCGCGATCACAAAACCTATGTATTTGTGCAGCCACACGTGATAGCCGAGGGTTCTCATGCGGGATTCGCTCTCTCTGATCCCGACGAGGGTCTGGCCAAACGGGGAGCGAACGATTACGTGAAGGATCCAGTAGGCGATGAGAAATCCCGCGAGCGCGAAATAGTAAAACGGAACCGAAAGAGCCAGCGACCACGGTAGACCGAGGTCCGGGCGCGGGATCGCCGAGATTCCATTGTCCCCTTGGGTCATCGTGACCCAACGATGAGCGAGTCCCCAGACCACCATGCCGAGGGCCAGAGTAATCATGAGGAAGTAAACCCCCGTGGCGCGCAACGCCACCAGACCGAAGAGCGCTGCAACCGCTACTGCAAGTAAAATTCCGAAAGGCAACGTAACCCAGAAGCCGGCTCCGTACCGCGTAGCCAGAACAGCCACGCTGTAGGCCCCAAGGCCCAAATAGGCGGCATGCCCGAGCGAAGCCAGACCCGTATAACCGAGTATAATGTCGAGACTCATCGCCAAGATCGCATAGATCAGCGCCTGCGTCAGCAGCGTGAGCAGGAAAGAGGAGAGGAACGATGGCGAGATGAGCAGCAGAAAAAAAACAATCGCTGGCGCTACCGCTCGCGGTGCGGAGAACAGAGCGGATTTCATGACGCGCGACCGTAGAGCCCTGTGGGCCTCACTGCTAGGATCGCGGCCATCGGAGCGAAAAGGGTAAAGTAGGAGAGCTCAGGGAAGAGCGCCTTGCCGAAGTTGTCGAGAAGGCCGACCATGAGGCTTCCGATCAGGGCGCCCTTGAGGCTTCCCATGCCGCCCACGATGACCACGACAAAGGCGTAGGGGAGGATCTCGAAGTCGGCGCCCGGATAGACGCCGACGAATCCTCCGGCGACCACACCGGCGACTGCTGCTAGAAAAGCGCCCAACGCGAATACGGTCATCGAGATCCCGTGAACGTTGATTCCAACGCCGCCCGCCATCTCCGGATCATCTACTGCCGCCCGGATCATCGCGCCGACCCGTGTCCGCTCGAGGACAAGCCACAGAATCACGGCTACGCCCGCGGCCACCGCGATGATGAAGACTCGATAGACTGGAAAATAGAGCTGGCCGATCTGAAAGGCACCTGAGAGCACTGCCGGCGCGGGAATCGTATAAGGATCGCCG
>WNFO01006043.1_pt1 | contig 11444 bp, 14 predicted proteins | sample 5400251 | NCBI WGS metagenome assembly WNFO01 (sample SAMN13153354, study PRJNA577476) | soil metagenome | isolation source: 100 cm saprolite under Madrone tree | place: USA:California | collected 2016-06-14
CGCTGGCGCGCGCGATGCGACGCAGCACGGCGGTGCGGCGGATGATCTGCGCGTGCTGCTCGCCGTTGGTGATGTTCGGCAGCCCGTCCGGCAGCGAAGCGCTATAGGCGATCTCCATCCCGTCGCGCAATTCGTTGCTGGCGGCCAGCGCGTCGTTCAGCGTCACGATGTCAATGGGGTTGCCGGACTCCGCCATCTGCACCATGCGGCGAAAGATTTTCTGGTTGATGGCGGAAAAAAAATCGCCGGAAGAGATGACCTTCAGCGCGGTGCCCAGCGCCTTATTGTCCATCAGAATGGCGCCGAGCACGGACTGCTCCGCATCAAGGTTCTGGGGTATAGGTTTTTCGTCGGGTGCGCGTGGTCGATTGTCGGATGGCATGTGGCAGGCTGCTGAGGGAAAAGAGTCAAGGGCTGAATGCGCAGCCTGCCAGCCGAACACCCAGCCCCATTCCCGTTTCCTCTACCGCGCAGGAAGCTACACCGCAGGCGCAGCCTTGTCAAGCATGGCCCTACAGATAGTGTGCCCTGTGAATTACCACTAGGAATTGTGCGGCGTTATTTCTAACCGATTGTCCTCACACTTTGGCTGGCTGCGGCGCGGCGTTGCCGGGAGCGGCGGCGCGCAGTCGCGCTTCCGCTTCTTCGGCTTCCTTCGCGGCGATCAGGAACTTGTCAATGAAATCGGAAACGCGCGGCACATTCACCATGCACTGTTGCAGCGCCGGCTCATTCTGGAAGAGTTGCACCAATCCTTCTTTGCCGGGCTTTAGCCGCGGATCGAGTTTCGGCGGATCGATCAGCAAGCCCACCAGCCGCCCATCGGTATCGTAGAGGAAAGACAATACGCGGTCCACCGCTTCATCGACGGGATATTCCACATTTTTCACGATGTTCGCGATGTGCCCTGCAATCTGCGGGAAGGTAAGCGCGGTTGGCGGCGGTGCGGGATTGGAAGCTGGCTGCGGCGCCGGTTGCGCAGAGACATCAATCGCAGCAGGGATTCGTGTTGGCGGCGGCGCGGCTTGAGGCTGCGGCGGCATCCCGCGCTGGAGTTCCACGATGCGCGCATCAGCTTCGCGCGACAAGCGGTATTCGTGCATCGTCTCCCGCACCGTTGTACCCAGCACGGGAATGAATTCCCGCCCCAGGTCCAGCAGCGTGGTGCGGCCACTTGCTGTCGCAATCGGATTCATAAAGCGATCGACGGCCGCATTCAGTAGTTTATCTACCAGGGGATTTTGGTTGCCGTTTTCTCCGCCGCCCCCATTGCCGAGCGCTTGGCGGATGCGCAGAAATGTTTCCACCGGATCGGCTGGCGGGTCCGTCAATTTCTTGATCATGGCGGCTTTGAAGGCGCGATCCAGCTCGCTATCAAGCGAGCCTGCGGGCGTTACCCCCGCTGGCGGATTTGCGGACCTGATCATCATCTCTGAAGCGGCGCGCAATCCCGCAATCGCGATGTTCATCATTTCCTGCGGCTGATTCGCAACCGTGTCAATAGCCTTCGTGGCGATGGCGTTGGCGTCGCTTTGCCCGCCGGCATTCGGCAGCGGGTGTGAAAACTGCTGCCCGTTTGTATCCGGATATTTCGCTGGCGAGTCGTTCATGCACTTGCCTTCGGTCAGCCGCTCGCGGCCTTTCTTCAAGATCAGCCGAAAGGCTTTGCCGCCCCATTTTTCCTTGATGGCCAGCTCGACGTCTTCGCGCGAATCCAGTTTCACGCGCACGCCGTTGGGCATCATCATGTAGCCGGGGCATTTTTCCAAAGTATTGGCGCCGCCATAGTTCGAGGGCTTGGGATCTTCGCGAATGATGTAGAGCATGAAGTCGCCGGCCCACATCTCTTCCGTCATCGTTTCGATGAAGTCCCAAAAATCCGGCGTGGTGCGGCCTCTTTGTTCTTTTTCGAGTTCGGCGGGCGGGATCACGCGCTTGCGGCTGACGGTTTCCACTACCGGAGCGGATGTACTCACGAATTTTTCCTGTGGATGCTCGGAAAAGCCACGCGAGGAGCCTTTCCAATCTCCTGAAAGGGCATTAAATGACACTTTGGGGAGGCTGTCAAGCAAGAGTACTGGGCGCTACTCACGGGTACAGCGCCATCGTACTAAGGGTACTGTACTCGCGTGATTGACACAGTTGATGCAAAAAAGAGACAGTTGCGGCGTCCGCACGCGATCTGTCGATCGCACTTCCTGGGGATCGGGCGGATGACGCTCTAGCGACCAAACGCGCAGAGCACGCGAACCATCCCCAGAAAAAATTCTGATGAGAATCTTTCGACGGCGCCGAACAGATCGCATTGTCCTTGTTAAGAGGATGACTGTCAGATTCGAAACTCTGCAAGCGAAAGAAGTTCTTTTCAACGCCGTTCGAATCATGCTGAAAAAAGCAGCCTGAAGATGCCCATCGCCTTTCCACCGACACCGTATTATCGAGCGCCGCTGATGAGCGGCGACGCTGGCGTCGAGCAAACCATCAACGAAATGCGCGGCCTGGTGGACGAAGCGCTGCGCGATCCGCAAATCAATCGCCTGGCCAGGGACATCGTTCACAGCGTTCCCGCGTTCGATGACGTTGCCGAAGCCAATGCGCTCTACGAATGGGTCCGCCGCAACATCCGCTTCACGAAAGATCCCGTCAACAAGGAAACTTTGTATCCGCCAGCCGAGCTGCTCAAGATTCGCGCCGGCGATTGCGACGATATTTCCATGCTGCTCGGAACGCTGCTGATGGCGGTGGGCTATCCCGCTCGGCTGATGACCGTAGCGGCGAACGGCGACGAATTTTCTCATGTCTATGTGGAGGCAAACCTCAATGGTGAATGGATTCCGCTTGATCCGGCTCGCTACGATTCGCAGTTTGGCGTTGCGCCGCCGGCATTCACGCGCGCGCGCTGGTGGTCGCTTTCGGACACATCGCAAGGTGATCTCTCTGGAACAAAAGTTTTTGTTCAACCTGGGGCAACAGCCCATGTGCATCTCGGCGATTATCCAAGGTTCCGTTCGCATGTAAGCGGCGGCATGCCGCGCCCCGGCGTGCATGGCATGGGTGTATACACACGCGCTCGCACCATGGGGGACAGCACATCTTCCACAATCGCCACGATTGAGCAAGGCGCTGCGGACTTGATCCGCGCGTCGAAGGGCCAGCCTGCCAGTCCGTTTGATTTCAGTTCTTCCGGTCCGTGGAGTTCGTTCCAGACGCAGTATTCGCCGTACGGCCCGGGCGCGGGCTACGGCTCACCGGGAATTCAAGTGAGCACGGGAACGCCGAACTGGGCGCTGTGGCTGGCGATCGGCCTCGGCATCGCAATGTTCGCAGGTGGCCGCCGATGACAGTTGGCGCTTACCAAGCTACGGAGCATTTCGCTTACCCCGGATGGCGTCTCACTGTGCCTGGCGGGCCTGCCGGCGGACACTACAAAGGTTTCACGCATACGCAAGCGGCCGGCACGGACATCCTTCCGCAAGATCAGTACGAACAGGATCGCGAAGATGGCATGTCGAGTCACGACGCGGTACACGCTTCACCGCGGAATCCTCGCGGCGTGTATCGCAGCTCAGCGGAAGTTCCTCCGCGGCCGAACGCCAGCGGCGCGGCGATGACCTATCGCGGTTATCAGACTCAACGTGATGCCGGCACTTCCGTTGCTCCCGGATCGTTTCCCGCGCCGTTCGAGGAGACGGACGAAGACGCCTTCCTTTCGCGTTACGCCGAGCATGCCAGCCTGCTCGAAGGGCTCGGCCTTCGCATTGTTGGCGAATTCACCGATGGCGGTTCAGTGTGGGATCCCATAGGTCCCGTGGGTGTGACGCCGGGGCAATGCTATCCCGAAGACGCGATGATGGCCAACGCGCACTGGGATTCCACGCTCTGTCAATGGGTTCCGGATGCGCCGCTGCAAGATGCTGGCGTCTTGCCTCTGATACGGCCAAACACAATCGCCTGCCGGGATTATGCAGCGCCTCCGCCTGGCTATTACTATCAGAGCAGAGGAACGGATGCGAATGGCTGCCGGATCCTGACATTGGTTCCAGAGACGGGTGCCACCAGCAGGGTGAATCAACCGCCGACAACTCCGCTGCCGCTTCCGCCATCGCCTGCAGTTCCTGTGGTGACTGCGCCTCCGATTTCACCGCGGCCTTCGTCCGTGGTGGCCACCAATCAAGTCGTTCCCTTGAATGATGGCAGCGGAAACTATGTGAACGTTTCCACTGGCGCGATTGTTCCGGCTTCGGCTGTGGCGCAGAATCCAGCCACTGGGCAGTTGAACGTATCAAGCGCGCTCTCTTGGCTCGAAGAGCATTCGCTTTTTTCCTCGTTCCCAAACTGGGGCGTGGTCGCAGCCGGGTTGCTCGCCGCTTCGATGTTCATGGGGAAGCATCGATGAGCACAGATCATCCTCATACGGTGCGCTCTTCGCCTGTGCCGTTCTACATGCAGGGCTTTCCACGTTTGGGTGACCTAGGCCAAGATGACCCTACCTCGTTCTGGCAAGGCGACGTCACTCCTGATGTCACTACTGGTGACATTCCTGATTTCACTCCTGCTGAAAATATTTTCCTCGATACTGGCATTACGATTCCGGAGCCCGGCACAATCGATACCACAATGTTCGAACCCACGGGCGGGCTGGTATATACCGGCCCCACAGTGTCATCGAACACGCAAGACATCGCCAATCTTTATGCTGGCGCCGTCGCCAGTGGCGCGATGACGCCTGCGCAGGCAGCCATTGCTACTGCCCAAGCGGTATCGGCTGCGGCATCCGCCGCGAAAGCCTTCAAGCCAGCACTCGGGCCTGGCGCTTCGCCGCGCGTTGCCGTTCGTCCGCCAGGGCAAGCGCCGGCGGGCGCATCGATTCTGACGCAGCAATCCATCCCAGGAGTTCCAAACTGGGCGTTGCTGGCCGCTGCGGGAGTAGCAATGCTGGCGATGGGAAGACGCTGATGCCATACATGGGCGCAGACACTTCGCCGAAAGTCGGCTTCCGGCCGTATTACCAGACGGATGCATTCGGAGCCGCGCATCTCAGCGGGTACGGTTCCGGCCTCGGGCAGAATCATCCGTTCAAGCCGCAAGCCTGGCACCTTCACGGCGTCGACGGCAGTTTCCTCGGCACCTATCATCTGAATCGCCCGTTCGATCCCTGGGAACTTTATGACGATGTGCATCACACCGCCGGCATGCACGGATTGGCCGGCTTGGGCGATTCACCGGACGTTACCGCCGCCGCTGCGGACGAAATTCTTGCCGCAGGCCACATGACCCAATCCGAGCATGAAGCCATCCTGAACGGCTCGATGACTTTTCAGGACGTGATGGGCTTCGATCCCACGGACCAATCTTCCTGGCAGTCGCTGACCAGCCTGTTTCGCGAAGTGAATCAGGATTTGCAAGCGCTCGAACAGCAGGCGCAGACGAATCCAGCCGTCGCTGCGGCCATTGGCCGCGATCTAATCGCCAAGCGCACGCAATACACCGACCTGGCCAGTCAGTTCATTCATTACTACAGCCTGGTGATGGGCAGCGCACCCAGCGGCTTGGCGGGCCTCGGCTTCGCTCCTATTGTTTGGGTAGCGGGCGCGGGCGTATTTATTTTCACCGCGTTCGCCACGCTCTACGCTTTGCAAACCTGGTCGCACTCCGTGGATGTGCATGCGATGCAGGCCAGGACGCAGCAACAGGCTGCGGGAACGGATCAGCAACTGGCGGATGTGCTGGCGCGGCAGCAAGCCGCTGGCGATACCGTTGGCGCGAACGCCACCATCGCATTGATGAAGCAGCGCGCCGTTTCCACGGCGCCGCCGGGTACTGCGGAGCAGTGGCTGATGACCAATGCCAAGTGGATCGGCCTCGGCGCCGGCGCGTTGATCGTCCTCGGCCCGCTTTCCCAAGGTTTGTTTGGACGCCGCCGCTAAGGCGGAATTTCTTTTGGAGGAAACATGGCAAAAGTAAAAGTAGGAGATCGCGTGAAGTTCAACCGTTCGCACAACAAGGCAGTAAGTCTCACCGGCACGGTCAAGAAACTTCATGACGATGGCCGCTCCGTGGACATCGACGTGGAAATGGACGAAGGGAAGCACCTAGAGACCGCTCACGTCGACGAATGCCAAGTAATCGAAAAGAAGGCCAAAGCAGCCGATTAAAAAATGACTGCGCGAATCAAACCCGATGTCCTGCAGGCGCTGCAGGACTGGAAAGCCGGCAAGCCGGTGAAGACGCTGGAGCTCGGCCACGTCCACCGCATGAAAGAAGTGCCCGGCTTTTCTCCAACGATCGATGCCAGCCAGCATCTTCACCAGGATCAGGAGCGCGCCCACGCCTACGTGTTCTACTTGATCGAACGCTGCAAACTCCTTGCGCAACCTGCATCCGACCACGAAACATTTTCCGTTTGGTGCGATGGATGGGAACAGGACTTCCGAAAGGAGAATCCAGAGTTGACGGAGGAAGAGCGCGACGGCGCGGAATCGCTGGCATGGAAGGCGCTGCGTTTCGGCTGGGCCCGGGCGATCGAGGGCCACAAGGATTCGCTGTACATCACGGTGTCACGCGGTAAGCGCGCACGTGGAAAAGATCAGCAGGTGCAAACATCCACATGAGTTCACGGTTCAGACACGAAGATCGCGAAGCGGTGCCAAAGGGTTGGAAGGTGCGCACCGTGAAAGCGGGGAAGCATCGCGTGCGGGTAGCGTTTCCGCCAGGTCGCCGGCAGAAAGGCTCTGGCCGCCTGGTCAGTGTGCTGCATCCCGTGGGAGAAAATCCCTGCGAACTGCGATCCAGCAATCCCGCAGAGCTGATGGTGATGGGCGCGAATCCCCCGCGGTCCCGCAAGAACATGATGTACCGGGTGGTGGCTATCCCACGGAATGGCGGAGCGAACTTCGAGAAGACGGCAGCCACAAAAGAAGAAGCGCGCGAAGTGGCACGCCATGTGGACAAGGCCGCGTACTTCAAGCCGGTGACGCAGCGCGTGCGCGCCAATCCCGCCGAGCTGCTGGTGATGGCGGCAAATCCGCGCGTCGAAGTGGTTCACGGAGACAATCCCCCGGTGGAAGAGATCACCGAGGAATTCAGCGGCACGGAAGTGAAGTGGATCGACGTCTACAACGAGCCGCACATCCCGCGCGGCCGCTACGCCTATCTCGCCAAACTCTTTCGCCTGCTAATCAAGCCGGTGAAGGGCGGCCCGGTCCAGAAGATCACCTTCGAAGGCGACAGCGCGCCGATCATCGTCTCCGACGCCAGCGCGAAGCAGATTTATTTCGTGGACGGCAATCAGGACATCAGCGGCCGCCTTGCGGCGTTCGGCGATTATGGCGTTGCCAGCATGGATGGAGTTCTGAAACTTGGCGCTGGCCGCGAGATCCACTACATCGGGACGAAGCACCACATCGGCGACGGAGACACCGATGAATGGCGCCACACGCACGGCGAAGAAGACGGCGCGCTGCCCACGGTTTTGTTTGACACGCGCAACAAACGGTTGCTCTACGAAGGCGGCAACTACCGCATCGAAGGGCCCTGGATTCACAACTAGGAGAACTATGGCGGCGGCACCAGCGATCATCACGCGGAACACCTTCACGCTGACAGACAAGCTGAAGATCCAGCAGCAGCGCATCCGCGACAAGCAATACGTACGCGTCGGCCCGCTGACCACCATCGTGATCGAGCGCCAGCTCCCGACCGCCGGCATCAGCCAGTCCAAGCCGCGCTGGCAGAATCGCGAGCAGGAAAAGATTTTCAATCGCGACAAGAATTTTGCAGCGCCGTTTTCGCAGTGGCAGATGGAGAACTGGGTGCTCCTCACGCTGGATTGGCTCACGCACACCAAAGCGCCGCAATTGGCCGTTAGCGCGGACCGCAACGATCTGCTGCTGCCCATGGGGTTGACGCCATTGCCCAGCATTCCCGATCCGCTGTGGACGCCGAAAAAGGGTGGCGACATCGCGCCGCGCGTCGAGCAGAAACTGGAATCGCGCGCCTGCGGCCGCATCCAGGACCGCATCAGCGGCAAATGGTTTCTGGTGTTCCAGCCGCTGACGGAGTTGATGGTGCTTTGCGGCAAGGGAAAAGATTCCGGCTTCGGCCGCATCAGATGCGTCACGGATCCCGCCACCAGGCTGCATCCATCGCTGCTGATCAATCCCGATCCGATGGACCGCTTCGGCAATCTCGAAGCGTATTTTGCATCCGGCGCGTTTCAGGCAGGGTACTAGGAGACTTTTATGAAAGAGCAACTCGATCAGATTCAAGCGCTGACCAAACCGGAAACGCTGACCAATCGCAATGAAGTCCTGAAGGTGATCAACACCTGGGCGAACTTCAAGGCGGCGCTCCTGAAGGAAGTTATAAAGCGCCCGATGGGCACTTTCCAGCAGCGCGAAGACGTCCAGGACGCCATCGACCGCGTGAAGATGATGAACATCTGGCCGTGGGGCGGGGCCCTTGAAAGCATCCTGGAACACGTCGGCAGCAACACGATTATCGAGCACTGGATCCGCTGCGTGAATTTTGCGCGCGAAGAACTCGCCAAGCTGGAATCGAAAGCGGCGTAGTTTTTTTGGAAGATTTTGTACGGGGCGGTTTGGGCGTCATCCCATTCCGCCCCAGGCGAAACAAGCGCGACACCTGCGAAGGTACGAGCCGTTTCGCTTTTGGATGTAACACAGGGAAGGGGGTGAAAGCAAGCAATGGCATATCACAGAAAGCATCATCACCGGCATCACCGCAGGAATCCCTTCGGGATCAGCGGCGGGCTGGTGAAAGAAGCGGCCTTCGTGGCTGCAGGAGCTGTGGGCGCAGCCGCGCTTCCCGGAATGGTTGCGCCAACCTTCAGCACGGGCTGGACTGGCGTAGCCGCTTCGGCAGCGGCGGCGCTGGCCATGGGCTTCGTCGGCCGGTTCCTCGGCAGCAACGCCGGCGCGGACATGCTCAAGGGCGGCTTGGCCATCACGGTGCTCAAGGCGCTGAACACGGCGGGAATTCGCACGCCGGGTTTGGGGCTGTACGCTCCGAGTTGGTTCGGCATTCCCACGGCCTCCAGTCAGTATTTGCAGGCCGCCGCAGGAAACGCTCCAGGCTTCATCCGTGGAGGCGGCACCATCGTCTTCCCCGGTCCTGGAGGAGTTCCCGTAGTGGCCGCTCCAGCAGGCGGCGGACGGCTCGGGTATCACCGCTTCCGCAGCCGCTATGCAGGCGGCTACGGCGGGTAACCCATTCCCCGGTATATGAGCGGCTAGTCATATACCGGGCAGGTAAGGAAGTGAAAATCTCTCAGGAAAGCGGGGTGAACAAACACATGAGAAATGCAAGATACAACGCATCGCGTTACGCAGCTCTGCCCATCCTTGAAGAAAAGGAAGTGGGGCGGCCGCGCTTTGTGAACTTCCGCAAAAACCCGATTGTCGCCGGTCAGTTGGAGTATCTCGTCCAGCCGATCTTCGACTTCTACGGAGTGGCGGTAGCCACGCAGGTGACGAAGCAGCAGCTCTTCGCCACGGCGATCGGCCAATCGTACACGCCAACGGGCGGCGCGGCGTTCGTCAAGACGGCCTACCACACCAACCTGGTGCAGAACGGCATGCTCGATGCTCCGAAGAAGTATTTGGTGAAGGCTCCCGCAGTGATCCTGCGGTCGGATACTGCGCCCAACGACTTGAACTCGTTCATCGGCACCACGACAGTCGAGTTGCAGATCAGCGGAAAGAGTTACTGGCTTTCGCTGGTCAGCAAAGCGCCTGCAGGGGCTGGCGGGTTTACGAGCGGTGCAGCAGTTACCACTGCGGTGGCGACCTCGCAGACGGCGCTTTCTTCCGCCAACGGCTGGCCATCCGCGCAGAACGTGGCGACGATCACCGATCCGATGCCGCAAATTCCTGGACTCGATCCGATGGAGCCGATCCTCGGCCAATTGATCGAGCAAAACCAGAATTTTGGGGTGATTCTGGATCCCACGATCGCCGGCGTAGCGGCGTTCACCACGGTGGCTGCTGGTCCACTCGCTGCCACTGGCGGCGTGCTGGGCACGGGCATCAATGCCCACGTGTATTTGGAAGGCGTGCTGGCGCGCGCAATCCTGTAATTCGAACAGGAAGCAAAGAAGTGTGACTTGATCGCCATCGAATGATGGCGAGAGCGAGCATCGGCGACAAGTCAGTTTTTTTTATGAAGAAACAGTACCAGCAGAATGTTTTGGGCTTGATGGAGATGCTGGAAGACGCTGGCTATCAGGCAACCAGCCGCTTCGGAACGCGCAGGCAAATCATGGCGAGACTGAACATCCCGAAGGAAGCACAAATCAAAGGGCTGCGCAAAGCGATCAAGAATCGTAAGACGCCGCGGCAGTTTATCCCCGGAATGAAAAAGCGGCTGGCGAAATTGTTGCGATAGGAGAGATTCAGATGAACTCAGCATTAGACGATCAATTCGAGCGGCAGTTTTTTACCTACGTGCTCGATCGCGCCGTGCCGGCCAACGCCGTGGCGGATCCCAACGGTCTGCAGATTCTCTCCGACGCGGATTTCGAATGGTGGTGGCTGGGCGGCAGCCGCACCGCGGTGGGCGTGGCACCCTTCATCAAGGTACAGATGACCGAGCAAGCCACCGGCCGCAACTTCATCGGCACGTCGGTGCAGGCGCAGGCGGGCAGCGCGGTCGCGTGTATTCCTTCTATTTCACGGATTCCAGCGGCGGCAACATCAACACCGTGCAGGTGATTTTGTCCGGCTTCAAGCTCTGGCCGCGGCCCAGCGTGCAGTAAAAAAGGAACGCCAATCTCTGATTGGCGCGCAATTGCCGTTCAGGAGAACGGCGATCCAATGAACGACTCGCACAACTACCGGGCTTACGGGCACATGAATCCGCAGGTGGAGCAGAACGTGCTCCACCACACCCTGGCGCGCATGCTGCCCAAGGGCCGCTACATCTCCCAGGTGTATCGCCTGGCGCAGAAGCATCCTCCCGGCTTCGAGGATGGCTGGACGCCCATCTGGGAAGTGGCTACGGCGCTTCTGCCCGCGCGGCAAACCACGCAGCTGCGCATTAATTTCCAGCGCGAGTTCCATCTCTTCGCGCTTACGGCCAGCTCTTCGCTGGGCGGCGGATTCCGCGCGCAGCTCTACGACATGAAGAAGCAGTATTGGACCTGGGCAGACGTGGCGCGCCGCATCATCGGCAGCCGCAAAGGCAAGCCCGGCGTACGCCTTGCCGGCCGTGGCGTGAACTTCGCCAACATGTTCGGCTCCACCGGGCAAGCGTTTTTCCTGCGCGAGCCGCATCCCTTCACGGAGCCCAACGCGCAGGCGCTGGTGATCATCCAGAATCAGGACACCAGCGGTGCCAGCAACCAGATCCAGATCGCGCTCTTCGGCATGGCCAGGAGGTTCAATTGGCCAGACTGATCCGATTCGTGTTTGCGGCGCTGCTGTGGC
>WNFO01005087.1_pt1 | contig 11443 bp, 10 predicted proteins | sample 5400251 | NCBI WGS metagenome assembly WNFO01 (sample SAMN13153354, study PRJNA577476) | soil metagenome | isolation source: 100 cm saprolite under Madrone tree | place: USA:California | collected 2016-06-14
CTTCTCGATTTGGAGCTTGGCTGAGCACCATCACGCGGAATCGCGCGAATGATTATTTCCGGAAGTCGATTCCAGACGACAAGGTCACCGAGCCCGTGTCAGAAGGCCAAGCGGAGAACCGTCCGAGCAATGACGCCGCCGAACGGGAGGCGGCGGTGATTTTGGCCGTGGTCCGCGCACTTCCGGAACCCTATCGCGAACCGCTCATCCTTCGGCTGGTGGAGGGCATGACCGGGCCGGAAATCGCCGCACGCACCGGCCTGACTCACGGTTCGGTTCGCGTAAACCTTTGTCGAGGGATGCAGTTCCTACGCGAAAAGTTGGGAGAGTCTGCTAGAGACGCATCATGAGACTGAGGATTAGTTTATGAAAGACGATTACTTGTGGGATGGCTCAGGGGAGCCTGACCCGGAAGTTCAAAAACTCGAGAAGACGCTGGGGCGGTATCGCCACAATCAACCTGCGCCTCAATTTGATCAGGTTGCTGAGACTCCTAAAGTGAAGCGGCCCTGGAACTTTTTCGATTTGAGTTGGGAATATCAACTTGGCGCCGTCGCGGCTTCCCTTCTGCTTGCTGTGACGGTGTTCCTTTTCATGCGGCAAAGATCAACTAGAAATCTCGGACCGTCATGGGAGGTTGCCCGCCTGGAAGGCGCACCTCGTGTTGGCTGGCATTCCCTTGGTGAAAAATCGGGACCGGGAAAACTGAGAATTGGCCAAACGCTTGTGACGGATAGCTCTTCGCGCGCCAGCATTTCGCTGGATGAAACGGGCCGCGTCGAAGTGGACCCCGGCTCGCGCCTCCGCTTGATGACAAACGGGCCCGGACGCAAGCGCCTCTCTCTCGAGCGCGGAACGATTCACGCGGTTATCTGGGCGCCTCCCGGCGAATTTGTCGTGGATACCCCCTCCGCTGTCGCTGTGGACCTCGGCTGCGTCTATACGCTGCATGTGGACGATTCCGGCGCCGGCCTCCTGCGTACTACCATGGGCTGGGTCGGCTTCAAGCTCAATGGCCACGAATCTTTCATTCCGGCGGGGGCCATTTGCCAGACACGTCCGAAAACCGGCCCGGGCACCCCGTACATGGAAGATGCTTCCGCATCGTTTCGCGACGCTTTGTCGCGCTTCGACTTTGAATCGCACACCCCTGCGGAACGCAACGCCCTGCTCGGTATCCTTCTGGCTGACGCGCGCAAGAACGACGCGCTCACACTTTGGCACTTGCTCTCGCGCGTGAGCGATGCCGATCGCCCCGGTCTCTATGACCGCCTCGCCGGGCTCGCTCCGCCGCCCGAAGACGTTACCCGCGAAGGCATCCTGCGCCTCGACCGGCAAATGCTGGACGCCTGGTGGAGTTCTTTCGGCTTCGGCGACATCCACCTGTGGCGCACTTACGAACGCGACTGGTCGAAGCGGTCTCCCAACACCAAGTGATTCTCTGCAACTACTAAGAGCGTACCTTCGCCCGTCCACCATTCACGTCGTAAAAACCAGCAGGACCGGCAAACCCAGTACCCCCTTCTTTGTTTCTTCACGTCATACCACGAACACCAAACGTCGTGAAGGACAACCTGCAGGACAGGAAAATATGGAGCGAAAAACGACACTCCGCAGGCTAATGGCCTAGACCGACCCACGTTCTTCAAGGAAACAAGGAGGAAAGATGAAAACTGCGCTGATCTTGTTTCTTCTGGCATCACCCGCTTTAGCGCAAGACAAGACAGATACACTGTCCTGTCTGCATGCGGACCTGCTAATGTCAATTTGAGGTGAAGCCGGACCAAACCCAGCCTCCTTCCGAGCCCCAATCGGGCAAGGCGCTTGTTTACGTTATAGAGGATGAAGTCGAATGCCGCAGAGCAGCTTTCTGTACCACCATCAGGATTGGACTCGATGGATCCTGGGGTTGGAGCGACCCACGGCAACACCCATTTTTCGTTCTCGCTCCTGCCGGGAGAGCATCATCTCTGCTCGAATTGGCAATCGAAGCTGAGAGACCCCTCTTCTTTTTATTCACTGGCCAACTTTACCGCAGAAGCCGGAAAAGTCTATTACTTCAGAACGCGAGTTTGGACCCGCCTCGATCTCGATCCCGTGAATACCGACGAAGGGCGCCATCTAGTAGCCACTTCGCCGCTCGTTATTTCTGTTCCGAAGAAATAACAAGTTTGACTAGCACCGACCGCAATGGCCTTCCGCGTCTGCAACGACTCTACCGCCGGAGTTGCTGTTAGCTTGTTTCCGCTGGCCGGCAGCTTCCCTCACCAGAGCGCCGATCGAGGTGAAGCGCAGTCCCTTCTTCCGCCCCGCCGTTAGAATGTGCGGCAGCGCCTCAATGCTGCGTGATGGGTCTGTGATTCCGTCATGAAGGATCACGATGGTACCGGGAACAAGATTTTTTCCAACCAGCCACCTCATGTACCAAACGGGAGGCCGAATGGGGTCATGAGGATAGGCACAACCAAGAACGCATTTGTACCCGTGCGCTTGAGCAAGCCGGAGTTGATGGGGCCATGCCACGCCACCGGGCGGACGGAAAAACTTCGACACCGCACTGATGCCGATTGCTTTTTCGGTCTGTTCTAAGTAAGCGACGAAATCGGCATCAGAGTGGGTTAGCGTGGGGCCATCTTTGAAGTAGTGGTTGCCCACCTCGTGTCCGTCAGCTTTGATTTGCGAAACCACGTCGGGGTACCGGATGGCCCGTTCGCCAATCAGGAAGAAGGTTGCCGTTGCGTCGTGCTGCCGAAGAATCTCTAGGACTCGGAGTGTGAAACGTGGGTGCGGGCCATCGTCGAAGGAAAGAGCCACTACAGGAAGATCCGTCCGAACGCGATAAATAACATTGGGAGTGATTCGCTCTATCACGCTCAAGATACCGAGCGGCTCCATCCAGTAGACCACAAGCCCCACTCCCAAGAGAGCGATGGCAATCAACAGGACAGCCAGCATCTTTTACCTCAATCCAGGCTTCGTGCGCCGGATCATCTTTACGTCCATCCAGTTTTATAACACCAGGGCCTGATTAACGCCGAACCCGGACAACCGAATTCCCCCTGCCGGCTAGTGAGGTATTCACCTGTCTCCGATTTCAGGAATCCGCTGGATTCTATTCCCGTTTCCGCATCTGTAGTCTCCTCAGCGAGATGACTAGCACGCTCCCCTCCCCAAGGCGTTCTCTGCGTGAGGTTCATCTGCCCTGGAAACATCGCTCGACAGATTTCTCGGACGAAGAGGAACACGTGACGCAAAAGGCTACACTTGGGTTCCCGGAAGACATAGCAAGAGAACACTCTCTTGGAGAGTGCTCACCTTCGCCGTCAGTCGCACGACTGTTATTCGGCGCTCCCCGAAGGTTTGGAAGGTCGGAAGCTCGCGGCCGTCTAAGCACCCTCCTTTGGCTAACCAGCCTTCAGAAGCCGGGAGTTTTTGAAGTCGTTCCAACGGAGAATGTCAGCAGATTCGGCATCCAAGTGGTCACACAGGAGTTCTGGGAACCAGCCGATTTAGTACTCGTTTCATCCCCACCGGGAATTTGCGTCCGAGGCTCGGTCGTATACTGCAGGAAGCTCCCCAGTGAGGACTATATCCTAGGCATCCGGCTCGACGCGCCCGTCAAACATTGGATCGAGGCACCCGGATTGGCGGAGTTTTAACGAACCTTACAGACGTTGCCCTAAGAACCGCTGCCCCGTCGGAGTTCGGGGGTGCTATGTCATTCCGTGCGACTTCATCCAGTCGGAGTTCGCCGGTCGACCTGCGAAGGGACGGCGCAGAGCGGCTGCTGAACATCTCCAGCGCGTCCCGAGCGGAACGCAAAGCGCAAGGCCCCACGCGCACCTACGTGGTTGATCCGCTAAGCGACCCTCGCTGGGAGTGTTTCATCCGAGCGCATCCGCGCGCGACCGTTTTTCACACGCGGGGATGGCTGCAAGCGCTGAAGCGCTTCTATGGATACTCGCCGGTCGCCTTCACCACCTCCGCACCGCACGAAAAGCTTCGCAATGCAGCGGTGTTCTGCGAAGTTCAGACCTGGTTGACGCGCCGGCGCCTGGTGTCCCTGCCCTTTTCGGATCATTGTGAGCCTTTGATGGACGATCCAGAAGACGTCCAGGCAATTCTCAGCCACCTGACGAAAGACGCGCGACGCTGGCGGCATATCGAGATGAGACCTCGCACAGGCATCCACCGCTCGCGGCCGCTGTTCCACAAATCGGAGAGCTACTGCCTGCATTTGCTCGATCTCTCCGCCGATCTCGAAATCATCTTTCAGGGCATGCACGCCCATTGCGTTCGGCGAAAGATCCGGCGCGCGCGGCGGGAGGGCGTCACCTGCGAGCACGGGAACTCCGCGAAACTGATGCGGGAATTTTATGATTTACAAGTGGCCACCAGGAGGCGCCACGGCTTGCCGCCCCAGCCGCTCGCGTGGTTCGCGACTCTGGCCCAGTGTCTGGGAGAAGACTTCACCATCTGGAGTGCCCGGCGGAACAACACGCCCTTGGCGAGCATGATTACGCTCGGTTTCCGCGGACAGATGGTCTACAAATACGGAGCCTCCAATGCGGTTCATCACAGCCTGGGAAGCGTGCCGCTGCTAATGTGGGAAATCATCGAGCACGCGAAGAGTAATGGGTACCGCGAATTGGATTTGGGCCGATCCGCGCTCGATCACAAAGGACTGCTGCGATTCAAAGATCACCTGGGCGCGCAGCGCGTGATTCTTGATTACCAGCGGTATCCCGCCGGCTCGGGCGTGGCTTCCCCAAAAAAACTGGGACTACGCATGGGGAACTGGGTGCTGGCGCGCATGCCCGAATGGCTATTGGTGTCGCTTGGCGAACTGCTGTACCGACACGGGGGCTAGTCGCATTCGCATGCGCGGGTCAGTGAGACAGTCGCCTAGCGACTCTGCACCAGGGACTTCAGCAGTCTCGTTGCCTCCACTGCTGCTCTGATTGCTACTGGGTGGAGCGAACCAGTTCCCGAGCGAGTTTACCCCCGCCGTGGACCACCGCCTTTTCGCGGCTCACCCGGTAATGTGACAACAAGGCCAAGTGGACCCTGATATCCCTTCTCCCAAAAGCAGACTTCGAGCCAGCCGCCAAACTCATGTGGGCCACCAACGCTTTCAATCAAAATGTTCGCCAGCCCCGCCAATAGGGACTTTACCTGACATCGAATTAAGGAAATTCTCCGCGCAAAATTCCATGGTTCACCGGATGACTTAGGCGCACTTGCTTGTTACTTTACTTTCGCGAAAGTTCTGATTGCCGGAGATGAACGCAGCCGCCGCGATCAACAATGACCAAGGAACGGAGGCGAAACTATGTCGAAGGGACGTGGTTGCGGCTACTGGAAGCAGTGCATAGAAAAGCTCAAAGAAAAATGGATCGCGTTCACGAGAGGAATCATCCGCACCATCATAGAAGAGGAAATGAAGATCAGTCGCGAAGAATTCGAAGAGCAAATCAGAAACCGTACCACGTAGCCCGCGCATTTCAAGCGCGGCCAATTGCAGTCGGGAGACGATGCACTCTCTAGAAAACAAACGCGCAAGCCGTTTGTTTTGTGACACCAGCGCCCCGCTGTCCCCTGTTCGGAAGTAATCCACATGCCAGATTAACGCGGCGGTTTCAATGGGTCGACGCAACACTAGCTCGAAGTCTTCTATTAGGAGTCCGCGAAGCCGATTTCGTTCGCGAGTGTTGATTCAAAAAGAACACTGCCCTGCTTAGGTTCTGATTGAGTCTTGCAGTATAGAACGATTCTCATGCGGAAGTATTGTCGGATCAACTGGTTAGATGGTGTTGCATCGACCGTCTGAACTGGCAGCCGAAACCGGACAACCGAATTCTCCCCGGCTGCCCAGAATTCCGCTTTATTGTATCGGTTCTCACGATCGCGTTTTGTCTCAACATTTCTCGGTTAACAGGCAACTCCTCTCTGGCGTCTTGTCTCCTGATGATCGAAATGATTTGGAAGGAGACTTGAAAATCCATGACACTCAAGAACATTCATTCCTGCCGGTTTGCCGGCGGGTTGATTGCCGCCCTACTGTGTTTAGCGACTGTTTCCCAAGCAGGTCCGCCACTAATATGTCACACGATTGAAATCGGACAGGCCAAGTCCTTGCCCTGGATCAGCCACAGTTGGAACCTCAGCGGTGGCGAGAATTACGACACAAAAAACCTCGTACGGGACACCCTGGAGATTCTCGCACCGGGCACGCCCGTCCTCGTCCGCATGGAAACGCTGCGCCGCGCCACTCTCTACGCCCGCAAAGACCCCGTCGCTGCCAAAGAACTCCTCGCGCGCATTCTTGCCCGCGCGACTGACGCGGAATCCTCCGGCCATTCCGATGCCTTGGCCTGGTTCGACGTCGGTTATCTTGCGGAAACTTACAAGCAGTGGCTAGGACAGAATCTGCCGCACATGACTGACGGCATGCGCATGGATCCCAACCCGGCCACAGGTGTCGACGGTTACGCCATGGTGAAAAAGGCCATCGCCCTTCGCGGCCCCGCCCTCAACAGTGATGACCCGCAAATGGAATTTGCCGCCGCGCTCATCACTCTCTCCGGCCCACAGGATGAACACCACCAGCACGGGCTCAAAGCTATAGCGGGCGCCAAATCTGATCCCCTTCTGGCGCAAAACCTCGCCAGCCACTTCATGGGGCAGCAAAGCCAGGCCGTATTCGAGCTGCTGGCGAAAAAAGCAGCCTCAAACTAACTTGAATCGGTCGGAAGTCCCTTGATAGGGTCGCTGCCCTATCCTGTCAGTAATGGATGGACGTCGCGCGCCGCTTTGTACCCAGCAACCCTGAAACCCACCGCCAGCTAGCGCTAAGAGGTCCTCCGGTTCTTCCATTTGGCCTTTACCTAATTCCTTAGCTGGCGTATTGTTACCCTAGGGAAAATCGGCTCTGCATCGCGTGCCGGGCGCTACCAATGCCAACTTTACGTTTCTAGTTTTCCCGTTTTGGAACGAGTGGGTTCCTTTTTTTTCGTCAAACACATCTACGAGAATGGCCGATAAAAACATTCTTAACTATCTTTAGAATTAACACGTATGAAAAACTGGGGGAGGGGAGTGGTGGTTATGGTTAACTAGACCACCTTTACCGGGATGCTGCCCTTGACATCTGCGATCGACTCAGGCATAAAAGAAGAAGCTGCGGTTGCGGCGAGTCGACTGCTTTGCAGTCGCACTAGACACGTGGCGATTTAGGGCAACTTGCTCCACGTAAAAAACTGCTAAAGAGCTTTTCGAGTTTCCCAGAAGATTTTCTGAGACCCTCCGAGCACTTTGGCACGGAGGGTTTTTCGTTTCTTCCCTCCCTGCTGCCCTAATCGAATTTCACGTCGAAGTCTTGCTCTTGTAGGGGCCGGGCTTCAGCCCGGCTTGCGCCCCGGCCTCATCTAAGGCCCACGCTCTCTGAAAGGTGAATTCGCAATGACTGTCAACTACGAACTTCGATGCCGCGAATGCGGCAAAACCTGGGGCAACGTCCCCCGCTCGTTTTGCGAAGACTGTTTCTCCCCGCTCGAAGTCGCCTACGACTACGATGCCCTGAAGAAAACTGTCCGCCGCGAAAACCTCGCTGGCCGTGACTTCAACATGTGGCGCTATGCCGAGCTTCTCCCTCTTCCTGAAGGCTACACCGGCCCAAACGCTGTCGGCGGCACTCCGCTGGTCGCTTCGCGCAAGCTCGCCGCGAAATGGGGCCTGAAGAATCTTTATTTCAAAAATGACGCCGTCTGCTTCCCGTCTCTCTCATTCAAGGACCGCGTCGTTGCCACCGCGCTCTCCGCCGCGCGCCGCTTCAACTTCACCACCGTGGGCTGTTCCTCGACCGGTAATCTCGCCAACGCCGTCGCCGCGCAAGCTGCACAGCAGGGCTTTGGCGCTTGCGTCTTCATTCCCGCCGACCTGGAGCCCGCCAAGGTCCTCAACACTGCGGTTTACGGCGCGCGCATCGTGCGCATCAACGGCAACTACGATCACGTCAACCGGCTCTGCGCGCAAATCGCCGACCGCTTTCAGTGGGGACTCGTCAATGTGAATTTGCGCCCTTACTATTCCGAAGGCTCGAAAACGCATGGCTATGAAATCGCCGAGCAGCTCGGCTGGACGCTGCCGGACAATGTGGTCGTTCCGATGGCCGGCGGCTCGCTGATCACCAAGATCGCCAAAGCATTCCGCGAACTGGTCACCCTCGGCTGGGTCGAGCCAAAGCCAGTAAAATTTTTTGGCGCGCAAGCCACCGGCTGTTCACCCATTTCCGACGGTGTCAAGCGCAATCTCGCTCGCTTTGAGCCACAGAAGCCCAATACCATCGCGCGCTCTCTCGCCATCGGCAACCCGGCTGACGGCCCTTTTGCCATCAAGCAAATCCGCGAGTCCGGCGGCTGGGCCGAAGACATCTCCGACCCCGAAATTGTTGCCGCCATCAAGCTCCTCGCCGAAACGGAAGGCATCTTTACCGAAACGGCAGGCGGCGTGACCGCGGGCGTCACGCAAAAACTCATCGCCCAAGACCGTCTCAAGCCGCACGAAACCACTGTCGTCTGCATCACCGGCAACGGCTTGAAGACCACCGACGCCGTCGCTGCCGAATTCCCGGCCGCTGAAGCCATCGCCCCGCGCCTCGAAGCCTTCGAGGCGTACCTGGACGCGCAACTCGGCACCGCAACGGCAAGTGCAAAGGCGTAACTTAAAATCGCAGAAGGAGAAATAGGATGCCCGTAACCATCGAAATTCCCACGGCCTTCCGCCGCTTCACCAACGGCGCGCCGAAAGTCGACTGTAGCGCGGCCACCGTCGCCGACGCCCTCAACGAGCTTACTTCCCGCTTTCCCGATCTCAGCCGCCACGTGCGCGATGATCAGGGCCAGATCCGCCAATTCCTCAACGTCTACCTCAACGAGGAAGACATCCGTTTCCTCGGCGGCGAATCCTGCACCCTCAAGGAAGGCGATCGTGTCCTCCTGGTTCCCTCGATTGCTGGAGGATCTACTCGGCAGAAATAATTCTACAATTCAGCCACCGGCAAGGACTCCAACTCCTGTCTGGGCCGCGTGCTTCTCGTTCCTTCCATGCCGGCGGCTGCTAGCCAAGTCCATCGTGAAGCGGCACCCGCAACTTTCTTTGCCCCGTGGTGTTTCATAACCATGCGGCCACGACTTCTCATTTACGCCATCGCTTCCCTGTTCCTACTCGCGTTTCATGCGCCCGTGCGAGCTGTAGTTTCCCTCTTCTCTGACGTCCGCGAGATCTAGATTTTCTTTATGCAAGTTCCCGCCGCTGCATTGCGATAACCATTGCATCTCTCTGACACTCAAGGCAGACTGGCGCGGGCCATTCCAGCAATCACCGCCCGCCAGGCGAACGAGGTGCACCTAGCCCTTGTCAACCACAACTAGCGCGCAGCTTGCAGCCGCCGAAGCGCCTCTCCAGCGACACAGCGCCGCCCTCCGCAAGGAACTCGGATTACGCGACCTGATTTTCGCACAGATCGTCCTCGTAATGATCCCGGACGCTTTCGGCACTGCAGCCAAGGCCGGTGCGTCGCACACGTTGTTTTGGCTACTCGGCATCGGTTTCTTTTTCGTCCCGCTGACCCTTGTGGTTGTCCACCTCAACCGCGTGATGCCGCTGGAAGGTGGCCTGTATGAATGGTCGCGGCTGGCATTCAATGATCGGGTTGGTTTTCTGACGGCCTGGAACGTTTGGCTGTTCAACGCCATCTACTGCGCCTGCATTGGCGTGTTGACGGTCACATTTGTCTCCTACGCTCTTGGCCCGCGCATGCTTTGGATTGCGGAAAACAAAGGAATTGTCGTCGCCGCTTCCATCACTCTAATCGCCGCTCTGCTGTTGCTCGCACACTTGGGCCTGAGCGTCGGAAAGTGGGTGATCAACGCCGGCAGCGCCATGACGCTGTTCGCCCTCGTCGTTCTTGTTTGTATGCCTCTATTTCACATTTTGCGGGGGATGCATCCTGACTATCACCCCTTGCGGCTGGTAATGCCGTCCCTCGAGCTATCCAACCTCAGCATCTTCGCTAAGATGATTTTCTTTGGCCTGACTTCCTTCGAATTTGTGGCCATTTTTGCCGGCGAATGCCGCGACCCCGGCCGCAACATTGCTCGCGCCAGTTTTATCGCCGCGCCGGTTATCGCTTTCCTCTACGTCTTTGGAGCCGCTTCGATCCTCGCGTATAGCTCCCCCGAAGCCGTCGACATGACTGCCCCCATCCCCCAGGCGCTCAGCAGGGGTTTTCATGACATCCCGATTCTCAGCCTCCTCGCTCCCTTCTCCATCGTCCTGTTGCTGAGCAACTACATCGCGACCTATAGTTTCCAATTCAGCGCCAATGCGCGCCTTCCGCTGGTTGCGGGCTGGGATCAACTCCTGCCGGCCTGGTTCACACGCCTCCATCCCAAGTACCGGACTCCGGTCAACTCCATTTTTTTCCTGGGTGGCGTCGCGCTGGCCGCAAGTTTTGCCGCGCTCATCGGTGTCGGCATGCAGGAAACGTTTCAACTGATGCAGAATTGGGCTTTCACTTTCTACGGCGTCGCCTATCTTTCCCTTTTCGCGGTTCCCATTTTCGCTAGAAAGGACCGTGGCATCCGCCCCGCGCTTTGGTTGCGCCTTGCTGCCGCTTCCGGGTTTCTCTTTACACTGCTCTTTGTGCTTCTCTCGGTTTTTCCCATCATTGACGTTGCTAGTCGTGCGGCCTACGCCCTCAAGATGGGGTCGCTCGTGGTTGGAGCCAACCTCTTTGGTCTTCTGATCTACCGCCTCGGTAGCCGCGCCGCCGCTCGCACAACTCTTGAACCGTCGTCTGGAACTTCTTGATCTTCTTGATCTTCTCGCGAAATCTGTGCCTGCAAAAAAAGATGCCGGCCCGTTGCTAATGGGCCGCCGCGATTTCTGATTCGTAGATTAGTCTACAGCAAACTCAATTGCTTGCTTTCGAGCTCCAGTAGCTTCTTCTTCGTCGAAAGTCCGCCGCCAAATCCCGTGAGGCTGCCGTCGCTGCCGATCACGCGATGGCACGGCACGATGATAGGTATGGGATTGCTCCCGTTCGCCAGTCCCACGGCGCGCACGGCCTGGGGATTGCCGACGCGTTCGGCGAGTTGTGCGTAGGAAATCGTTTCTCCGTAACGAATCGCTCGCAGTGCATTCCACACATGAAGCTGAAACTCTGTCCCTTCCATCGCCAGGGGCACATCGAATTCTTTCAACTCTCCGCGAAAATAAGCCTGCAATTGGCGAATAACTTCGGCAAACGCAGCACGATTCTGTTTCCAATCCGCCCGTGGAATCGCCGAACGCTTACTGCTTTCAAAACTCACGCGGCGCAAAGCGTTTGAATCGCCCGCCAAAAGCAGCGGCCCGACGGGACTCTCGAACATCGTGTAAT
>WNFO01006380.1_pt1 | contig 11443 bp, 9 predicted proteins | sample 5400251 | NCBI WGS metagenome assembly WNFO01 (sample SAMN13153354, study PRJNA577476) | soil metagenome | isolation source: 100 cm saprolite under Madrone tree | place: USA:California | collected 2016-06-14
TCGTAAGGAGCGCAATGCCGCAAAACCCGCTCTCCGATCTGAATGCGTGCAGCAAGGACGACTTCGTCGCCGCGCTTTCGAATATTTTCGAGTATTCGCCGTGGATCGCCGAGCAGGCGGCATCGGTGCGGCCGTTCGCCGGCGTCAAGCCGTTGTTCGAGGCGATGAAGGTTGCGGTCGATCGCGCAGCCCCTGAGCTGCGCCTTGCCTTGATCAAGGCGCATCCCGATCTCGCCAACAAGACGCAACGCGCGGCGGGCTTGACCTCGGAATCCAGCGCCGAACAGAACAGCGTTGGCCTCGACCGGTTGTCGGACGCCGAATATGAGGCATTCGAGCGCGTCAACAATGCCTACCGCGCCAAGTTCGGTTTCCCCTACATCGTCTGCGTCCGGCGCCACACCAGGGATTCCATTCTGCGCGATTTCGAACGTCGCTTGCCGAACGCTGCAACAACCGAGGCGCAGAACTCGATCGACGAAATCTGCCGCATCGCGGCATTGCGCCTCGACCAGCTGGTCACTTCGGACGATCGGCTGGAAGTGCACGGCCGTCTGTCGACCCATGTGCTCGATACCCACAGCGGCCGGCCGGCGGTGGGGATAGCGCTCGAGCTGGTGGAGCTATCCAACCTCGGCGCAAACCGTGTCGTGACGCGTGCGATCACCAACGCCGACGGCCGGACCGATCAGCCGCTGGTTCACGGCCGGCCGGTACCGATCGGCCGTTACGAACTGACTTTCAGCGTCGGGAATTACTTTGCCGGGCGGAAGGTGCCGCTGTCGGATCCGCCGTTTCTCGATTCCATTCCGCTGCGGTTCGCGGTGAGCGATCCCGAAGGCCATCTCCACGTGCCGCTATTGGTCACGCCCTGGAGTTATGCGACCTATCGGGGGAGTTAATTCCCTTTCGTGACGCCCGTGGCACGAAGGTTGCTCCTTATTGGGCCGGACCGGGGGTGGAACGAGACCCCTTGCGTATCTACCGGGCGAACTGGAGGCTTTCAAATGCCGCTCATCAAGAACAGATATGGAAAAGGCCGCGTTCGTGTCATGCGGATTCATCGCGATGGCGACAAGCACGAGGTCAGTCAGCTCAACATCAAGGCGATGGTCGAAGGCGACTTTGCACGCGCCTACACCCACGCCGACAACTCCACGGCGGTCTCGACCGACACCATCAAGAATGTCTCACTTCGGGCATCGACGGCTTTACGTTCATGAAATCCACCCAGTCGGGCTGGGAGAATTACGTCAAGGATCCCTATACCACGATCCCCGAGACCAATGACCGGATGTGCGCGACCAGCATGGTGGCGTCCTGGAAATGGTCGTCAAAACCGGCGAGCTATCCGGCCACCAATGCGAGGATTTTGGCAACGCTGCTTGAGGTGTTCGGCACCACCTACAGTGCAAGTGTGCAGGACAGTCTGTACAGAATGGGCGAGGCAGCACTTGCCGCGGTGCCGGAAATTTCCGAAATCAGCATGGCGTGCCCGAACATGCATTTCATCCTGATGAACCTGTCGGCGTTCGGGTTGGATAACAACAACGACGTTTTCCTGCCGACCGATGAGCCCCACGGTCAGATCGAATGCACGGTGGGCCGGGGGTGATGTTTCCTAACCCTGCACGTGTTACGGCCCCCACCTCAATCCTCCCCCGCAAGCGGGAGAGGGAGCAGGCAGCATTTCCGGCGCGCACAGACTAAAACGCAGATGTGGTAATCCGCTACACTTTGTTGCCCGTTTTCGTACGCCGCTTGTCACGCGACGCAGCGAACTCCCTCTCCCGCTTGCGGGGGAGGGTTGGGGTGGGGGCTCTTGGATATTGGAAGCGCTGCGGCAGGCCAAGATCAACTCTGGCCGAACTTCTCATGCAGCAGCGGCCATAACCTATCCGGCTTGAACGGCACCGCCGTAAAGCGAATGCCGGTGGCGTCCGCAAGCGCATTGCCGAGTGCTGCGGCCACCGGGTTGTAAGGACTTTCGCTCATCGATTTGGCGCCCATCGGCCCCAGCGTATCCGTGGTATCCGCGAAAAACACTTCGGTGCGCGGAATGTCCGCAAATGACGGCAGGTGATAGTCGCGGAATTTCGGATTGACCACGCGGCCATCCTCATCGATCACCATTTCCTCGTACAGCGTGGCGCCAAGCGACTGCGCGACCCCGCCCTCGATCTGTCCGCGGCACTGCATCGGATTGGCGACCCGGCCGGCATCCGCGGCGTGGACGCTTTTCAGGATCTTGATCTCTCCGGTGCCCTTGTTCACGGCGACGCGAAAGCCCTGGACATTGAAGGCCACCGACCTCGGCGTGCCCGCCGATGTGCCGGTCGCACTGAGCGCCTGTCCCTGCGCGTGCGCAGTTTCCGCGAGCTGAGCATATGACACGCGTTGCCTGTCGCAGACCGCGGAATCGTTTTCAAGGACGCAGGCATCGGGATTTGTTCTTGTCGCGGTAGCAGCAAATGCCCTGAGATCGTTGGCCAGGTTTTCCGCCGCGGCCTGTGTCGCGCGTCCGGCGACGAACGTCCCGGCACTGCCATAGGCGCCGGTGTCGTGGCCGCCATGTGCGGTGTCGGACTGCAGCAGGCAAATTTGATTGACGGTGGTCGCCAGTGCGGTCGCCGCGATCTGGCGATGCACCGTAGTGGTGCCGTTGCCGAACTCGGCGGTGCCAACGACCAGTTCGAAGCCGCCGTCCTCGCGCAGCGAAATCCTGGCATCAGCGAGATGGCCGTCCGGCGGCACCGTGTCGATCATGGTCAGCGCAATGCCTTCGCCGATCAGCCACTCGTCGGAAAGGCTGATCTTCGGTGCTTCGGTCTGCATCGCGCGCTCGACCAGATCGAGGCATTGATCGAGCCCGTAGCTGCCATAAAACACGTCGGTATGCGCTGGACCGGGAGGCGACAGCATCGAATCGCCCGGCTTCACGATGTTGCGGCGGCGGATTTCGTAAGCGCTGATGCCAAGGCCCTTGGCGAGTTCGTCGATCGCGGCTTCCACCGCGAACAGCGTTTGCGGCAAGCCATACCCCCGGAAGGCGCCGGACGGCACGGTGTTGGTATAGGCGACGACGGCATCGACCTTCTTGTTCGGGCAATTATAGACGCCAAGCGACTCGCCGCAGGCATGGAACAGCACCGGGCCGGCATGGTTGCCGTAGGCGCCGGTATTGGAGAGCACGTCGAGCTGTAACGCCGTCAGTTTTCCATCGCCATCGGCGCCCGCCTTAACGGTGATGCGCATCGGATGCCGCGTCGAGGTCGCGATGAACTGTTCTTCGCGGGTCAGTTCAAGCTTGACCGGGCGGCCAGTCTTGATGGCGGCGAGTGCCAGAATATCCTCGACGAACATTTCCTGCTTGCCGCCGAAGCCGCCGCCAACGCGTTCGCAAAACACCCTGACCCGGTCCGGCGCGAGACCAAAAAGTTCCGCCAGCGCGCGCCGCGTCAGGAACGGCACTTGCGTGCTGGAGCGTACGTTCAGGACCCCGGCGGGATCAATCCAGGCAAGGCCGCCATGGGTTTCCAAAGCGGCGTGCTGGACACGCTGCGTGGTGAACGTTCCCTCGTAGGCAACCGCGGCTTGCGCGAGGGCGGCAGCGACATCGCCGAACTCGCCGTGGGTCTCCGCCACGATGTTGCGCTGCCCGTTTGCGACCCGCTGCTCCGGCGTCTTGTCGCCGTGGATCAGGGGCGCGCCTGGTGCAATCGCCGGGGCCGGATCGAACACATCAGGCAGAATGTCGTAATCGACCTTGAGGCGGCGGCAGCCTTCTTCGGCAGCCGCTTCGGTCTCGGCGACGACGGCGGCAACCTTCTGCCCGATGAAACGGACGACATTGTCCAGCACGCGGGTGTCGTCCGGGTCCATCCAGGCCCTCTCGTGCCGCGCCGTGGAGAACAGCCGATCCGGCGCGTCTTCGAAGCTCAGCACCGCATGCACGCCCGGAGCGCTCAATGCCGCTGTCTTGTCGATCGAGATAATTCTGGCGTGGGGATGCGGCGAGCGCAGCATCTTGATGTGCAGCAAGCCTTCGATCGCCGTATCGAAGGTGTAGCGCGCCGTCCCCCGCACCACCTGCGGTCCGGCAGGGGCCGGCAGGCTGCGGCCGAAGGCGGTGCCGGCGGCGGCATCTTCGATATGGGTCTTGCCGTTGACTGCGTCTTCGATCGCGCGGTAGCCGGTGCAGCGGCACAGATTACCTTTCAGCGCCGCGCCGAGGTCCTGCCGCTGCGCCTGGTTGAGCGAAGCGCAGGTCAGGATCATGCCGGAGGTGCAGAAGCCGCACTGAAAGGCCTGGGCATCGAGGAACGCCTGCTGCATCGGGTGGGTGCCGCCGTCGGGTGCGAGCCCTTCGATGGTGGTGACGGCGTGACCTTCGGCGCGGAAGGCCGGGACGATGCAGCTATGTACCGGCTCGCCATCGATCAGCACCGTGCAGGCGCCGCAGTCGCCGGCGTCGCAGCCTTTCTTGACCCCGAAATGCCCGAGTTCGCGCAAGAAAGTCCGCAGGCATTGGCCGGCGTACGGACTCTCCAAGAACTCCTTGCCGTTGATCTGATAGCTCATGGCCGCGCCGCGCCTTGCAATTCGCAGCGAATTTCCTCGGCAAGGCGCAGCGTCATGTGCTTGCGCCAGGCCGGCTTGCCGTGAACGTCGTTGTGGTAGAGCGCGTCGGGGATGCGCTGCAGGATCATTTCGCGCAGTGCACTCGCCTGTGGAATCCCGGCAAAGGACAATCGAACAGGTCGAGTCGTGGACGCCGTTACCGTCAAGTCCATGGCGCCCGCGCTGCTGATGCTGCCGATCAACAATGCCGCCGAGCGGCCGACCGGCGTCAGTGAAATCTGGCGAAATGCGGCGCGGCGTTTCAGCGCTTCGAGAGGGATATCGATCTGCCGCAAGAGGTCGCCCGGCGCGAGCGCGTTCCGCTGGTTGCCGGTGACAAACTCGGCGGCGCCGATCTTCTGCTCGCTGCCATCGGCCTTCCAGACCGTGCAGATGCCATCAAGTGCTGCGGTCAGCGCGATCATCGGGCCGGCCGGCAACGACATACAGAGATTGCCGCCGACGGTGGCGCTCTTCCAGATCTTGAACGAGGCCAAAAACGCGCGGCAGCACTGGTTGATGAGGGGGGCGGCGAGCCACTCGGGCGGGCAGGCCAGCGCGTCAAGCTGCGCCACCGTGCAGGTCGCCGCGATCGTCAACTCGGTCTCGCCGATCGTCAGCGCCGGCCATCCGAAATCGGTGAGATCGATCAGCCGCGTCAGATGGATCTGGGGCTCGGAGAACAGCCAGGTTCCACCCGCGAGCCAGGCATCGCCTGCCGTCCAAACGGGCAGTTGCGCCCGCGTTTGCGGGTGAGCCACTTCAGCGATGGTGTTCAAATCCATGGATATGCCAGAGCTTTCAACGAGATGCTTCTCCCTGTTCAAGTCTTGCAAAACCGACGCCAACTCTCCTTAAGCAATGGGCTGGTCTTTGAATTGCAAGGGCAGGTGTGGCAACGCTTTTCATGCGTACCTTAATCTTTCGGGGAAGCTGCAGGCCATGGACAAAACGCAGGCGATCTGGATCAAGGACCCGTTGGCCATCCTCGCCGATGGCGCGGCACGCGGCATCGTCGTCCGTGACGGCAGGATCGTGGAGCTGGTACCGAAAGGCGGTCAGCCGACGACAACGGCGCGGTTCTTTGAGGCGGGCGACCATGTGGTACTGCCAGGGCTGATCAACACCCATCATCATTTTTACCAAACGCTGACGCGAGCGCTGCCGGCGGCGCTGGACCGCGAATTGTTTCCGTGGCTGCAGGCGCTCTATCCGGTATGGGCACGGTTGACACCGGAATCGCTGAATCTTGGCGTCACCGTGGCGATGTCGGAGCTGCTGCTGTCGGGCTGCACCACCACGACCGACCATCACTACGTTTTTCCCGCCAGGCTCGAGGATGCCGTCGATATTGAAGTGGCCGTCGCCCGGCGGCTCGGCATCCGGGTGTTGCTGACGCGCGGTTCCATGAACCGCTCGCACCGCGACGGCGGGTTGCCGCCCGACAGCGTGGTGCAGGACGAGGACACGATCCTCGCCGACAGCGAACGGGTGGTGGCAAAGCATCACCAGCGCGGCGAGGACGCCATGGTGCAAATCGCACTGGCGCCGTGCTCGCCGTTTTCAGTCACGACGTCGCTGATGAACGCCACGGCAGCGCTCGCCGAGCGGCTTGATGTCCGCCTGCATACCCATCTGGCGGAGACCGAGGACGAGAACAAATTCTGCCAGCAGATGCATGGCTGCCGGCCGCTTGATTATCTCGAGCAATGCGGCTGGCTCAATGCTCGGACCTGGCTGGCCCATGGTATTCATTTCAATCCTGAGGAGATCAAGCGTCTGGGCAAGGCAAAGACGAGCATCAGCCATTGCGCCTGCAGCAACCAGCTTCTGGCGTCCGGTTGCTGTCCGGTTTGCGACATGGAAGAGGCGGGGGTCGGAATCGGGCTCGGCGTCGATGGCTCGGCCTCGAATGACGGGTCCAATCTCATGCAGGAGGTGCGTGCGGCGTTCCTGCTGCAGCGGGCGCGTTACGGCGTTGGCCGCGTCAGCCACAAGGACGCGCTTCGCTGGGCGACGAAGGGATCGGCGGCCTGCGTCGGCCGTCCCGAACTCGGCGAGATCGCCGTTGGCAAAGCCGCCGATCTGGCGTTGTTCAAGCTCGACGAATTGCGCTTCTCGGGCCATGGCGACCCGCTGGCGGCGCTGGTTCTGTGCGGCGCGCATCGCGCCGACAGGGTGATGGTCGGGGGAAACTGGGTAGTGTCGGATGGCGCAATTCCCGGTCTCGATATGCCCGATCTGATCCGGCGCCACAGCGCCGCCGCGCGTACGATGCAGGTGGGATGAGTTCAATGTTTGTCCCTCATGGTGAGGAGGCGCGCTTGCGCCGTCTCGAACCATGAGGCCCGTGGCCCATCCTTCGAGACGCGGCCGCAGCCAAGTCTACGCAGGCTGCGTAAACTTGCCTGCGTGGCCGCTCCTCAGGATGAGGTCAAGGCATGAAAAAAGGGTCCGGGCGCTGCCGACCGAACCCGGTAGTCTCGGAAATATCGAGCCTTACTTGCCAGCCCTACTTCCCGGGAATCTTGTCGTCGATGCCCTTGACGTAGAAGTTCATGCCGAGCACCTGGCCGTCGGCCAGATGGTCGCCGCCCTTGCACTCAACTTCCTTGCCGTCCTGGCCCACAACAGGACATTTGAACGGAAACAGCTTGCCTTCGGTGATGGCGGCTTCGGTCTCTTCAGCCAGTTTCTTCACGTCGTCGGGCATGTTGGTGTAGGGCGCCATCACGACCATTTTCGATTTCAGGCCTCCCCATTCGTCCTCCGATTTCCAGGTGCCGTCGAGTTCGGCCTTGACGCGGGCGATATAATAGGGCGCCCAGTTGTCCATGATCGAGGTGAGCTGCGCCTTCGGTCCGAACTTGATCATTTCGGAATCCTGGCCGAACGCCAGCTTGCCGCGCTCGGAAGCGATCTGCATCGCCGCCGGGCTGTCGGTGTGCTGCATGATCACGTCGGCGCCTTGATCGAGCAGCGCCTTCGCGGCATCAGCCTCCTTGCCGGGATCGAACCACGAATTCGCCCAGATGATCTTGACCTTGATGTTGGGGTTGATGGTCTGCGCGCCCAGCATCGTCGCGTTGATGCCCGAGATCACTTCCGGGATCGGGAACGAGCCGATATAGCCGAGCACGCCGGCTTTCGACATCTTGGCCGCGATAATGCCCTGAATGTAACGGCCTTCGTAGAACCGGCCGGAATAGGTCGACATGTTCTTGTCGCGCTTGTAGCCGGTGGCGTGCTCGAAATGCACGTTGGGATATTTCTTGGCGACCTTCAGCGTCGGCTCCATATAGCCAAACGAGGTCGTGAAGATCAGCTTGTTGCCGGCGCGCGCAAGCTGCTCGATGGAGCGTTCGGAATCCGGACCCTCACTGACGTTCTCGAGAAACGTTGTTTCGATCTTGTCGCCGAACTCCTTGACCACAGCCTGGCGCGCGAGGTCGTGCTGGTAGGTCCAGCCGAGGTCGCCGATCGGGCCAAGGTAAATAAAGCCGACTTTGAGCTTGTCGGCTGCGGAAGCGCCGAACAGGCTTGCTCCGGCAGCGAGCATCACTGCGGTCGCCGCAATGAGGATCTTTCTCATGGGTTTCTCCTGACACCAAGGGGTAGACTGTCACTCCCGATGCGCACGCGCCCCATCGCGCGCGCTTCGGGTATTTATCGATCGGGCACGAACACCGTTCCCAGGGCCGCGGGTGCGGTCGAGCCGCCGGTCCTTGCGCGTGAAATCAGAACCAGAACAATGACGGTTGCGAGATACGGTAATGCCGACATGAACTGTGACGGAATACCGAGGCCTGCGCCTTGCGCGTGCAATTGAAGGATCGTCACGGCGCCGAACAGATACGCGCCGACCACGAGACGGGCTGGCCGCCATGACGAGAACACCACGAGCGCAAGCGCGATCCATCCGCGGCCGGCGGTCATGCCCGGGATGAAGAACGGCGTATAGGCCAGCGGCAGATAAGCTCCGGCCAGCCCTGCGCAGGCGCCGCCGAACATCACGGCGAACATTCTGATCCGAAGCACGGGATATCCGAGCGCGTGGGCCGAGACGTGATTGTCGCCGACGGCCCGCAACACCAATCCGGTCCGCGTCCGGTAGAGAAACAGCCAGACGCCAATGACCAGCGCCAGCGAGAAATAAACGAAAGCGTCCTCGCCGAACAGGATACGCCCCACCAGCGGAATATCGGTAAGGCCCGGGATGTAAAGATGCGGAGCCGGCGTTATTTTTTCGCCGACGAAGCCGGCGCCGATCAGGCCGGATAGACCGATGCCAAGGATCGTGAGCGCCAGACCCGTCGCAACCTGGTTGACGGCGAGGCCGAGCGTCATCATCGCGAAGATCAGCGATAGCAACGTGCCCGCGACGATGCCGCAGAGGGCGCCGATGATAATCGAGCCGGTGAGCCAGGCGCCTCCGAATCCGCAGGCAGCGCCCACGATCATCATGCCCTCAACCCCCAGGTTCAGTACGCCGGCGCGCTCGGTCACCAGTTCGCCGGTGGCGGCGATCAATAGCGGCGTCGAGGCCGCGAGCACCGAAAGAATGATGGCTTCAAGCAGCCCCACGGGACACCTTTCGCGACGGGAAAATCAGCCGGAAACGGTAGAGAATGAGCGAGTCGCAGGCGAGCACGTAGAACAGCAGGATGCCCTGAAACACCTTGGTGACGTCCAATGGAATTTTCATCGCGATCTGGGCCTGCTCGCCGCCAATGAAGGTAAGCGCGAGGAACAGGCCTGCAATAAGTATTCCAATTGGGTTCAGGCGTCCGAGAAACGCGACGATGATCGCGGTGAAGCCATAGCCGGGTGAAATGCCGGGCTGAAGGTGCCCGACCGGTCCGGCAACCTCGATGATTCCCGCAAGTCCGGCCAGCGCGCCGGAGATGGCGAAGGTGAGGAGGATCAACTGGTTGGAATTGAAACCGCCGAAGCGCGCGGCGCGCGGCGCAGCGCCGACGACGCGAATTTCGAAGCCTTTGATGGTGCGCCCAAGCAGCACGGTCGCGGCAGCAACCACCAGCAGCGTTATGACCGCGCCAAGATGCAGGCGGCCGCCTTCAATTAGCACCGGCACGGTTGCGACCGGATCGAACTCCGCAGTGGTCGGGAAATTGAACCCGGCCGGATCGCGCCAGGGGCCACGCACGAGATAATCGAGAAAAAGGTCCGCCACGTACACCAGCATCAGGCTGACGAGAATCTCGCTGGCGCCGAACCTGACTTTGCACAGGGCCGGTATCAAGGCATACAGCGCACCCCCCGCGGCGCCGAGCAGCAACATCGCGGGCAGGACCCAAGGTCCGGCGTCGGTGCCTTGTGTTTTGACGGCGAGCCAACTTCCGGCGACGGCGCCGACCAGGAATTGTCCTTCGGCCCCGATATTCCAGACGTTGGCGAGATAGCACAGCGACAAGCCGATGGCGATCATCACGAGCGGGGTCGCCTTGACCGCGATTTCCTGCAGCGAATAGCTATCGGTCAAGGGATCGATGAAATAAACGCCAAGCGCGGAGATCGGATTTTTTCCGAGAATCGCAAACAGGATGCTCATGGTCACAATCGTCAAACCGATTGCGATCAGCGGCGAAACCAGCGCGATCGTGTTCGATCGCTCGGCCCGCTTTTCAAGCACTAGCTGCATGAGCCGCATCCTTCTGCGCCAGACTGCTTCCGCCCATCAGCAGGCCGAGCTTCTCGCGGGTTGCATCGGCAGTGACCATTGGCTCCGAGAGGCGGCCGTGGAACATCACGGCAATCCGATCGGTGATTTCGGCGAGCTCGTCGAGGTCCTGGCTCGTCACCAGCACGGCGGCGCCGCCCGCGGCGAGATCGAGCAGGGCCTGCCGAATGACGGCGGCGGCTCCGGCATCGACGCCCCAGGTTGGCTGGCTGACCACAAGCACGGCCGGGTTACGGAGAATTTCGCGGCCGACGATGAATTTTTGCAAGTTGCCGCCGGACAGGCTTGCCGCTTCGGGATCGCGCTTTGCCTTGCGCACATCGAACGCCTCGGTCGCGCGGTCGACCGTCGACAAGGTCGCGGCGGTGTTGACGAAACCATGCCGGACCATTCCGCTGGCCGCGTGGCCGGTCAGCAGGGCGTTTTCGGAAAGCTTCATGCGCGGCGCGGTGCCGTGACCCAGGCGTTCTTCGGGCACGAAAGCCGCGCCAAGCTTGCGGCGCTGGGTGATGGACAGATGTCCCGCGGCATGACCGTCGATGACCACGGTACCGGGATCCTGGGCAAGCCGCTCGCCCGAAAGTGCTGCGAAAAGCTCATCCTGACCGTTGCCGGCGACACCGGCGATGCCCAGGATTTCACCCCCCTTTAATTCCAGCGAGATGTGTTCAAGCCTGACGCCGTGAGGGTCGTCCGGCTCCAGGCTGAGATCGTTGACGACCAGGCGCGGCACCGTGGTTTGCCGTCCGGCGGCGGCCCGCACCTCCTTGATGTCGGCGCCGACCATCATGCGGGCGAGCGATGCGGCGGTTTCGAGCTGCGGGTTGCAGGTCGAGATCTTCTTGCCGCCGCGCAGGATCGTGGCCATGTCGCAAAGCCGCTTCACCTCTTCCAGCTTGTGGCTGATGTAGAGGATGGCGCGGCCCTCGGCCTTCAGGCGATCCAGCACTACGAACAGCTGGTCGGCTTCCTGCGGGGTGAGTACCGCGGTTGGCTCATCCAGGATCAGGAATTTGGGGTTCTGCATCAGCGCCCGAACGATTTCGATGCGCTGACGTTCACCCACGGATAACTGCCACACCTCGCGTCTGGGATCGAGCGGAAGCCCGTAAGCATTGGACA
>WNFO01005089.1_pt1 | contig 11442 bp, 13 predicted proteins | sample 5400251 | NCBI WGS metagenome assembly WNFO01 (sample SAMN13153354, study PRJNA577476) | soil metagenome | isolation source: 100 cm saprolite under Madrone tree | place: USA:California | collected 2016-06-14
CAGCATTCGGCCAGCGCCACCGCCAAACCACCGTCCGAACAATCGTGTGCTGAGCGCAGCAAGCCATTCTCCGCGGCGCGCAGGCAGGCCGTCTGCACTGACACTTCAGCTTCCAGATCCAGCACGGGCACACGGCCCTGGCCGATCAATTCGTCGAACGATTTCTCTTCGATTACAGCCGCGTATTCGCTAATGGAAAGATCTTCGCGCGTCATGCCCAGAAGCGCGATGAAGTCGCCGGGATTTTTGAAACCAGGCTGGACCAGACGCTTGACGTCATCGATTAGCCCCACCATGCCAATGACCGGCGTCGGCAAAACGCCGCGGCCTTCCGTCTCGTTATAGAAACTAACGTTGCCGGAAACAACCGGCGTATTAAATGCTTTGCACGCTTCGGCGATGCCGTCGATGACTTCCGAAAACGACCACATCACCTCGGGGCGTTCGGGCGAAGCGAAGTTCAGACAGTTGGTAATCGCGATCGGTTGCGCGCCGACACAGACGACGTTGCGCGCGGCTTCGGCGACGACCAGCCTGGCGCCTGCGCGCGGATTCGCGGCGCAGTAACGGCCATTGCCGTCAAGCGCAATCGCCAACGCGCGTCTTGTCTCCTTGATGCGCACCACCGCCGCGTCGGCGCCGGGCAGCACCACGGTGTTCGTACGCACCATGTGGTCGTACTGACGGTAAACCCATTCTTTGGAAGCGAGGTTGGGCGCGGAGAGCAAGCGCAACAGAGCGTCATTGAAATTCTGAGGCGCCGCGGTTACTGGGAACGCGGACGTCTCGTCCGCAGTGAGCGCGCCAGCGCGAACAGTTGACTCGTTAGCCGTCTCCTGCGGAAGCAATGAGACGCGAGCTGTGCTCGCGTTTGCGGACGAGACGTCCACGCTCCCAGCCTCAAGCGGTCGCTCATAAATCGGCGCTTCGTCCGTTAAAGATTTCACCGGCACATCGCAAACCACTTCGCCATTATGCGTGACGCGCATGCGTCCATCGTCACGCACGCGGCCGATTACTACCGCGTCGAGGTCCCACTTGCGGAAGATGTCGGCGACTTCGCGCTCGCGCCCCTGGTGCGCGACAATCAGCATGCGCTCTTGCGATTCCGAAAGCAGCATCTCATACGCGGTCATGCCCGTTTCGCGCTGCGGTACCAATGACAGATCGATCTCTATCCCAGTATCGGCGCGGGCGGCCATCTCGCAGGTCGAGCACGTAAGTCCCGCGGCGCCCATGTCCTGAATCCCCGCAACGGCGCCGCTGCGCATCGCTTCCAGACAGGCTTCGAGCAGAAGCTTTTCCAAAAACGGATCGCCGACCTGCACCGTTGGTCTCTTTTCCAAAGCCTCTTCGTCGAACTCCGCCGAAGCCATCGTCGCCCCGTGAATGCCGTCGCGGCCGGTCTTCGCTCCGACATACAAAACCGGATTGCCTACGCCCGTGGCTTTGCCGAAAAAGATCTGATCCTTGCGCACCAGGCCGAGCGCGAACGCATTGATCAAAGGGTTCAGCGCGTAAGCATCATCGAAAGAAACTTCGCCGCCGACCGTGGGCACGCCGAACGCGTTGCCGTAGTGGGCGATGCCGGCAACGACGCCGGCGAGTAGCGAACGATTGCGCCGCCCGTTCTTCGGATCGTCGAGCGAGCCAAAACGCAGACTGTTCATGGCTGCGATCGGGCGCGCGCCCATGGTGAAAATGTCGCGCAGGATTCCGCCGACGCCGGTCGCCGCGCCCTGAAATGGTTCGATGAAGCTGGGATGATTGTGCGATTCGATCTTGAATGCCGCGCACCAGCCGTCGCCGACATCGACCACGCCGGCATTCTCGCCGGGCGGAACGATGACGCGCTCGCCGGTGGTTGGTAGACGCTTCAGGTGAACGCGGGAAGACTTGTACGAGCAATGCTCAGACCACATCACCGAAAAGACGCCGAGCTCGACCGTGTTCGGTTCGCGTCCGAGCAGCTCTTTAACGCGGGTGAATTCTGCGGGAGTCAGGTTGTGTGCGGCGATGACTTCGGGTGTGATTGATTCCATAAAAAGTAGGCAGAAGGCAGAAAGCAGAAGGCAGAAAGATTGACCGCCGCTCTCTGCCTACTGCTTACTGCCTACTTCCTTATCGATTGCCGCGCGCAATTCGGCGGGTTTGATCTTGCCGAAGTATTTGAAAACAAGTTTGCCCTCGTGGTCATAAAGGAACGTTGCCGGCAACGCGCCGTCCCACTTCTCGTCCACGGCATGAATCGCCGGCTCGGGGTCGTTGACGTTCAAAAGCACGACCGGCATCGTCGCCTTCATCTCTTTGAGAAAATCCACCGCCCTGGGTTTATCGGCTACTTCATCGAGCGTGATTGAGAGGAAATTCAAACCCTTCGCGCGATAATCATTGTCGATTTTGACCAGGTCGGGGAACTCTTCGCGGCAGCCATCACACCAGGTCGCCCAAAAATTAACCAGCAGCGGCCGCGTGTCCTTCGGATCGCGCAGCAGGAGTTTCTTCAGGCCGTCGAGGTCGATCTCGCGAATTTCGGTTACCGCTGAAATGAAACTGGATCGCGACCTAACAAATTGCGGCTTATGAAAACGAAAAGCCTTAATGCACTCCGCATGGCTATTTCCACACCAACAGTCGCTACGATCGTTCAGTGGGACATGTGTCGCAATAAAATCCCTGGCGGTGAAACTGTAAACAGGCAATGCCCCGCTGTCTGGTTTCGCACCGCTGCTCGGCGCTTGAGCAAACGCTGCGAAGCTCAAACAAAGTACGAAGACTGCTGCGACCGCAAAGATCGCCGCATGTTTCAAGGTTCTCTTCATCTCAAATTACGAAACTCGCTTGATAGTGCAGCCGAAAGCCGCGCCGCCGGTCTTGCTGATTGGCTTGCCGGCCAACAGTTCGTCGAGCGCTTGACGCAGATCGTTCGACGTAATGTTCGCCGTGTTCTGCGAATTGTCGATGCGACCGTGATAGACGAGTTTACCGCCGGCATTGATGACATAAGCTTCGGGTGTGCGCGTCGCGCCCAGCCGATCGGCAATCTTGTTGGCGTCGTCCTTTAGCACGGTAAACGTGAAATGCTTTTCGGAGGCGTGCGCCTTCACTGCGGCAGCCGGCTCAGTAACATTCGAGTTGATGCCAATCACGTTGACGCCGCGTGCTTTGTAATCTTCGGCCAGCTTCTCCATCCGCTCGTTGTAACCGTTCGAGACGGGGCACTGCACCGAGATAAAAATCAGCACCGCGCCGTTCTTGCCTGTTAACGATTTCAGCGAATGCTCGGCGCCGTCAGTGTCGGGAAGTTTGAAGTCGTCGATCGTCGTGCCAATCGCCGGCGGCGTCGGCAGGTCGCTGGTGTTGCGGCCGCTGCCGGCGACGGCCGCCAGAGCGATGATCACGAAAGACGCGAGGACGAGATAAATCGCATATTGCTTCTTCATGTATCCGTAACTCCTTTCGAAAATGGGTGGCGTTTGAACGCCAAGATTAGCAGTGAGAAGTTAGACGTGGCAAGCCGGGGATTGGTTCGCAAAAAGACAGTCGCGAAATCAGTCCGTGGTTTTCCAACTTCGGCCTGCCAATGCGATTGCCGTAAGCGTGATGGTCACGGCCGCAGACAGGAGGCAATACTGACAAAAATGGCGAATTACAAAGGCTTGCAGATACAGCAGCCAGAGCGTCATCAGAAACATCAACGCCAACAGCGCCAGCAGCAACGGCCGGGCGAAGCGATAGCCAAAGGCTGCCAGGATCGATAGGTCGAACACTGTGAAATAGGCCATGGCACCCAGCGCTGCCAGAGGGACGCTGCCAATGTGAGAGTAAGGACTGCTAAGCACTTCCGAACAACCGGAAATGATCGTGCAGCGAAGACTCTGGCCGGTGAGGTGTTCGACGGTTAGATAGATTGAATCGGCGAGGCCGACCAGCGACAGCAGCGCCGCGATCAGGTACGACCAACCGATGCGTTGCTGAGATTCCGCCGCCGACATAGTTTCGCTAAGGGTGTTGGAGTACCGACTTCAGTCGGGCATTTTTTTGAGCAACGAAGAGCCCAACTAAAGTTGGTACTCTATACAACGTCATTCAGCGTTGCGAGCTTACTACTTGCCGGTCTCGCGCAGCGCCGCACTGATCATCTCGCGCAGCCCAAGAGGGCTCCACGATTGGTCTTTCGCTTCCTTGCCGTTGACAAAGAATGAGGGTGTGCCGGTGACGCCGCGCGCATGAGCACGAATCCCATCCTGAGTAATCCGCGTCGCCACAATCTCGCCATTGAGATCGCGTCCAAAGCGATCGGTATCGAGTCCGATCTGCCTGGCATAATCGACGAACAAAGGCATTACGTCGTTCGCTTCGCTCCACGCTTTCTGATTCTCGTAGAGCTTGTCGTGCATTTCCCAGAAGCGGTCCTGCAGGCCCGCGGCCTCTGCGGCTTGGGCGGCAATCAGAGCGTGTTTGTGCGGCGTGGGATACAGCGGATATTCCCGAAAGATTACGCGGAGTCGATCGCCGAATTCGGCTTCGATCTTCTTCACCTCAACCGAATACGTGCCGCACACCGGGCACTCGAAATCACCAAACTCCTCCAGCGTCACCGGCGCCTTTGGGTTGCCGCGAATGTGCGGCGGCTCGGCGCCTGGGGCTTCCGAGCCGGAGGAGTTCGTGGATGATTGGTCCGGGCGCGACGAGCGCAGCAGGACCCACGTCAAAGCCACAGCCGCGACTAAGACCGCGGCGATGATTAGCAATGGCAGAGAGCGCTTCACTTACTTTACCGAGTAATCGATCGTCTTCTCTGACTTGTCGTTGACGAAAACCTCGCACCTATACTTACCTGCGGGCCAGTCGCGAGGCAGAGTCAGGTGCCCGTGAACGATATTTTCTTTAGCTGCAGTGGTGTATTCGATGTCCTTGAGCTTTTCGTTCTTCGAGTTTCCGGCGTCAACGATCGTCCACGCGAATTTTATCCTGGTCCCCTCTTTTGCCTCGTTCAGCGTTACCGCGCAATGAACTGTATGGTCGCCGGGGGCAAAGGTGTCCGTCTGGTCGCCCGGCTGGCCGTTGTTATCTTTGGCCATGTGACCCTCGGAAATCGGGCCGCTCGAAGTTTTGCTGGTGCTGCACGCCATGACGGCGAAGATGAGCAGCCCGACGGCCAACCAGCCTGAATGAAGTTTCATTTCGAGTCATCCTTTCTCGGTTAAATCGAATTCGTACGAGTGAAGCCTCTACTCGACGGTATAAGACACGGTTTTGTCGAGCGCGCCGTTGATATAGAACTCAACCTTGTAAGAGCCGCTCGGCCAGTCAGCCGGCTTGGTAAGATGAGCATGGACCTTGTTCTCGAACGATTTGGTCGTGTAGTCAACCGTGGTAATCTCTCCGGTTTTCACTCCGGACACATCAACGGCCTTCCACACAAATTTGACTTCGGTGCCGGCCTTGGCCTTGTTCAGATGGGCGACACAATGAACCGTGCGGTCGCCCGGTTCGTAACTGGTCGTCGGATCACCCGGCTCGCCGTTGTTGTCTTTGGCCATCTCGATCGTCTCGACGTAGACGTCGGCATTCGCCGGTCTCGTGTTCGACGAGGAGTTCGAAGACTTGTTGCTGTTTGAGTTATTCGAGTTTGAGTTGTTGCCGTTCTTGCTGATGTTGCAAGCGAGCACGACGGCGAGCAGCAACCCGGCGGCCAACCATCCTGAATGAAGTTTCATAGTCTGTCCTTTCGTTCTGGGGAGCTTGATTTCCAGTTTCGAAGAAATGCCCGCGGCGTTCATTTCTCAGGCCGCTGCCGCCAGCGTTCCGGCCAGCGAACGAAAAATCTCGCGGCCATCGCTCGAGCCGAGCAAGTCTTCGCAGGCGCGTTCGGGATGCGGCATCAAACCCATCACGTTCCGGCCGCGGCTGCAAATGCCGGCGATATTATCACGCGAGCCGTTCGGATTCGCAGCTTCAGTGATCTGTCCTTCTCGATCGCAATAGCGAAAGACGATCCGTTCGTCTCGCTGCAGCTCGCGGAGCGTCACCTCGTCACAAACAAAGTTTCCTTCGGCGTGCGCGATGGGCATGCGCAGGACGCTCCCCGGTTTCAGGTCGTGCGTAAACGGCGTGTTGGCGCTTTCCACGCGCACGTTTACATGATCACAGACGAAATGCAACTCCTGATTGCGAATCAACGCGCCCGGCAGCAATCCGGCCTCGCACAGAATTTGAAAGCCGTTGCAGATGCCCAGGACCAGCTTGTCCCGGGCCGCGAATTCTTTCACTGAATTCATCACCGGCGAAAAGCGCGCCAGCGCGCCAGCGCGCAAGTAATCGCCATAGGAAAAACCGCCGGGAATGATGACGGCGTCGTAACTGCTAAGGTCGGTCTCACGATGCCAGATGAAGTCCACCGGCTGGCCCACGTGCTTCGAAATCACGTGATAGGCGTCGTGATCGCAGTTTGAGCCGGGAAAGACTATGACACCGAATTTCAAGTCTCGATCTCCACGCGAAAGTCTTCGATGATCGGATTCGAGAGCACTTCGCGCGCCATGCGCTCAGCCTCGGCGCGCGCCTGATCTTCGCCCAGCGAGCCATCGACGGCAATCTCGAAATATTTTCCCTGGCGAATATCGCTGATCCCGCCGTAGCCGAGCAGTTCGACCGAATGCTTGATCGCTTTGCCCTGGGGATCCAGGACGCTCGGCTTAAGGGTGACGTAAACCTTGGCTTTCATGTTGGGCATGTGTCAGAACCGGGAGCGGTAGCGACCGGATCTATCACTCGAGGTGCGCTTGTTTCCAGAGTCCCGGCTATGATCCGCTCGCTATCGCTCGCGGTTCTGAACCGCTCCCGGTCCTGACGCGCTTGGAGCGAACGGAAGATATTACGCTAAAACATTGCGCAACGCGTAGTCGATATCATAGTATTTGCGGCGTTGCAGTAGCCCTTGTTCCGAATTCATTAAGAGGAGAACCACGAAAATGTCAGCTCCATACGAAGCAGGCGGACCGCCATCAGGCGCGCCGGGCGGCAAGACAAGTTTGGGTTTGGAATCAAATGTCGGCGCGATGCTGTGCTACATCGCTAACATTATCTGCTGCCTCGGTGTGATTTTGGCGGTGATATTCCTCGTAACCGAAAAAGAGAATCGGTTCGTTAAGTTCCATGCCGTGCAGTCACTGTTCCTGGTAGGAGTTCAGCTGGTTGTGGGCATTGCCGTCGGCATAGTCGGTCTGTTGTTTCGAATGGCCCTTAGTACGGCGGATCTCGGTCTCATTGCGGTCCTCCTTGTCTTTGGACTCCGGATCATCCTTCTCTTAATCTTCCTGGCAATTTGGATATTTGCCGGAATGAAAGCCTACGGCGGACAATGGTATAAGTTGCCATTGATAGGTAACCTGGCCTGGAATACGGTCAACAAGTAAAGGAATTGGCGTTTAGAATCGGATTCACAAATAACTCTGACCGGGAGAAAAGAATCATGCCTGACAATGGAAAGTCTGCTATCGGTCTCGACGCAAATCTGGCCGCCGCGCTTGGTTATCCCATCGGCATCCTCGCGATCGTCTGCCTCATCATGGATAAAGAGAATAAGTTCGTGAAGTTTCACGCGCTGCAGTCAATTCTCCTTTATGTAGCGTTGATCGCTGTTTGGATCGCGTTGGTTGTACTCAGCATTATCCTGGGCGTTATAGGTATAGCCGCAAGCGCCGCGGGAAGTGCAGGTGGCGCATTAGGTAGCATTGTGGGGTTGCTCTGGACGTTGGTCTGGTTGGCAGTATTTCTGGGCGCCCTGATCGCTATTATCGTCGCAGCAGTTAAAGCCTACGGCGGAAACTATTTCAAGATTCCGATCATAGGCAACATGGCTGAGAAATTTGCGAACAAGTAGGATGTTACAGAACCGGGAGCGGTAGCGACCGGATCAAACAAGCCACTTGAAATTGGAGAGCGCGTGTTCGATCCGGTGGCTACCGCTCCCGGTTCTGTAACGAGTCACCCAAACACGCGCGCAAAAACCGCGTCTATGTTCCGCAGGTAAGTATCAAGCGAGAAGACGCGCGCTATCTGTTCTTCGGACAGATGCGCGCGTATTTCTTTGTCCGCCGAAACGAGCGAATGAAAGTCGCCGCCCTCGTCCCACGTCTTCATCGCGTTGCGCTGCACCCACTCGTAAGCCTCTTCGCGCGCGACTCCGCTCTGCGTCAGCGCCAGCAATAACTGTCCGCTGAAAATCAGTCCGCGCGTGAGTTTCAGATTTTCCAGCATGCGTTCGGGATAAACCACGAGACCGTCGATGAGCGAAGCCATCTTGTGCAGCATGTAATCCGCGGCGATGCTCGAGTCCGGCAGCACGACGCGTTCGGCGGACGAATGCGAGATGTCGCGTTCGTGCCAGAGGGCGACGTTCTCTAATCCCACGAGGCTGTTGGCGCGCACGACGCGCGCCATGCCACAGATGCGCTCCGAAAGAATCGGATTGCGCTTGTGCGGCATCGCGCTCGATCCCTTCTGGCCTTTCCTGAACTTTTCTTGCGCTTCGCGCACTTCGGTGCGCTGCCAGTGACGAACCTGCAAAGCAAATTTCTCCAGAGAGGACGCGACGACGGCCAGCGTGCAGAGGTATTCGGCGTAACTGTCGCGCTGCACGATCTGAGTCGAAACCGGCGCTGCTTTCAAGCCGAGTCGCGCGCAAACTTTCTCTTCGACCTGCGGATCGAGATGCGCGAAGGCGCCGACCGCGCCGCTGATGTTCCCAACTGCCACCGCTTCCCGTGCTTTCTCCAGGCGCTCGCGGTTGCGGCGCATCTCGTCGAACCAGAGGGCGAACGTCAAGCCAAACGAAGTTGGTTCCGCGTGAATGCCGTGCGTGCGCCCGACTTGCGGCGTGTCTTTGAATTCAAACGCGCGGCGCTTGAGCACCTCAATAAACGCACCGATTTTGGTTATTAAGATGTCGCAAGCCTCGCGCAGCAGCAGCGCATTCGCCGTATCGACCACGTCCGACGAAGTCAGACCGTAGTGAACAAAACGCGCCGCGTCGCCAATCGACTCCGCCAAATTTGTGGTGAACGCAATGACATCGTGATCGGTAGCCTTCTCGATTTCGTTAATTCGGGCGACGGAAAACTTTGCACGGCTTTTGATTTGGGCGAGGGCTTCACGCGGAATCGTGCCCATCTCGGCGTGGACTTCGCAGACGGCGATTTCCACGTCCAGCCACTTCTGGAACTTGGTCTCTTCGGACCAGAGCGCGCCCATTTCGGGCAGGGTGTAGCGATCAATCATGGTTCAGATCATATCCACAGATTACGCAGATTTCGCAGATAGGAAAAACAAACGAACTCTTTCTTAGTCGTAAGTGATACCAGTCAAGCACAGTCTCTTTGCCAAAGCAGTTCTATTATTCTGTGTAATCGGCGAAATCTGCGGATTCTTCTTCGCGGATTTCTATTTCAGCGCGTCCGAGGTCACAAAGTATCTCGCCAGAGACCAATGGCCATTGCGTTCGAGCAGCGTGAACGTCTCCATCCCATTGCCATGCTCAAACGAAGTCCGATAAGCGGCGACGAGCGAATGCCCGGAAATCGGGCCGGTTGAAGTCTGCTCTTCGCGCGCGGTTTGCAGCTCGCGATTCCGCACGTTGCCAAGCTTGTCATGCAGGGTCTTGAACGTTTCCTTTGACTGATCAAGCGTAGCCGCTTTACGCCATTCATCGGCAGCTTCGTTGTAAAGCTTCTCGTAGCGTCCGGCATCGATGTCTTCAATCGCCGCGTCCAGCGCGGCTTGTGCGCCCGCGGGCATGCCGTTGCGCCGCGTGCCCTGGCCGCAAGCGGCCAGAATCAGTGCCAGGCCAAAGACAACCAGCATGGCCAAAGCGGTGCAGTAGCCCGACCGTAAGGGAGGGCGTCTAACGATCCCGATCACGCCCTCCCTTACGGTGGGGCTACTGCACCGTTTCAGACTTCGATCCATGCGGTCGGTTCTTTGGGAAACGAAAGCGTGATTTCCGTATCGCAACTGAACAAGGGCGCGCGCTCGCGCAAAGCGCTGTCGGCCGTGATCTTCGCCAGGTATGGGTTGTTTGCGCGCTGCGACAGATGCGCCAGCACAATATGACGCGCTTGCCCGTCGAACCCGTCGAGCAACCACTCGGCCACGTCTTCGTTCGAAAGATGGCCCAGCCGCGAGAGAATGCGCTGTTTCAATTCCCACGGATAGTGCTCGACGGTTTTGAGCATGTCGCGACTGTGATTCGATTCGATCACGACGGCCGCACAGCCGCGCAGGCGTTCGGTAATCAAAGTAGTGATGTGACCAAAATCCATCACCGTCGCGACCTTCACGCCGTTGTGCGTCGCGGTGAAACCAAAATTGTCGACCGCGTCGTGCGGAACCGTAAAAGGATGAAAGTCGATATCACCGATGCGAAAGTCATGGCCCGAATCGATCTCGACCATGCGGTCGCGCAGCGCTTTGGCCCGGCGGCGCGGCTCTTCATTGTTCAGGTTACGTTGCTCGCCGATGTAAGCGTCGCGGGTTTTTGCCGACATGAAGACCGGGCAATCCAGATCTTTCATCAGCACGCGCAGCCCGCCCGCATGATCGCCGTGCTCGTGCGTGATCAGGATGCCGTCGAGCGCGTTCGGGTCCTCACCCATCAGCACCATCCGGCGCGCAATTTCGCGCGAGCTCAAGCCGGCGTCCACCAGCACCCGCGTGCCGTTGGCGACCAAAAGCACCGCGTTGCCGGTTGAGCCGCTGCCGAGAACTGTGAGTTTCATCGGAAAACTTCACCACCAAGACACAAAGAACACTAAGGAGAAAACTAAATCAAGAACGGCGCATGGAAGAGTGCTTCGAACAAAAGAAACGCAACGCTCTTTTCATTCTTTGTGTCCTTCGTGTCTTTGTGGTTACTCAACTCCTTAAATCTCCAGTCGGGAACGATCGACCCGGAACCCGTTCAAGTTACCCAGCGCGCCCAGCGAAAGCGTCGGCGTGGTAAAGCACTCCCGGGCGATGCGCTGGACGTCTTCCCGGGTGACTGCCTCCACGCGTCTGATGATTTCTTCGGGTGAAAAGCGCCGCCCGTGAATTATTTCCTGGCGCGCCAGCGCGCCGGCGCGCGCACCAGAGGATTCCAAACTCAGCAGCACAGACGAGATCGCTTGCTCTTTCGCCAGCACCAGCTCTGCTTCAGTCACTGGTTCGCGCACAACTTTGCGCAACTCCTGCAAAGAAAGATCGAGCACCTGATCGATGTTCGCAGGGGACGCGCCCGCGTAAATTGTGAACATGCCGACGTCAGTGAACGTGTTGCCGCCGGCGCCAATTGAATAAGCCAGGCCGCGTTCCTCCCGAACCGATTGCCATAAGCGGCTGGACGTGCCGCCGCCGACAATCGTTCCCAGCATGCTGGCCACATAACGATCGTCGCTGAGG
>WNFO01007374.1_pt1 | contig 11441 bp, 11 predicted proteins | sample 5400251 | NCBI WGS metagenome assembly WNFO01 (sample SAMN13153354, study PRJNA577476) | soil metagenome | isolation source: 100 cm saprolite under Madrone tree | place: USA:California | collected 2016-06-14
AAGAAGCATGGCTCCCCGTGCACAGAGATCCGAAGAGTAGGAAACGAAGAGGGCAGAATGTGAGAAAATCGTGGGAAGGACGCACATCTGGCTCTTAAAATCCTTCATTATATCCAAAAAGTGGTTGTACACGTCCGGTTTATCATGGAATTGCACCTTGACCGCGTCCAGGTAGCTCAACGCGTCCGTCACATTCAGCGGTCGATTATTGTTGCTACCGTTGCCCTGAGCAGAGTTCGAAACAGGGGCAGCAGGAATTCCGTTGCCGCTGCCGTTCTCTGTCGATGCAAGGTCCGGCTTGACAGACGATGCACGCGAGCGGGGATGCACGGACGCGCCAGTGAGCGAGTCGTGTGAACGCAGCCTGGACGGTGGTGGCGAGGGCTGAGGGGGCTGCACTAAATTTCCGCTCTCATTACCTCCAGCACTACCAGCCCCCGTGCTCTGAACATCGTCTGGGGGAGCAGCAGGCCTTGGCGAGCGAGCGAGCGATCGCGAGTCGTGGGCGCCTGCGATAGGAAGTGGTTGGGGCGGTGAATGCTCAGCTGGTACAGATGTACGCTCGGCGGTTGGGAGTGTGGTGGGTGGTGAATGCGTGCGCGCTGGGAGGGGAGGCTTGGGGAGGGGAAGAGCCTGCATCGAGTGTGATGGAGAGGGAGATGAGACAGAGCGGGGCAGTGAGCCGCCTCAGCGACTGGCTCTGTTACCCGTCCCCGTTCGGCCCGGCATAACCGGATGGAGGCCATAGATGTAGCATCTAATCTTATCTAGTGGACCATCAAAAAAAATCAAATCCCCAGTAGCGATGCTACACGAACAATCGCACTGACACGTCCTATAGTTAGAACGCCCAGATTGCTGATGGAGCTTATGTCATCCCAGTGCTACCCCCATTTCATCTATGATGGGAGTATATAAAGGCACTTGGCTAGCTAGTATATTTCCCGATTGCTTCCCTCTCACTTTCCTAGTTTCTTTTCCCCTCAGTCTCCTTTCAATACTCCCTCCAACACCATTGCAGTTGCAGCCTTAGACTCATATCGACTCCGTGAATGGCACTGCACCCGCCGCGTCCCCTATTCTTCAAGTCATCCCCGAGGAAGCAAGAAATGTCAAGCGAACTGCTCAAGTGACTGAGACCCTTCAAGTCACCTCTGAGGAGGAGAAAGTCGAACACGTCAAGACGACCGCGCAAACAACTGAGTCGCAATGTGAGCGTCATAAGTCGCCTACTATTCTGCATGTCCGCCGTACATCTGTACCGTGCCAGTTCCTCTTCATCCGCCTCCAAAGTTGTCTGTAATGAACCTCATGCCGACCTCTCGTACTGTTCCAAATCCGACACGGTCGTCGCCGACCCCAGCAGCGCAACCAAAACTGGGCCCGACAGTCCCGAAGCCGCTGCACCAGAGGCAACCATCGCCATAAATGCGCCACTACCGGCTCCCGCGCAAAACGCAACGACGCCCAGGGAAAGAAGGTTGACCCACTAGCGCAAAACCGCTGGGGTTTTCTCATGGAGGGCATCAAGCGAACCTTTCCCGATAGAAAGGTCCCCAATATTACATCTCCGATCCTTTTCCACTCACCTAGCTCACCTAAGGATGGCCAGAAGCAGGAGCAGTGCATTTACGCCGCTTAAGTTGGAATAATAGTTCTGATATCCTGCATGGTTTTGAATGGAATGATCATGCCGGAACACGGAGTGGCAGTGCGCGGACAGGAAATACCCGCTCAGGAGGAGGGCGGACATCACGGACCGTGGCTGCCGTGGCGACGCGCCCAGCAATGAGCGACTCGACTTCACTCCAATCCTCACACACTACCTCTTCCTCTTCACCACCGTATTCGCCGTCGTCAGTATCCTCCCTTGCAGTCTGACCGTCCGACATATTCTTAGCGCTCACCTTTTTCCGTTTTCAAAACCACTAGTTTGCGTGGATCATCGCCTTTATTGCACAAATAGTCGCGACGGCAAACTGTAAGTATGAATTTTGCCCCTCTGTACATATGTGCTCAAACAGGATCGGTTCTCTTTCCCAGTCGGCCATGATGCCGTGGGCACGCTCTGGTTTGCCATCTGGTTACAGCTTTTCCTCATCATTGGCGTCATTTACACCCTTGCATCGGACTCCATAGCGATGCACCGTTTCCAAATCGTAGCCTTTGGCTCCGTTGCCATTGTTTTTGCCGTCATCGGCGTCAATCAATCCATATTCTCAGGCCTTTCCTCTCTCGATGCTATCGCAGCCGGCTGGCTCATCCTCGCCATGGTCGACATCCTATGGGTCCTCTATTTCACCTCGGAAGAAGATTCACTAGCGCTCTACCTTTTCAACTCCCTCGGAACAGGCGGCCTCACACCGCCCTCCCGCCGTCGCCGCACGCGGACGACTTCCATGCATAACTCTGCCACATATGGCAATGGCGGTGGCGGTGGCTATACCGCCGCTGGCATCGGTCCTGCTACATACGATACCAAACTTAACAACAACAGCTTTGTACCGGATATCAGTGGCAGTCCGCTCAACAACATGAACGTGCCAACTGTGCCGTCGCACTCGCACTCGCAGAAGAGCGCTACTTCTATCGGCGCACCGGCCAGCCCTGGACCAACGCAAAGCGCCATTGGAGCAGACACGAGCGGCCCACAGGGCGTCAACTCGCCCCTAATGAGTACCCCGGGCAATGCAGGCATCGGCGCAGGTGGTGGACCCCCGCTGCCTGCTGATTCCAGCGTGGCCTCGGACACAGCGTACCCGTACAGGGCAAAGGCGTTGTATGCATGTGCGTGTCAGAAACAGTCTCGCGTTCGCTTTTGATCCTGATCCATGTGCTATAGATACCGCGTCGGTGGATGACCCCAACGAAATCTCATTCTCCAAGGGCGAAGTTATGGACATTATCGACAAGAACGGAAAATGGTGGCAGGCGCGGAAAGAGGATGGAACAGTCGGGAGTACGTCACTATCCTTCCTCATTTGTTGATCCACACCTCATACTTACTTTCCCTCACACCACAGTTGCGCCGTCGAATTATCTTCAAATTGTCTGACGGAAAACAACACGCGCCGGACGCTTATATCACCTTTTCTTCCTCCGCTCATGACAGCTTCATCCTCCTATCCTCTTTTTTTTGCTTACTCGGGCTCTACTTCCGGTAATGACAGTATCTACTAACACATGCTCGAAATTAGGAAATTGCTTCATCACTTATTTCCTTTCTCTTGAAACAGCTTATGCAACGCAACAAGGTGGCAGGAAAGCGCACGCCGTGTTGTGGGTGCTTCGTCAGTACTCCATAAGGTCGCGTCAACTTGACACGTGTTGCGCATTTCGTTTCTTTTGCAACCACCCCACGCTAGCTCGCGCTGTCGCCTTCTGTTCCTACTACTATTAGTCTCACGTATTGTACAGGCCCACATATCTGTATATGTATGTGCCCAATATAACGCTCTCACTCGCTGAGGTCGGCGTCCGGAAATACGCACGCGGATGCTTGTTTCGAGGGCATTTACATACGATTTCGCTTGACAATGGGTGAAATTGGATGGCCGCTTCATGTGACTTGACGCGTGACCAACAAACACAACCAAGCAATGCGCTTCAAATTGGGGTGAATCGCGCCTTGACGCGTCTCCCTCATCCACCAATGCTTTGCACCTTTTCCTCTTCTCCCTTTACATGCCTTCCCATGCCATCAACGCTCTTGGCCCTCCCGCTCCGCCACTCATCAGTGACCTCCCACGAATTCGTTCGTCACATGCAGCCAACAAGATCCATTCCGCCATCCTAAACCGTGGAATGTCATCTAACCCTAAGTTTCCTTCGGCTCCTTCCGCATCCCCCCTCGGTTCGATGTCAGCAGCAGTCCAACCCATGGTTGGACTCGCTTTAGCATTCGGCTGGCGTCTGAATAGAGACAATTGTGCACGGGCGTTTACCATTTCGACCTTCCTTCACTTGCCATGACTTGCGCATCGTCGTCCTTTCGCGTTTCCGGAAAGTGTCCGCGTGTCACATACAGCCCCTCGCCTTTGACGCACATACAGATCCCCTTCACGTACTGCCTCGGGACCCTGGTGCTCGATTGATTCGCATCTTCTTCCACCCACGGAATTCCGTTGATCATGCGAATTCATTGGGGAAGGTGTGGACAACGAGTGACGAGGAAGGCGGTGCCGGAACGAAGCGGGATCACACGTTAAATGTCAGGAGCTGGGCATCGAGCACCAGAGATGCGTTCGCGTTCAATCTCGGACAGATGTTATTCGAGCAAGCCACGCACAAGGTCCAGGTAATACGCCTTTGCAGCCCAGGTCACGTACAAATCGCCCCAGCGCGATTCTGACTTCCTGGTATCACCACTCTTTACTTTATTTTCGCCATGCCTTTGCGTTCCTCTATGCCATTTCGTACCAGCGGAAATGTGCTGGCGTTCTTCGGAACCGGACCAACGTGCTGAATGCGAAGGAGCCCGGGCTTTCGGCCCATCCTGAGCTCTGCTCAACCCGGTGACATTTTGTTGGATTTGCTCGCCGTAGGCCGCCTCGTCCGCTCTGCTCTACTCCGCCGTAGGAGGCTGTTGCAGGGGGTCGAGGATAGGGGCCTGAAAGCGTTATAGAACGTCGCTTAATCTGCATGGCTTTGTGAAGAACGGATAGCTGGATCAAGAGGTCATTGCTTGACCTGGTGGAGTAGCGGATACCTACAGGGAAGCATGCAACTGGAATGACAGGGGATTGCGCCAATGCACTGCCAGGTGTGGATGAGGGTGCCGCTTGTTTTCAAGCAGCTCTGGACTGTGCATCGGATGGCGGTGGTCCTTAGAGGCCCTTGTGTCGCTTCTTGGGGACTGCCGCCGAGTACAGCTCGCCCACCCCCAACTGTGACCCTATCCCATACAGATAGGCGCACTATGCCACTGCCCTGCAAGTAACCGGTTCCTCTCCGTGGGTCAAACAAGTTCCGATGCTTCCATCCTTCAGACTGGCTTGAAGCTGCCGCAGGCGTACTTCCGCAATTACGCTGAACATATCCATCCTTCGTTATTCAGCTCGTCCGCGACGACCCTCTCCTCGAGCTGGCCTATTTCATCGCAAACTCTCTTCCATTTCTCCTATAACATTGAAAAACTTGTCTGCCTTGATTTGGTACAGTACTAGTTGCTCGAGGAATCCGTCCGCATTGCGCGTATCTCATTGCATGTAGCCGCACTCCCGTGCGTACTCAAGCAGTTCTGAATTGTGGTACCTTGTGGGGTGCTGCAAAGAGCTACGTGCTCGCCTTCAGGATTGCTTTGAGTCGTGTGTTTGGCAGTCGCGATAGCTACGTGTGGTGTTGATCGCCGGTAGTGGCACGGATGAGACCAGCTAGATTACTAGCCATCCGAGGAGAGAAGTGTCATAGGGGGCACAAACAGAAAGTTCGAGTGCGTTGCGTGGTCCAGATCGGAGCGGAGAGCGGGCCCTGTCCGCCGCTGTGCCTTCGCCCGTGCGTGAGCATGGCAGCGAGAAGATCAATGGATGTGTGATAGGCGAGCGGAAGCGTGGCAGAGTTCGCCAGGTCCGGGAGGTCAAGAGACGAACTTGGTGGCCTACGGTGGTCAGAAACGTCGTGTGCGCCTCGCACCGTGCGGAGTATGTGAAGAGCAAGGATCCGGTGAACGCATCGCGCGGTCGCAAGACCAGTGGTGTAGCGGGGGAAGCTAAGCTTCGAGAGACGGGCGGCTGTGCTTACGCTGCCATAATTTTTTCCAATGTCTCGCTTTCGTAGCGATTTCCAACATCCACGACCTTCACCGGAGTTGAGGTGTGGTGGATGGTAGGTGATCTTTCTTTTCTTTTCTTTTCTATCTCGTATCAGGATTGGATGGAGTAATACGGATGATGTATCGTTTATATCAATGATAGTCGATAATCTTTCGGGGAAATAACGACGAGTGCTTGAATTTCATATCTCTGTTCTCTGTGCTGAAACCTACGTCCACTAGTACTGTTTATGTGTATCACATACTGAAGTGACAATCATCAAGTGGTAAAGATAGGCTGGGAAGATATCGGCGGTGATTGGATTATCCGTTTCCGAGTATTATCCCTATCCCGTTCTCATTTCTGTTGGATTACTTTGAGCGCCTCAAGAATACTCACATCGTACCAGTGAAACATTTAGCACTGTCACCTATTTATGGTGGAGTACTTACTGTACACGGAACGATGACAACTTCGAAAATAGATGTTGACCACAGATACATTGTAGAGATCACAATGGGGAACCCATCGTACTAGTTAGGAGCGCCCATAAACAAATAGCAGGCGGTACTAGGTTATTATAAAAAGATGGGGAAGGAAGGAATGGCGGCCACCAAAACAAAAGTGCCAAAGCGCTGAAGCTGTTAAAAAATGATGGAATCGTGAATACTAGTGTAGTAGTAAATCGTATCGTACCGGGTGGGCATGGTCGGACAAGCGGGACCAGGTGTCGAAATGGCGGCAAGACGCCGTACTGTTGGTCAAATTTTGGTATTGAGGATTCCGAGGCGTCGACTACTGGACTGTTGACGTACCCAAGTGCTGACGACCTTGTGTATATTACTATTTCTTTCCACCGAGCACATGCTGAGAGAGCAGCCGTGTGACCTCTTCATGTCCATTCATCAAGGCCAACTGTACGGGGGTTTGGCGTGCCTTGTTCTGCGCATGGACGTTTGCGCCATGTGAGAGTAGGAGTCGTGTGGCCTCCAGCTTCCCTTCAAATGCTGCGCTGTGTAACGGTGTTGCGTACTCGCTGTTCCGCGCGTCCACATCCGCTTTGTGCTCTAGTAAGAGCAGTATGATCTCGGAATATCCGCGGCATGATGCTTCATGTAGCAGTGTCCAGCCGTCCTCATTCCGCACGTGAATAATCGCACCATGCTCGATGAGCGTTTGTAACGACGTGAGCTGCCCATAGGAGGCTGCAAGATGCAGCGGAGTTCCATGGTGATTATCTCTTGCTTCCACGTTCGCACCACGCTCCAGGAAGACCTTTATGGTGTTGGGCCCAAAGCACGACGCCTCGTATAGCGGTGTTCGGCCGAAATGATTCACCGCCTCGAGATTTGCGCCATTCTCGATCAGGAGTATTGCAGCTGCGCGCTGGTTGCCGCAGGCTGCTCCATGCAGAGCAGTACTGCCATTATTGTTCACGGCTTCTCGGTCCGCACCATGTTTCAATAAGAGTCGCATGATGTCGAGAAATCCCCTGCTTGATGCCTCAAGCAGCGGTGTCCAGCCGTCGTCCTCATTCCGCACATGAGTAATCGCACCATATTCGATGAGCGTCTGTAATGCCGTGAGCTGCCCACGAGAGGCTGCAAGATACAGCGGAGTTCTATGACGATTATCTCTTGCTTCCAAGTTCGCTCTACGCTCCAGGAAGGCCATTATGGTGTTGTGCCCAAAGCATGACGCATCGTGTAGCGGTGTCCGGCCGAAATAGTTCACCGCCTCGATATTTGCGCCATTCTCGATCAGGAGTCCTGCAGCCGCTCGCTGGTTGCCGCAGGCTGCTGCATGCAGGGCAGTACTGCCATTATTGTTCACGGCTTCTCGGTCCGCACCATGTTTCAATAAGAGTTGCATGATGTTGAGATATCCTCTACTTGATGCCTCATGTAGCGGCGTCCAGTGGTCCTTGTTCTTCGGATCGACAAATGCACCATGTTCGATCAGCAATTTCGCAGCAGCAAGCTGCCCATTACAAGCCGCAAGGCGCAGTGGGGTATTGTGGTCGCTGTTCCTTGCTTCCTGGTCGGCACCGTGATCCAGTAAGAGCCGCATAATGTCCAGCTTCCTATCGTTGAACACCGGGTATGTATCAATTGTTTGATGAAGTGGGGTCCAGCCATTGTTGTCTCGGGCATTTACATCCGCGCCTTGCTCGACCATCATCTGGGAAATTTCAGGGAGTGCGTTGCATGCCGCCACATGCAGTGGGGTCTGACCATCGAAGTCCCGAACATCCACACCGATACAATACGGGAGTAGAAGCTGACAGACTTGGACATTTCTCCGGTGCAAGGCTGCATGCACTGGGGTTCCATGAACGCCACCCTTGGCAATCACATCCCGTGGACGCTTCGAAATAAGGTACTGGACTAGGCCAGGAAAGCCAAGATCCGCAACATGATAAAGGGGAGATGCCTTGAGTTGCCCGGAGTCATTGTCTGCCCACCAGGAAGAACTGATGAGGGACATCCATGCCGCAAAATGCGGTCTATCTTGGTCGAGGAGATAGCCGATGCCATCCAATATTTGTGACATCACGTTCCCGAACTCGGCATGATCGGTGAAGTGTTTGGCAGCATAGTCCGCCAGAGGAAACGTCTTTACCCTCTCCCTCTTCATAGGGTACTCCAAACGGAGTAATACGCCAATACATGCTTGAGCCATAATAGTGTGTGCAGGCTCGATGCGAACATGATGGTAACGTAAGGTATCGATTCTTGCTGTGGCGAGGCGGTCGGAGATTAAGAACTCCTTGACTGAAGAATGGGAAAATTGAACCATCTGGGAGTTTCGAAAATTGACAATAGCGATCAGACTGGAGCACGCGGTCAATACAGCTTCTTCTTGGTCCTTCCACCGCCAATCCTCGTTCAGCTTTGGGAAGCCTCTGGCCGTGTTGAAATCAACCGCAAGGACCTCCGCCAGCTCCTTCAGACGAAGCGGACGGACGGCTACCGTTAAGCATTGCAAGAGTCGATGAGCATGTACTCGGTTGGCCTTGGGAATTTCTCGTAGTATCCGCTCATACGTCTTGTCCAGTGTTTCAGGCAACTCTTCAAGAACATGTCGCACACTTGGCGCGAGACAGCGGCGTAGAGCTTCTATTTGACATGAAGCCCACCGAAACCTATTTAAACATAAGAAAAGGTGTTATGAGCCGAAAGTGACATACATACATTCCATCAGCTCTGTCCGAGAGAGTCTTGATGACCAACTTCTTATCTTGCTCTGGCCATCTCATGATCTTTTTGTCCGAATATACGACGGCATTGATATAATCAGCAATAGCCTTCTTCTGTCCATCTTCATCATGAAGGGATATGCGAGTGGATGTCGACGTCAGGGGTTTGAGAACATTCCTGATATCGACCTCAGGGCGGCTTGTGACGCAGAGACGTAGACTAGGGAGGCGTAACCCGACCAGTTTCTCGACGAGTTCAAGGACCTTTTCACGTGAAGAGTGCATCCCAGAAAAGTTGGGACATTCATCAAGAGCATCCATGATAATATAAAGTGGGACCTCTCTTGGGACTTTGAGCATCGTCTCGAGGCACTGTATAAGAGCGCTTTCATTGGGCTGCTGTAAGCCGCATTGGTGTGCCGAGTAGAACTCATGGAGGACGTTGCAAAGGGAAACAGATTGGCTACTGAGCTGGACGAGAACGGAAGAGAGGAAGGCACGGACGTCCTGTTTTCCGGTGTCCTTGAAGTCGAAGAAGAAGTATGCCATGTGTGCTGGCCTAGTTACGGAAATGCGTTCGATATCCTGGATGATCGCAGAGCTAACAGCCGATAATATAAACACTGACCAAAACGAGACTTATCAAGTGACTCACGTAAGGACACTTTTGCCGGAGCCCGCTAAAGAATTGAAAGCCTGTTATAAAGAGAGAAGATGTAAGGTGAGAAAGGACGTACGCTTTCCGTGTATCCACAACAATGACCCGGATTTTTTCCAATCTCTGAAGGTGTTGCTTTCGGTGAACCACACTGCCGTGGCCTTGTGATGAGTTTCGCGCGCAATGTTGTAATTTATGGACGGATCTGGCGGGGAAAGCCATTTTACAAAGTCCTGTCTCGACTGCTCCCCTGTGAGATGTTCAGCCGCCCCAGCCAACAAGGTATGGTAACGAAGTGACGAACGAGTTAAATTACTAAAGTCTGGCGCATTCGGTTGACTAATTTTCACAACATCTAAATATGAAGAACAATCAGGATGGCGTAAAGGTTTCATTAGAAATTAACGGCTCACCTTCGATGCCTCTAGCTTCTATGTCCTGTACAGAGCTGCGTTCATACTCGACATCCGTTGCTTCATGATAGACACCTTTATTTGTGTCGTATACGCCCCTGTCGTCCACGTTTTCCACCTGTCGTCCTGTGTTCCCAGCAGCTAATCGTAAAATTTACGATGAGAGTAGTGGAGATGACCATTTGAACGGTTTACGCACTGGGTATGACCTTGTTGCCAATATCCTTTACTCTGCCATCGACACCTTGTAATATGTCACCGACGCCCTGTAACATGCCTTCGACGCCCCGCATTCTTCCCTCGACAATTTTCAATGTGTCCTGTACGCCGTCCACCTTATCACCGACTTCGTTTTTAGCTTCATGTACAGCCTTCAGAGCTTCTGCCGCCGCCATTCGAGCTTCCTCCACGGTTACCTTTTCGAGCCTCTGTAACGCATCCTCGATATCCCTCCTTCCCACAAGCTTCTTGAGGAAATTTTCTAAAAAAGAGTAAGCTGAGTGTTTTGACCTATCACCCAATAACAACTGACTCGGAAAATTCTGTTTAATCTCCTTGGTTGCGATACCAAGGATGCGAAGCACTTCAACCATGACTTTCACGATCGCATCCGTCATTCCAGCGGTCGGAGGGACATTGGTATAGACCTCCAGCCGTCTGAAGATGTTTTCTATACCATCGAAGAGGTCGATGAGTGCATCTCGACTAGCACTGACAGCCTGAGCGGCCTGTGATTAAAGACGTCACAATAGCACGAGAAGAGATATAAATAGAGATACTTACCGAAAGAAGTTTTCCCATGCCAGTAAAAATCATGCCAACGGGTGGATGTGCCTCCAAAATCAATATCAGACTGCAGTTCACGGGCGGATCACCTCGAGACTTACTAGGCCGACGAGCCCGCCAATGGTCGCAGAAAACGCATTGAGAACTCTTACAGTAGGATCCAGCCACGCTATCAACCTGTTACGACTACCTTGAGGCTGACCAGGCTCAAGTACTATCTGCGCTCGAAGTATGGCAAGGACAGCATCTGGAGAATTGCAGTTCTCAATGCTGCGAAGTAGTGGATCTGACGTCAGGTCTTCCCCGGTTTTCCTTTTATAGGCTTCTAGAGCACTGTCGAAGATGGCTTGGTAGTTGGCGCGTGAGGCAACAGAGGGGGGGAGCTGTGACATAGTACTGGTACTTGTCGTTGAGGAAAAGTAGCCGAGAGAAGAGGCGCCCTCGAGTCCTCGAGTCCTCGACATTCTCTATACTAATTCGGCTGCGGTGCAGGTGGAACAGCATCTGGTGACAGTCTCTCCACTATCAGTGGACTGTTTGGATCATATGTATGTGGCTTCCTGCGAAACATGTAACTGTGTCTGTCGTGTGGACCCAACCCCCCATATAACTTGGCATAGGCAACAGTTAATCAC